>OUNO010012973.1_pt1 | contig 16174 bp, 19 predicted proteins | sample 1779811 | NCBI WGS metagenome assembly OUNO01 (sample SAMEA3914804, study PRJEB12502) | metagenome | biome: forest; material: soil | place: Canada | collected 2010-06-25 | depth 0.3 m | reverse complement strand
TCGATCGTCCGCTTGGCGCGCTCATAGAAGAGCCGGCCGGCCTCGGTCGGGACCACGCTGCGCGTCGAACGCAGCAGCAGGCTGACGCCCAGCCACTGCTCGAGCTGGACCACAGCCTTCGAGACGGCCGGCTGTCCGATACGTTGACGCCGGGCCACCGCCGAAAACGAGCCGGTGTCGACGACGCGCACGAAGATCTCCAATGCGGCGAGCCTGTCCATTTGGCGCTCCTTTGGAATAGGACACCCCTATTCCTGCGCCTTATATCAGCAACTTGGAATAGAATGAGCCTCATCTGGATGGAGAGGGTCGTGACGCGCCCCGCCCGGACGGGATCAGTTGACGGTCTTGCCGCCGTCGACGTTGAGGATATGGCCGGTGATGTAGGACGCTTCGTCCGATGCGATGAAGACGATCGCCTCGGCGAGTTCCTCCGAGTGGCCGAGGCGGCCCATCGGAACCGTCGTCACCAGAGCCGTCTTGTTCTCTGGCGTGCCCGTAAAACGGGTAAGCATGCCGGTGTCCGTCGGCCCCGGGGCCACGGCGTTCACCCGGATGCCGGACTTGGCGGTCTCCAACGCCACCGACTTGGTGACCCCTTCGACGGCGTGCTTGCTGGCCACATAGATAGAGGCGCCCGCCGCGCCCTCGTGCCCATAGGTAGAGGAGATGTTGACGATGCTGCCGCCTCCCTGTCCCTGCATCACGCGCACTTCGTGCTTCATGCTCAAGATCACGCCCAGGACGTTGGTGTCGAACGTCGCGGCATAGCTTTCCGCGGTCTGGTCCGTGATCGGGCCACCCTTGCCTTCGGTGCCGGCATTGTTAACGGCGACATCGAGACGGCCAAACCGGGCGACGGTCTTGTCGACCAGGGCGCGGACGTCGTCCTCCTTGCGCACGTCGGCATTGATGAACTCGGCCTCCGAGCCGAACGCGCGCAGCTCCTCGGCGAGCATCTTGCCGGCGTCGTCGCGCCGACCGGCGACGACCACCTTGGCTCCCTTCCTGGCGAAGGCGACCGCGGCGGCGCGGCCGATGCCGGTCAGTCCGCCGGTGATCAGGACAACTTGCGTGCTCATTTTTGCGCTCCTGGGCTCGGCCGCCGGACGCCCGGACGGCGTTTCGCTGGAGCCGAGTTATCTATTCCACCATGCCGGCAGAAGGTGCGAAAACGGATAACGCTCATTCCAGTGGAGCGCTAAATGTACACGGACGTCGGCGCCTAGGCGGCGGCTCCCTGGGGCTCTGCGCTCGCGGCCACGGCACGGCGCTGACGGATCGCTTCGATGGCGGCCGAATGCGCGCTCCCCCACTGGCAGAGAGGCAAAAGCGCCTTGGCCAAGCTCTTTCCCAAGGGTGTGACCGAGTATTCGACCTTCGGTGGGACCTCCTTGAAATCGACGCGCTCGATGATCCCGTCCGCCCGCATCTCGCGCAGTTGTTGGATCAGCATCTTCTCGCTCACGCCTGAAACCAGTCGGCGCAGCTCGCCGAACCGGCGCTTGCCAGGACCAAGATGGAACAGGATCAGCGGTTTCCATTTCCCGCCGACGACCACCAGAGCCGCCTCCAGGCCGCAGTTGAAAGGCGCGGTGGCCATCGCCGGGATCTCCATTTTTTGGGCGCTTACGAAAAGGTATGTACTGATGATCTGAAAAGCAACTGCCTACCTCTATCCGGGCCAACCGGGAGGAACCAACATGGGCAGACTTGAAGGCAAGATCGCAGTCGTCACCGGCGCCAACAGCGGCATTGGCCTGGCCAGCGCCAAGCGCTTCGCCGCCGAAGGCGCGCAGGTTGTCATAACCGGCCGGCGCCAACAGGAGTTGGACGAGGCGGTCGAGATCATTGGCGGTGACGTCCTCGCCGTCCAGGGCGACGTCTCGAATCTGACCGATCTCGATCGATTGTTCGACACCGTTCGCTCGGTGAAGGGCCGTATCGACGTGCTGTTCGCCAATGCCGGCTTAGGGGCGCTCGAACCGCTGGGTGAGATCTCGGAGGCCAGCTTCCACAAGGTCTTCGACGTCAACGTGAAGGGCACGCTGTTCACCGTGCAGAAGGCGCTGCCGTTGATGACGGCCGGCGGCTCGATCATCCTCACTGGGTCGACCACCGGCGCCAAGGGAACAGCGGCGTTCAGCGTCTACAGCGCGTCCAAGGCGGCGATCCGGAACCTCGCCCGGAGCTGGGCGGTCGACCTGAAGGGCACTGGCATCAGGATCAATGTGCTGACTCCCGGACCGACAGAAACGCCCGGACTTATGAACGCTCTCGCCATAACCGGGATGCAGGACAAGATGGTGGTCGGCTTGATCGGTGACATACCGCTGGGCCGGATGGGCGATCCGGAGGAGACCGCGGCGGCGGCCCTGTTCCTGGCGAGCGACGACAGCAGCTTCATGACCGGCAGCGAGGTGTACGTCGACGGGGGACAGGCCCAGATCTGACCGGTCAGGGGTATTTGACACGAACGACAATGGCAGGAGACGGACATGGCCGACGAGGCGCGCCCCGAGGTGAAGGCTGGCGAGCAGACCTCGCTGAACCCAGTGATCCGCCTATGGCCGGACGGACCGCCCAGCGCGCTGCCTGGCGTCGGACCGGAAACCACCTTCATCAGCCAGGCCACCCCTCGGACCACCATGCTGCGCAATGTCTCGGACCCCAGCTTGACTGTGTTCGCGCCAGACCCGGCCAAGGCCAACGGTGTCGGCGTCATAGTTTGCCCCGGGGGCGCCTGGCGGATCCTGGCCGGGGAGCATGAGGGGATCGACCCGGCGCGCTGGCTGGCGGCGCGCGGCTACACGGCCTTCCTGCTGAAATACCGATTGCGGGGCTCGCCGCCCGATCCAGTCGAATTCGCCGAGGCGATGGCCAAAATGGCGGCGAGCATGCCGACCGTGGTTCCCGGCGCCAAGGCGCCCCGCGCGCTGGCAGACGCGATGCGCGACGAGAGCATCACCCGCGCGCGGGAAGTCGCCGCTGACGACGGACGCCGCGCGGTCGAGGTCGTTCGCGAGCGGGCGGCCGAGTGGGGGATCCAGCCGGACCGGGTCGGAATGGTCGGCTCTTCCGCCGGCGCCTTTCTGACTGTGGATGTGGCCATGGACCCACGCGGCGCGCCACTTGCCTTCGTGGCGCCGATCTATGGCGGCGAAACAGAGGGCCGGTCCGTCCCGGCGGACGCGCCGCCCCTTTTTGCCGCTGTCGCCCAGGACGACCGCATGCTGTTTCGGGTGGTCGAGGGCCTGTACGCCGACTGGTCCAGCGGCGACCGGCCGGCCGAACTGCACATCTTCACCCGCGGAGGCCACGGCTTCGGTATGATCAAGCGCGGGCTGCCGGTTGACCGGTGGGCCGATCTGCTCGGTGATTGGTTGGCAGATCAGGGCTTCGGCTAGGCGGTAAAACCCGGACGAGGAGTTGATCGACCGCATCATGTCGGAAGCAGAGCAGCTCATTTAGGAGCAGACGATGCCCAAGGACGACTATGGCGCCTTCAGCGCCCTCGATCCGTTCTTCTCTGTCGTCATGCAAGGGCTCGCAAAATACACGGACGGCGACCACTATTTCGATACGCTCGCCGACGACGTCCTGTTCGAATTTCGTTACCGCATGGCGGGTTGGCCGCAGGAGATGCGAGGTCGGGCAAACCTCATGTCGCTCTACTCCGGATACGGCGAGCGCATCGTGCTTGAGCGCGGCGATGGCTTGGCCGTGCATCCTTCGAAGGACGGTCGCGTCGTGACCCTCGAATACGAGGTTCACGGCAAGATCCTCGAGACCGGCGTCGCCTACGATAACCGGTTCGTCTCGATCGCTTTTATTGACAACCGCAAGATCGTGCGCTGGCGCGACTACATGGATTCTCTGGCGGCCTGGACAGCGCTGACCAGCGGCGCGGCGACCTAAACCCGTTCGAAACCGTCGGGGCTCCAGTCCTCGGCGCCGACGCCGTGGTGAACGAAGAACAGGCCGGTAGGATCGTACTTCCGTTTCACCCTGCGCAGCTTGGGATAGTTCGTCCCCCAGAATGCCGTCCGCCAATCCTGGTTGAAGTAGTTGCTTTCCGAAACGGAGGAGCCGGCGCCGGGAGCGATGCGGCGCAAGGCCGCCGTGGCGCTGGCCATGGCATGGGCGTTGCGCCGCGCCGCCTCGAGGTCCGGATGGGCGCCGGGCTGGCCGGGGTAGGCCGGCCCCTGGCCGTCGGCGATGATCGCCAACGCAAAGGCTCTGGCGACGTCAGGATTGGTCGCCGTGTCCAAGGCCCTGGCGATCACCGCATCGGTGGCCCCGGCCAGCCCTTTGTTGAAGAACAGGCGCACCATCTGGAAGCGGCTGGCGGTGAAGAGACCGTCGGCCAACACCCGCGGCGTGCGCAGCAGGGAAGCGGGCAGCCACACGGAATCATAGCCGTGCAGGAAGACGCCGACTTCGCCCTGGTCGCCTTTCGCCCACCCGTGATGGGCCGGTGCGCCAGGGCGCGTATCCTTCTCGAAGTTCCGGTTGGTCGACACCGCCCAGGCGTTGCGGGCAATCTGGGGCGTGCAGCCCGGCGGATCGAGGATTTCGTAGTCCTTTGGCGCCGCTTCAATCCAGGCGTGGAACGGTTTCCACACCGCTTTCGATGGCGTCCGCGGCGAGCCCCTGGCAAGCCATGGAGATCTCGAAGAGGTTGCCGGGCCCCACGTGGACCTGTTCACCCCAATGAGGATTGAAAAGATGCTGGGCGTAGAAGCCGCTGAAGCGTTCGAGGAGATCGCGGAAGGCCTGGTCGCTGGTCGCGCGGACCTTGCCCCATGACCAGCCGAAGTATTCGGGAAGCGCATGGGTCCTGAGCGTCAGACGGGTGACGGCGCCGAAGCTGCCGCCGCCACCGCCCTTGATGGCCCAGAACAGGTCGGGATCAGTGTGCGCATTGACGACGCGAGCCTGGCCATCGGCGGTGACGATCTCGGCTTCGAGCAGGCTGGAGGCCGCCGTTCCGAATCCCTTGGAGTGGACCCCGAAGCCGCCGCTCTGAATGAGGCCGGCGACACCCACGTCGGCGCAGCCTCCGCCCTGGACGTAGCGGCCGGCCTTCGTTGTCACCGCGTCATGGAGGTCTATCCACATCGCGCCCGCCGCCGCCGTGACCGCCGGACCGGGCTCGGCCCCGCCGCCACGCGGCGTGAAGGCCTCATGCAAGGTCACGTCATTCAACCGCCGCGTCCACACGAGCAGCGAGTCCGGCGCGTTCTACGTCCCCTGGTACGAATGCCCGGCGCCCTTCACCACCAGCAGCAGATTGTGTTGGCGCGCGAAATTGACGGCGGCAACGACATCGGACGTCTGGCGCGCCTCGACGACATAGGGGCTTGGCGACGGCGCCCAGGCGTCGAGCCAACCGGAGACCTGCGTCCCGCCGTCCTGATCGCCGATGTAGAACGGGTTGCGGATGAGGCTCTCGACATCGGCGCAGCGCGCGCCGCCAGGATCGTCTTGGCATGCGGCGAAGAGCGAGTGTCCGGCGAACAAACGACCGCCTACGGCGTCCTTCAACTGCCCCCACGCAGCTGCGTCCGGCCACCCTCGGTCTGAGGGCCGCAAGCGCCGCGACACTCTCGCAGACGCTTCGAGGGGGGAGAACGGCCAGAACCCGCGCGTCGCCCCGAGGACCGCCGCCAGGCCGCCGAACAAGCTTCGTCTTCGCACCAACCTCACCTCAGGTTTCATCGAGCGATAGCGATCGTCAGCCGACGCATTCGACGTTGTCGGCGATCGCCTTATCGAACTGGCCCTGTCTCAGGAACACAAGCCCTGACGCGCGCGCCGGTGGCCTCGATCGCCCTGATCCGCGGGCGGGCGCCGGGCAACGGCGGCGAGATCCTGCTGGCGTGCGACATGGGCTTCGCCAGCCGTGAGAAGGCGATCATCTCGCAGTGGGAGGTGGGTGTCGGGATGGTCGCCGGTGGCGGCCCGATGGCGCGGCTGCCCCACCTTGTCGGCCGCAACCGCGCCCTGGAGATCCTCCTGGGTTCGGACGACATTCGCGGCGAGCAGGCCGATGCCTATGGCTATGTGAACCGCGTCCTGCTCGACGCCTACGTGGACGCGCTCGCGATCCGGATCGCGGGGTTCGACAAATGGGCGATCGGCCAGACCAAGCGCCTGGTCAACGCCACCCTGCCGCCGGACGTCGAGCTCAGCGCCGGCTGGGACGCGTGCAACGCTTCGCTTGGGCGGCCGGCGGCGCAGAACAGCATCAAGACCCTGATGGAGCGCGGCTTCCACAAGCCGGGCGATGTCGAAGACCGGCTCGGCTGCCACCTCGGGCAGCTGGCGCGCTAGGCGACCGTCCGTCCTGTTTTTCATCCCACCAAGAAGGACGAAACTCATGGATCTACTTGCGAAGGCCAAGGCCCTGGCCGCGCGCGTGGAGGATGAGGCCACAAAGGCCAAGGTTCCTGTCGCAATCTGCATTGTCGACGTCCACGGCAACCTGGTGCTCCAGCACCGGAGGACCGGCGCGCCGGTCTTCGCGCTCGAGATCTCCGAACGGAAGGCTTACACGTCCGCACTCGTTGGCATGCGCACGGCGGACATCCTCCTGCTGGTGCAGCCTGGCCAGGCGCTCTACGCCCTCCCCACGCTCGCCAGGGGCCGGTTCTGCCCCATGGGCGGCGGGGTTCCGCTGACCGACAATGGACAGGTGTTCGCCGGCATCGGCGTCAGCGGCGGCACGGCCGATGAGGATGTCGCCATCGTCGAAGCGGCGCTGAAGTAAATCGTCCCAAGAACCCCGAGCGACCGGCAGCCGAAGGCGAGCGCCGGCGCGACCTAGGAGGAGCGACCGGCGGCCGAGGGCGAGCGCCGGCGCGAGCCGCCCTTGGGGCCTATTGAGCCGTCTGCCGACGCAGATCGGCGACCTGCTTCTCGGTCACCGCCGAGCCGGAGCGGCCGAACCGCCTGGTCACATAGTTGGCCACGGCCGCGATCTCGGCGTCGGAGTAGGCGGCGCCAAAGGCGGGCATCGTCACCAGCCCGTTCGGCGTCCGGCGCCGAGCCCCAGAGAGGACAACCTGGGCGACGTTGGTGGCGCTGGGATCATTAACCGCGCGGGCGCCGGTCAGAGTGGCGAACGGGGTGAGCGGGCTCACGCCGCTCCAGCTGTGGCAGCTGGCGCAGGCCTGTTCGAAAACCACGCGGCCCCGGGTGTCGGTCGGCCCGATCCGGTAGGACTCCGACGCCGGGGTGAGCAGGGGGGCGGGAAGGTCGGGCGAGGCGACGGCTGGGACGCTGCGCACATAGGCTGCGAGCGCCCGCAGGTCCTCAGGCGGCATCTGGCTGAAACTCTCGTCAACCGCCTCTCCCATCGGGCCGGCGGCCGTGCCGTGACCGGCGGCGTGACCGGCCGAAAGATAGGCGAGAAGCTCAAGCTCGCTCCAGCCGCCGATGCCGCTCTTCGCATCGCTGCTGATGTTGTAGGCGCGCCATCCGCCGGTGACAGCCCCGGCGAACTTGCGCCGGTTGTCGAGCGCATAGGCTAGGTTCCTGGGCGTGTGGCAGTCGCCGCAGTGGGCTAACGCCTCGGCCAGATAGGCGCCTCGGTTCCATTGGGGGCTCCGCGACGAATTCGGCTGGAAGCGCGCGTCGGCGCTGAACAGGCGCGACCACACCGCGACCAGCCAGCGCTGGTTGAACGGGAAGGCCAGGGCATTCGGCCTGGCCGGCGCGCGCACTGGCGGGAGACTAAACAGATAGGCCTTGATCGCCAGGGCGTCGGCGTCGGTCATGTAGGTGTAGCTGGCGAAGGGCATGGCCGGGTAGAGCGGAGCGCCGTCGCGGCGCACGCCGCGATGCATGGCGGCCAGGAACTCGGCGTCGTTGTAGGCGCCGATGCCGGTCTCCTTGTCGGGAGTGATGTTGGTCGAATAGAGCGTGCCGAACGGCAGGGTGAAGGCGTAGCCGCCGGCAAACGCCTTGCCGTCCGGCGCGGTGTGACAGACCAGGCAGTCGGCGGCCTTGGCCAGATAGGCGCCGCGCTGCACCGGGCTCGCCTGGGCGAGCGCGCCGGGAACGCCGGTCGGATCGGGGCCGTGGTAGTCCGCCAGCGTCACCTTGCCCCCCCCGGCGAAGGCCGTGGGGCCCGGGCCGCCCACGATCCAGAACCCGGCCGCCAGGGCGGCCACTACGATCGCCGCCAGGCCGATCAGCAGCGTGCGCGCGCTCACGCCGCTTTCCTTCCGGCGAGCACGTCGCGGTCGATCGGCAGCCGCCGCAAGGCGATCCCCGTGGCCGCATAGAGAGCGTTGCGCAACGCCGGCGGTCCGGCGGTCGTGCCGGTCTCGCCGATGCCGCCCGGCGCCTCGCCGCTTGGGATGAGGTGTACGTCGATCGCGGGGATCTCGTCGATGCGCAGCATGCGGTAGTCGTTGAAGTTGGACTGTTTCACGCGGCCGCCGGCGATGGTGATCTCACCGTGGAGAGCGGCGGTCAGGCCGAAGATCAGGCCCCCCTGAAGCTGGGCCACGATGGTGTCGGGATTGACGGCGATGCCGGTGTCCACGGCTGAAGTGATCCGGCGCAGGCGCACCGCGCCGTCATGGTCCGCCTCCGCCTCGACCACGGTGGCGATAAAGCTGCCGAAGGACGGCTGCACGCAGACGCCGCGGCCGACCCGCGGGGGCAAGGCCTGGCCCCAGCCCGATTTCTGCGCGACCAGGTCGAGGGCCGCCCGCAACCTTGGCGATTTGCCGAGCATGTCGCGCCGGAAGGCGATCGGATCCTTGCCGGCCTTCCTGGCCAGCTCGTCCATGAAGCTCTCGATGGCGAAGACGTTGTTGTTGGGGCCCACGCCGCGCCAGAAACCGGTCGGGACCGCGGCCGGCTCGGCGCGCACGAACGCCACCTGCAGGTTGGGAATGTCGTAAGGCATGTCCACGGCGCTATCGACGGAGTCGATATCGATGCCGTGCTGGAACGCCGGCGGCAGCCAGCGCGCGATGATCGAGGACCCGGCGACCTTGTACTTCATGGCGGTGATCTTGCCGCCTGAGAGGCTGGCCGAGATCACGTCGCGATAGACCGGGCGATAGATGTCCTGCCGAATGTCCTCCTCGCGCGTCCACACCACCTTGACCGGCTCGCCGTTCAGCTGCTGAGCGACCCGCACCGCTTTCAGGGCCATGTCCGGCTCGAGGCGGCGGCCGAAACCGCCGCCGAGGAAGTGGTTGTGCACGGTCACTTTTTCGGGTGGCAGGCCGAGGAGCTGGGCGACCGTCCCCTGGACGCGGCTGATGATCTGGGTGCCCAGCCACAGCTCGCAGGACCCGGGTTTCAACTGCACGGTGCAGTTCATCGGCTCCATGGTCGCGTGCGCCAGGAAGGGCAGCTCGTAGGCTGCTTCGACCCTGTCTCCCTGGCCCAGGCCCCGCTCGACATCGCCCACGGTTTTGGCGACCACGCCGTCGCCGGTGCTGGCGGCGCGCAGATCCCGCCAGATCGTGTCCGAGGTGACGCCGGCGTTGGGCCCTTCGTCCCAGGTGACGTCGAGCGCGGCCATGCCCTTCATCGCCGCCCACATATGGTCGCCGACCACCGCCACCATGTCGCCCAGCACCACCACCTTGTTGACGCCGGGCACAGCTGTGGCGGCGGTGTCGTCCACGCGGCCGACCTTGCCGCCGAACACCGGGCTCGCGGTGATGGTGGCGAACTTCATGCCCCGCAGCAGGGCGTCGATGCCATAGACGGTCCCGCCGTCCACCTTGTTCGGGGTGTCGAACCGCTTCACCGGCTTGCCGATGAGCGTGAAGGCCTTGGGGTCCTTGAGTGGCGGATCCTTCGGCGGGGCGATGCGCTCCGCGGCCTGGACCAGGGCCGAGTAGGCGAGCGCGCGGCCGCTGGCGGCGTGGATCACCTTGCCGTTCGACGCGCTGCAGCTCGTCGGCGCGACCTTCCACCGCTGGGCGGCGGCCTCGACCAGCATGGCGCGGGCCGCAGCGCCCGCGCGTCGCAGCGGCAGCCAGAACGAGCGGATCGAGTTGGAATTGCCGGTGACCTGGATGCCGAAGGTCGGGTTGCCGTACAGCTTGTCATTGGGCGGCGCGTGTTCGAGGACGACCTGGGTGAAGTCGGCGTCGAGTTCCTCGGCCAGGATCATCGCCACCGCCGTGTAGACGCCCTGGCCCATTTCCACCTGGGGCATGATCAAGGTCGTCTTGCCATCGGCGGCGATGCGGATGAACGCGTTGGGGGCGAACTTGCCTGCGGTGTCGTCGGGACCCTGCTCGGGCTCGTTGACGATGTGCGGCGGCTGGCCGCTCCCGGCGCGGACGGGAAGGTAAAAGCCCAGCAGCAGACTGCCCGCCAGGCCGGCCTTCAGCAAGCCACGGCGCGACGTCGCCACTTGCGCGTTGGCGCCCGGGACGCTCACGTGGCCGCCTCACCGGAGGCGCGCTTGATGGCCGCGCGGATGCGCACATAGGTGCCGCAGCGGCAGATATTGCCGGCCATCGCCGCGTTGATGTCGGCGTCGTCGGGCCTGGGGGTGGCGGCTAGGAGCGCGGTGGCCGACATGATCTGGCCCGACTGGCAGTATCCGCATTGTACGACTTCAACGTCCAGCCAGGCCTTTTGCACCTTGGCGCCGACGGGTGTGGCGCCCACCCCCTCGATCGTGGTGATAAGCTGATTGCCAATGGCGCCTATGGGCAGCAGGCAGGAACGCACCGCACGGCCGCCCACGTGAACCGTGCACGCGCCGCATTGGGCGATGCCGCAGCCGAACTTGGTGCCGGTCAGGCCCAGGATGTCACGCAACACCCACAGCAGCGGCATGTCAGCCGGGGCCTGGACGGTCATCGGCTTGGAATTGATTTGAAGGGTCCAGGTCTGCGCCGATGGGGTCATTCGCCCTCCATCTCGGGGCGCTCGCCCCGTCTTCAGCCAAGCGCACCGAGGCGGCTACGGTTCCAGGTCTATCGCACACTCGCGTTTGTTCATGAAGACCTTGCAGGCAGGGCGCCTGCGAGCTCCACCGTGGTGACGACGGCCGCCTGCCTGGCGATGACGCTTTCGAGCAGCATCGCATGCAGCTGTGCATCCGGGTCGGCGCAGCAATCGCGGACGACGACCAGCCGATAATCCAGATCGCCGGCGTGGCGAACGGTCGACAGCACGACGCCGCTGGTGTGGACACCGGCGAGCACCAGCGTGTCGACGCCGTCGGCGCGCAGCAGGGTCTCCAGGTCCGTGCCAATGAACGGGCTGATGCGGTGCTTGACCACGATCGCTTCCCCCTCTCGCGCCGCCGCAGCCGGATGGATCGCGGCGCCTTCGCTCCCGGCCACCATCATTGCGTTGGCCTTCAGCGCGCTGAACAAGGGATTGCGGGGGCTGACCTCGGGATGGCCGGGCCGGAAGGCGACCACGACATGAACTACAAGCATGCCCCCCTCTCGCGCCAAGGCGATCAGGCCCGGCAGGCGCGCGATCGCTTCGGCCGACTGCGCGGGCGTCATGAACCGGGTCAGGGCATCGACCTGATAGTCCATCACCAGCAGTGCGGCGCTCCTGGGATCGATGGGCGAAAGTTCAGGCATGGGTTTCTCCTTGCAGCGATGCGATAATTCTGAATATCCGGAGTGGGTTATTTGGATCTGACGAACATTGGCCCGAATCCAGCTCGCTGAACTCACCGCCTTCGTCGCGGTCGCCGAACACCGCAATTTCACCCGGGCGGCGGCGCAGGTCGGAATCTCGCCGCCCACCATGAGCCAGACCATACGCTCGCTGGAGGAGGGGCTCGGGGTCCGGTTGTTCAATCGCACCACGCGCAGCGTCGCCCTGACCGAAGCCGGCGAGCGGCTGCTCGCCGAAGTTCAGCCGATCATCGCCGGCCTCGATCATGCCCTGGAGAGCGTCAGTGCGTTCCGAGACAAACCGATGGGAACCTTGCGTCTGGCTGTCGAGCGCTCGGTCGCTGAGATCATGTTCGCGCGCGTGCGCACGCCTCTCATCCAGCCGTTTCTCGAGGAATACCCGGCCATACGCCTCGAGATCGTTGTAGATGATACGTACACTGACATTGTCAGCGGCCGATTCGACGCCGGAATTCGCCTGGGCCATAGAATCGAACGCGACATGACAATCCTGCGCATGCTGGACGAGTTCAGGATCGTTGCCGTCGCCACGCCCGAATATCTGGCGCGTCATTCCGCGCCGCTGGTTCCGCTGGATCTGCACGACCATAACTGCATCCGGTTCCGCTTGCCCATGGAGGGCACGATCGCGCCCTGGGTGTTCACCAAGGACGGCCAACGAACCGAGATCGCCGTCGACGGCTCGCTCACCGTCAATGACGCCGAGGCGCTGTTGACCAGCACTCTGGACGGCGTCGGCGTCGGTTTGCTGCCGGAACCGATGGTTGCATCTCACCTTGCCGAGGGCCGGCTCCTTCTTGTGCTGGAGGACTGGAGCCGCATGCTGCCCGGCATCTTCCTCTACCATCCGAGCCGTCGTCAGACGCCGATGCCGCTGGAGGTGTTTCTTCGCTTCATCGAGAAATGGCGCAAGCTCGACCGGTCGGTCAATCGCGTCGTCTGATCGGTCGACGACAGCGAAAAAGGACGAGCCGGCGGCTGCTGGACCGCCGGCTCGAACGCCAACGCCGGTGAATCTGCGAGACGATAGATTCACATCTGCCATTACGGGGGGCTTGCAATGGCGGCTCGGGCATCGGCGCGAAGGACAGAATTGACGGATATGCGCTGTTTGATAACGCCCAATATCCAGAAGGGGTCATTTGACGCCTTCGAAGATTAGTCGGCGTCCGACGATTCGCTCGCCGCTCGTCTTATCGCGGCTCGTTTGGCCGAGACGCGCCGGTGATGGTGCGCCGGACGTCTTAGAGCTGCGGCGGGCGGTGCGACCGGGGCCGCGATGACCGGGGCAGCGATCGGCGCCGCCTGGGCGGGCGGCTCGCTGGACCTGACCATACTGCTAAAGATAAGCAAGCCGCTGAGCGCAAAGGCGGCGAACACCGCGAACGGGAGCAGCATCACCCACAACGGGCGGCGGCGGCGGCGTTCGAGCCGGCGAAAGATGGCGGCCCCGTCGGCGGGTGTCCCGGGCCCGCGCGCCGGGGTGTCCGCAGGGTTGTTGAATGTGGTGGTCATCGATCTTCTCCAGCGATCGCCTTCCGCCACTGGTCGAAAATTGTCAGTCGCAGCTGGTGCAAGACTTTGACTCGGGATTCGTATTGGCGCTCCCGACGCTCGGATCCGTTCCTTGGCGATGAAGTTCGTTTCATGGACGCCTCCATTGGCTTCGCCCTCTCTGAGTTGGATCTAGTGCGGAACGGATCTTCGATTAGGCCGCCCGGTCGCAACGCCCTGTTTCGCCACGGTGAAGAATGGCCTCCTTCCCTTTTACGGGGAGGGTCGAGACGCGGAACGCGTCCGGGGTGGGGGTGCGCGATGAGGCGTCAGCCGAAGAGCCAGGAAGGAGGCCCCCCGGCCCTGCTGTGCAGGAGCCAACTACTCCCGGGAGGGCGTCCCGCCTACCTCGTCTTGCGGCAAACCGCGGGCGACCCGGGCAAAGGCCTGGGCGAACCGGAACCGCGCCTCGAAATGGGCCCTCGACCACGCCCCAAGCCAGGCTTGTTCGACCTTGAGGACATCGAGCGGGGAGCGGCAGCCTATCAACTGGCCAAGCACGCCGCGCCCCTGCCGGGCTATTTCATCATGGTATCTGCCGATTTCCCGGGACCAGGCCTCGAAACCCGTCTCCGCCGCCGCCTCCTGGTCGGACGGGCTGGGGACGGCGCCGTTCAAACTACCGGCGTCGACGTCGTCGCGCGCCGCGTCGGGCTCAGACGTCTTCGATGGTCCCAGATTCACTTTGGCCTCGTTTTGAGGTGGGATTTCGTCACCGTCCAGGGAAGGCCAACAACAGCCAGATGCTGGTGGCGGTCACGGCGACGCTGATCAGCAAAGTCGGAATCTTCATGACACGGCATCAGCTGGGGATTTGATAAGTCCAGGCAAACATCAGCAGCCACAGGCTCGCGGCGGTCAGCAGAGAGTACGTGACCACAACAGTGGACAACTTCATGACGTGGCTCCCTGAAGCTTGATGGCCCGGAGCCGTAATCTGAGGGTCGGTTGACGTTTTGATAACTCTGAACATTTGCAATGGGCTATTTGGAAATAGCGAACACTGGGTTTCCCTCGCCATCATGGTCCCATCATGGGGGAGGGACTTCACTCGCGGCCATCGTGGGCCAGGTCGAAGGCCAGGACACCCTCGTGATTGGCCGGACGCTCAAGCACCTCTGGATGGCGCAGGGTCCGCACCGTGTCGTGATACCCGGCGCGCCAATGGTCCTCCATGCTTTGGCGCGAGAACTCGTAGTCTTTGGAATGCCCCTCATATTGTTTGGAATGATAGATGAGTTGCACAAGGTTATAGACCTTGTGCTCCGCGATCGGCCGCAGGACGGCCAGTTCCGGCCTGTCCCTCAGGGTGTCGGGCAACTCAGCAAGCAGGTCCGATAGGGCGTTGCGTATCCTCTGGCCGTGCTTGAAGCGATCGGTGTTGGCGCGGGTGCGGCTGGAGTACTGGATCTCCTTTTGACGGGTCGTCACCTCGGCCATGCTGCGCGGGAACACGCCCCGGGCGCTCCAAAGATCCACCTGAAAGGCCAAGGTGTCCTGGCGCGGCTCGCTCTCGAGCACCCACTGCAGCGGCGTGTTCGAGACCAGGCCGCCGTCCCAATAGTGCTCGCCCTCGATCTCGACGGCGGCGAAGCCGGGCGGCAGCGCGCAGCTCGCCATCACATGTTCGGGTCCGATGGTCCGGGTCGCGTTGTCGAAATAGACAAAATTGCCCGTGCCGACGTTGACCGCCCCGATGCTGAAGCGGGTGTCGCCGGCGTTGATACGGTCGAAATCCACCAGGCGCTCGAGCGTGGCCCTCAGGGGCGAGCTGTCATAGTAGCTGGTGGCTTCGAGGGCGCCGGCCGGTTGCAGCCACGGCGCCGGCGCCCGCGGCGCGAAAAACCCCCGCGCGCCCTGGATCAGCGCCCGACCGGCGCTCATCTGGTTCATCCAACCGCGCGCAGCGTCGCCGCGCAGCGCGAAAAGGCCAAGATCAAACGGGCAAAAGGCGGTCATGTCGACCCAAGACGGGGAGGTGGTGACCAGCTCCCAGAAGGCGCGCAGCTTTTCCAGGCGCGCTTCGTACGGATTGCCGGCGATGAGCGCCGAATTGATCGCTCCGATCGAGATGCCCGCCACCCAATCGGGATCAAGGTGTGCTTCGGATAGAGCCTCGTAGACGCCCCCCTGATAGGCCCCGAGCGCGCCGCCCCCCTGCAGCAGCAAGGCGATGCATTCGAATGGCGGGCGGCCGACTGGGCGGGCGATCATCGGCGCTTGTCGCCAGGCGGACCGTTGTTGTCGGCCGTGGTGAGATTGGCGTCCCACCAGCCGCCGCCCATCGCCACCAGCAGCTGGGTCGTGTCCTGGTAGCGCTGGGCCTGGGCCTGAACATAGCCGAGCCGCGCCCGTTGGTATTGGCGCTGAGCGTCGAGCAGATTGAGGATGCCGACGCCGCCTCTGGCGTAGTTGATGCGTTGCAGCCGCACCGACTCGGACGCCATGTCGAGCGCGTGCTGCTGGGCGGCCAACAGCGCCGCATCGTGGGTGAGGGCCTCCAGGATATCGGCCACCTGGCCAAAGGATTGCAGCACCGTCTGCTGGTAGTCGGCGGCGGTTGCCTTGAAATCGGCCAGGGCCGCGCGCCGCTCGGCTCGCCGGGCGCCGCCGTCAAAGAGCGGCTGGGTCAGTCCAGCCGCCATGCTCCATATCAGGCCGGCGGGGCTGAACAGGGCGGCCCCGTTCAGCGACGAGGCGGTGATCCCGGCCGAGAGGGTGATGTTGGGGTAGAGTTGCGCCGTGGCGATCCCGATCCTGGCGCTCGAGGCGTGCAGCTGGGCTTCAGCGGCCAGGATGTCAGGACGCTGATGGACGAGTTCCGACGGCAAGCTGACCGGTAGCTGGCCCGGCAGCGTCAGCGTCGCCAGATCGAAGTCCGGCGGCGACCAGTCTCCCGGGGCGCGGCCGGTCAGGACGGCCAGGGCGTGCTTGGCCACGCTCAGCTGCTGATTGAGCGGGGGCTCGGC
>OUNO010004831.1_pt3 | contig 16178 bp, 14 predicted proteins | sample 1779811 | NCBI WGS metagenome assembly OUNO01 (sample SAMEA3914804, study PRJEB12502) | metagenome | biome: forest; material: soil | place: Canada | collected 2010-06-25 | depth 0.3 m | reverse complement strand
GCCGCCGGCGTAGATGTCGAGGTGGCCGAGGTAGCGCCGGCCCATCGCCCGCAGGCGCGGGGCGCCGTCGGGTGCGCTCAGCGAGGGCTCGATCACGGCGGCGCGGAAGCGCTCGGCCGCCGCCGCCACGGTCGCCAGCTGCAGCTCCTGCTTGGAGCCGAAGTGGGCGAAGAGACCGCTCTTGCTCATCCGCAGATCGGCCGCGAGGCGGCCGATCGTCAGCCCCTCGAGCCCCTCGGCCGAGGCGAGGTCGACGGCGCGGTCGAGGATCGCGGCCCGGGTCTGGGCGCCCTTCGATTCCGGCTCGGCCACAGCGGTCACCTCTTAACCCTACAAAAAGCACGAACGTTCGTACAAATCGCTTAGGATGCCGGCGCACGCCCGCAGGGGTAAACAGAGGAGGAGAGGAAGAAGCGATGAGCGATTACGAGGTAAAGCAGGTCGACGAGATGGAGGCTGTGTTCCGCGGCGCCTTCAAGCGCGCCAGGGCCGAGCTCGGCGTCGAGTCATTCGGGATGCAGATCATCGACATGCCGCCCGAATACGGCAACTACCCGGAGCACGACCACACCCACGACAACCAGGAGGAGGTCTTCCTGGTGATGCGCGGCGGCGGCGAGATCGAGATCGCCGGTGAGCGCTTCCCGCTCGACGACAACCACGTCGCCCGGGTCGCCCCGACGGTCAAACGCAAGGTCTGGCCGGGCCCAGACGGCATCCGCCTGGTCGTCCTCGGCGGAGTTCCCGGCGGCGTCTACGAGGCGCCCGACCTGACCAAGCTGGGCGAGCCCGACCCGATGGTGGCCAGCTAGGCTGACCGTGTGCTTCGACGCGCCTCGTCCCTAGCGGCGCTGCTGGCCTTTCTGGCGTTCGCGGCCCCGGCCTCTGCCGGGGCCGTTGGCGTCAGCGACAGCAGCCAAGGCGACGACCCGGTCGTCGTGATCAGCGGCGACGTCACCGTCGCCCGCGGCGAAACCGTCGACGGCCTCTATATAGGGAGCGGCGACGCCCGCATCGACGGACGCGTCGACGGCGACGTGGTCGTCCTCAGCGGAGACGTCGTCCTGGCGGGGACGGTCGACGGCGATCTCTTCACCGCCAGCGGCCAGGCGCGGCTGCTGCCGTCCGCCGAAGTGACCGGCGACGTCGACTACGCCGACGAACATCCCGACGTCTCCAACGCGGCCCGGGTTCACGGCGACGTCACCAAGAAGAGCCTGCCCGATCTCGGCGGCTTTGCCAGCTTCCTCGGCGGGCTCATCGTCTGGCTTGCGATCAGCGCTTCAATGGCGGCGCTCGGGCTGCTCCTGCTCCTGCTCGCCCCCCGCAGCGCCGAAGCCATCCAGGCCCGCGCCAGGGAGCGGATCGGCCCGACGATCGCAATCGGGATCGCGATCCTGATCGCCGTGCCGGTCGGCGCCGTGATCGCCGCGGTGACGATCCTCGGACTGCCGCTGGCGATCCTCGTCCTGCTGGCGCTGTTTCCGCTCGGAGCGGTGGCCTACGTATCGGCCGCCTGGGCCCTGGGACGGCGGGTGCTGAAGCAGCCCCGCAACCGCTTCCTCTCCTTCCTGGTCGGGATCGCGATCCTCCGCGCCGCCGCCCTGGTCCCGATCGTCGGCGCGCTGGTCGGCCTCGGCGCGCTGATCGTCGGCCTCGGCCTGATCGGCGCCGCTATCGGGGCGACTCGGGCGGGCGCGGAACCGGACCCGGCTGAAATCCCGGGCAGCTGAGGACTGGGATCCGCGGGTAGCGCGGAAAGCGCGGGTCCTCGCGGGAGCGCTCGCAGAGCGAGAAGACCGAGCCGCGGGTGTTGGGGACCAGCCGCTGGTGGCGGCACTCGTCGCAAATACCGTTGTCGGGCATGGGTTGATGCTATGACCGCCCCGATCGCGCGGACTCCCGCCTCGCCGGTGGCTAGCTTTGCTGTGTGAACCTCACCGCGACCCTGTTCGATGCCGACGCGGCCTCCTATACCGGCACGATCGAGGTGCTGGGGGTGATCTACCGCGCCGAGGACGACGGCTATGCCGTCCTCGAGGTGCAGGAGACCGAGAGCGGCGAAGGCTTTGCGCTAATCGGACCGGTCGCCCACCTCGGCGCCGGCGACCGCGCCGAAGTCAGCGGCGAGTGGCAGACCCACGCCCGCTACGGGCGCCAACTGCGGGCCCAAGGGGCGCTGCCGCTGGATCCGACCGACCGCGAGGGCCAGGTCGCCTACCTGACCTCGCTGCGGCACATCGGCCCGGCCCGGGCCGAACGGCTGGTCGACGAGCACGGCGAGGGGGTCATGCAGGCGATCGCCGCCGACCCACAGCGGGTCTTCGGCTCGCTGCGCGGGGTCAGCGTCGACCAGGCCGCGGCGGCGACCGAATCCTGGCACGCCAGCCGCGCGATCCGCGACCTCCACGTGCAACTGGCGCCACATGGGCTGGCGCACCTGGCGGCGCCGATCCACGCCCGTTACGGCGAGCACTCGATGACCGTCCTGCACGAGGACCCATACCGGCTGACCGAGGTCGACGGGGTCGGCTTCGCCCGGGCCGACAAGATCGCCCTCGCCGCCGACGTGCCGCCCGAGTCCAGCCGCCGCGCCCAGGCCGCCGCCCTCTACGCCCTTATGGAGAGCGAACAGCAGGGCAACAGCTACCTGCCGCTGCCGGAGCTGACCAGGCGTACCGCGAAACTGATCGGCCTCGCCCCTGAGCCCGAGGTGCTGATCGAGGCCCGCGGCCTGGTCGACGACGAGGGGCGGATCTACCGCGAGCTGACCCGCGAGAGCGAGATCGCGGTCGCCGAGACCCTGATGCGGCGACTGGCGGCGCCCCCCCACCTCGACCACGAGGCGGGCGAGAACCCCGGCGCCCGGCTGACCGACGAGCAGTGGGCGGCGGTGCTCGGCGCCTTCTCCTCGCGGATCTCGGTCCTCACCGGTGGCCCCGGCGTCGGCAAGACCGAGTGCACGAAGGAGATCGTCGCCGAGGCGCTCGCCGCCAACGCGACGATCGCCCTCTGCGCCCCGACCGGCCGCGCCGCGCGGCGGATGGAGGAGGCGACCGGGCAGGAGGCGAAGACGATCCACCGCATGCTGGAGTGGATGCCGGGGCGCGAACCGACTTTCCGCCCCGGGCACCCGCTGCCGGTCGACCTGGTGATCGTCGACGAGTCCTCGATGCTGAACCTGCGCCTCGCCGAGGTGCTGCTCGGCGGCCTGGCCGAGACGACCCACGTCGTCTTCGTCGGCGACGCCGACCAGCTGCCGCCGATCGGGGCCGGCAAGCCGTTCGAGGACCTGATCGCCTCCGGGGCGGCGCCGGCGGTGCGCCTGACCCAGATCTTCCGCCAGGCGGCGCGCTCGATGATCACCACCGCGGCGCACGAGATCAACCAGGGGCGCCCACCCCACACCGAGCCGGCGGAGGACCAGGACCACGACTTCTTCTTCATCGATCGGCCCAACCCCGAGCGGGCGCTGGAGACGGTCGTCGAGGTGGTCGCCGAGCGAGCGCCGAAGAGCTTCGGCGTCGACCCGATCCGCGATGTCCAGGTGCTGGCGCCGATGTACCGCGGGCCGGTCGGGATCGATGCCCTCAACGAGCGCCTCCAGGTGCGGCTGAACCCGGACGGCAAGAAAGCCTTGAACGAGCGCTTCCGGATCGGCGACCGGCTGATCCAGACCCGCAACTCGCACGAGCTGGGGCTGATGAACGGCTCGATCGTCTTCCTCCGCGAGGACCGGCCCGGGGACGAAGAGATCGTCGTCGACACCGACGACGGCGGCTCGCTGGTAATCCCCTATGGCGAGACCCCGACGCTGCGGCTCGCCTACGCGATCTCGGTCCACAAGGCACAGGGCTGCGAGGTGCCGGTCGTCGTCGGCGTCTGCCACCGCTCGCACTCGCGGATGCTGACCCGGCCGTTGCTCTACACCGCGATCACCCGCGCCCGCAGCAACTGCGTGCTGGTCGGCGACCGGGCGGCGCTCGGGGCCGCCGTGCAGCGCGATGACGGCGGCGGCCGCCACTCCGGCCTCGCCGAGCGCCTGCGGACCGATCCGGGCACCCTCACCGCCACGGTTTAGAGCCGGCCCGGCGGGCGGGAGATACTTCCGGGATGGAGGAGCGTCCGCCGAGCAAGCACACGAAGCCCAGCCCTCCTTGGCTGGAGATCGGGATCACGCTCGCCGGCGTCGCCCTGCTGGCGGCGATGGTGCTGGGGATCCCACCTCTGCGCCACGCGGTCGAAGCGGCGCTGCACGGCGACACCACCGAAGTCCGCCACCAGATCGACAAGCTCGGCGTCGGCGGGCCGCTGCTGATCATCGCCCTCGCCCTGATCCACGCCGTCGTGATCTACCCGGCCGAGATCGTCAACGCCGCCGCCGGCTTCGTCTACGGCTTCTTCCCGGCCCTGGCCCTCGTCACCGTCGCCTGGCTGGCCTCGGCGCTGCTCTGTTACGCGGTCGGCCACCGGGTGGCCAGGCCGCTGCTGGACCGCTTCTTCGGGGTCGAGCGCTTCGAGCGCTTCGAGCGGATGATCGAGCGCGGCGGGGTGCCGCTGCTGCTGGCGCTGCGGCTGATCCCGATCGTCCCCTTCAGCCTCGTCTGTTACGCCGCCGGCGCCGCCCGGGTGCCGCTCTGGCGCTTCGTCTGGACGACGCTGGTCGGCTACCTGCCGATCACCGCCCTGGCCGTCTACTTCGGGACCAGGCTGGAGGGGCTGGAGATCACCGACCCGCTGGTCCTCGGCTCGGCCGGGGCGCTGCTGGTGCTGCTCCTGGTCGGCAACTGGATCGTCCGCCGCCAGGCGAGCCCCGACGACGGCGAGGTCAGCCGACCCGCTTGACGCGGAAGTGGAAGACCGCCGGGGTGGCATCCAAGTTGCCGGCCCGGTCGCGGGCCCTGACCCGGATCGTGTGCCGTCCCGCCGGCAGCCGCAGGGCAAGCCGCCGGCGACAGGGCCGCATCCCTTTGCGGTCGAGCTTGCAGACGAAGCTGCCGCCCGGCTCGCTGGAGCGGAAGCGGAAGATCGCCTTCGCCTTCAGGTGCCGGGTGATGAGCAGCTTCGGCGGGTGCTTGACGATCGTCGTCCGCGGCGGCCTGGTGTCGATCGCGAAGCCGGCGACGCCGCTGTTGCCGACCCGGCCGCCGAGATCGGTCCCGCTGACCGCGAAGGCGTGGTGCCCGTCGCTCAGCCGGACCGGGACGATGTAGGGCGAGGCACAGGGCTGGGCCGGGAGGCCGTCGAGCGAGCAGCTGAAGGCGACCGGGCGATTGGCGCTGAATTCGATCGTCGGGCGGTTGGCGCGGCTCAGCGCCGGCGGCGCCTTGGTGATCCTCACCGTCGGCGCCAGGGCGAGCGAGTTGACGGCCGGGAAAGCGTCGAGCATCCCAGCGCCGACCGCGTCGGGGCCGAAGCCGGCGATCGGCCGTGCCGTCGCGCTCAGCGCCGAGCGCACCTGGGCGACCGTGGCCCCCGGGTTGCCCTGCCGCACCAGCGCCGCGATCGCGGCCGCGTGCGGCGCCGCCGCCGAGGTGCCGCAGAAGCGCCAGCCACCCGGCACCGGGATGGCGAAGAACGTCGTCGCGACGCAATCGCTGGCCACCGCGTCGGGCTTGGCCACGAGTTCCGGCTGGCTCAGCTCAGGAGCCGGCTCGGTTCCGAGGACCGGGCCGAAGTAGTGGGTCACCGGGCCGCGTGAAGAGAAGTACTCGGGTTCGGTCGCATTGTTGTAGCGGACGGCGCCGAGCGTGAAGGCGCTCTCGGCGCCGGCGTGGCCGAAGATCGTCGGGCCGACGGTGTCTTCGCCGGCCGATTCGGGGTACTCGGTCTCGCTGACACCGCCGCCGTTCTCGAGCAGAGCGACCTTGAGCCGGGGGCTTGCGGTGTCACCCCCCTTGGTGCCGGTGAATTCGGGGTGTTCCAGCGCCCAACCAGCGCCGCAAGCGCCGCTGCAGCGGTTGATCGCCAGTTCGACCGTGGCCGCTTCGGTTTCGCTCGGGTTTTTCCAGCCGATCAGCTCGAACGGCTCCTGGATCGAGGGGTCGGTGCTCGGGTACGAGCTTTCGCCAACCTTGACCCCGCCCGCGAGGAGGTAGGCGTCGAGGTCCGTGCTGACCCCTTCCCAGGGCTGGGCCCACTGCAGGTCGACGACCAGTTCTTCACCGGGTTCGACCGTGATCCCGAAAGTCGGATCGGTGCCGGCGCCGGAATCGAAGTCCATGCAGTCTTCGGCGTAAACCGGGACCCCGGCGGGGCAGCTGCCTTCGGCACGGAAGGCGGGCGCTTCCCAGGAGGCGATGTCGCGGCCGGATTCGTCGATCAGGTTGTCGTTGCCGGCGGCGGTGAGATAGGAGGCTCCGGCGGCGGTGACTTCGTCGACGGCGACGGCGACCGGGCCGTCCTGGAAGAAGGGCTCGTCGGGATAGGCAATGTCGTCGACGATCACGCCGGCGCCGGCTCTGCGCAGCGCCCGGATGTTGTCGGCGAAGCTGAACATGCCGTTGACGGCGGAGGCGAAGTCGATCGCCGCGCCGGGGGCGAGGTCGTGGACGATCTGGGCCATCCCCCGCCCCTCGTCGTTCCCCTGTTTCGCGGCGTTTTCGAGGACGCCGACCGGGGTCGTGAACCCACAGGGGCTGCCGGAACCCGGCAGGTCACCGCTGGCGACGTCGCCGGCGGCACGGGTGGCCGTGGTCGGGGCCTGGTCGAAGGAGTCGGAGAGGATGCCGACGGTAACGCCGGCGCCGTCGACGCCGAGGCCGGCGCGGGCGTTCGCGGCGCCGAGTTGGGTATCTCCCGCGGAGACGACGCTGCCCGAGGGGCAGGTGGCGCGGGTCAGCGGGGTCAGGTCCTCGACCACGCCGCGAACCCGCGCCAGGCCACCAATGCGGGGAAGCGAGCCGGGCGTCGCCGCCACGGTCACCACCTGGTAGCGGCGGCTGACGTGGACGATCCGAGCGCCCGTCTGGCGCAGGCCGGCGACCGAGGCGGCGGCGCCACGCTCGAAGCGGACGTCGACGAGGACCCGGTCGCCGCGGCGCAGGAGGCTGCCCGGCCCATTCGCGACGAGGCTCAGCCGCTGCGCCTGTCGGGCCGGCGGCAGCGAGCGCACGGCGGGCGTCGCCAGCTCCGCCAGGCGCGGGGAGAGGGTGGCGCCGGCCGGTGCGGCGGCGCCGGCGCTCGGGGCGGCAAGCGCCGCGAGCAGCGCTGCGGCAAACCCGGCCCGGCGGGCGCGTTGCGGGCTGGAGCTGGCGCGAAAAATCATCTAGAGCGAGGTATCGACACGGCTGGTGATTCCTGAAACACAGGCAGACGGTAATCCGAGCGCCGAGCTCAGATGTAGGAACCGCGCCGGAACCAGACGAGCAGGGCGATCACCGAGAGCACCAGGCTGCCGATCCCGAGGATCATGAAGTCCGCCTCCGAGCCGATGTTGGTCACCAGCCACTTGAAGTTCTGGCCAAAGAAGCCGACGATGAAGGAGAGCGGCAGGAAGATCGTCGCCACCACGGTCAGCTGCTTGGTGATCTGGTTGAGGCGGTTGGAGACGACGGATAGGTAGGCGTCGCGGGTCCCGGCGAGCAGGTCGCGATAGGAGTCGATCTGGTCGGAGATCCGGATCGCGTGGTCGTAGACGTCGCGGAAGTAGTTGCGCGAGTCGGCTTCCAGGCCCGGCAGTTCGAGGATGTCGTCGACCCCGCGGGCGAGCAGGTCGCGCTGCGGGGTGACGACCCGGCGCAGGGCGACGAGTTCACGCCGCAGCGCCGTGATCTCCTCCAGCTGCCTCGGGTCCGGGCGGTCGAAGATTTCGCCGTCGAGCCGTTCCATCCGTTCGTCGAGCCGGTCGAGGACCGGGAAGAAGGTGTCGGTCAGGCCGTCGAGCACCCGGTAGATGACGAACTGCTCCGAGCGCGGCGTCTTCACCTCGAGGCGTTCGCGGGCTTCGTCCAGGGCCGCGCAGGCGCCGCGGTGGACGGTGACGATGTAGCCGCCGCTGAGGAAGGCGTGGACCTCCTCGAGCGCGATCTCGCCGCCATCCTGGCTCGACCCCGCCCCGTAGTAGACGAGAAACATGTACTCGCCGAAGTCGTCCAGCTTCGGCCGCTGGCCGCGTTTGACCATGTCCTCGAGGGCCAGCGGGTGGAAGGAGAAGACCTCGTCGAGGGCCTTGACCTCCTCCTCGCCGGGATCCGTCAGGTCCAGCCAGAAGTACTCGTCGTGCTTGAGCAGGGACCCGATCGCCTCGCGATCGACGCTGTCGAGGAAGCGCATAGGTCAACGCTAGATCCGACCCCGGACGCCCCGGCTCCTCAAAATTGCGGCCCATGGCGGGCGATCCTGCTACGGTCCCCGTTGTTAGGGCCGGTAAAGACCGGCAAAGTTTGTGTCTAGCGCTCGCGTCGTTGCTTCACCGCATGCTCCGCGTTCGCAGCACATTACGTGGAGGCAATGCATGCCCACTGGAACTGTTAAGTGGTTCAGCGATGACAAGGGCTACGGGTTTATCACTCCCGATGACGGCTCGAAGGACGTTTTCGTCCATCACAGCGCGATCCTCGGCGAGGGCTTCAAGAGCCTGACCGAGGGTTCCAAAGTGAGTTACGAGTCCGAAGAAGGCCCCAAGGGCCCGGCCGCCGCGAGCGTCCAGCAGACTTCGTAGTCACGCACCACGCTTTAATAACGGGGTCCGCCTCTGGTGGACCCCGTTTTTTTATGCCCGGGGCTCCTCGGCGATTTATGGCCGAGCAGTCCAAGGACGCAGGGAGCGCCGTGTGCTCTGCACACAAGCGACCGAGGACACAGGAATGCGAAGCGCCATGAATCGTCGAGACGACCTCAGAAACGTTGCGATCATTGCCCACGTCGACCACGGCAAGACGACGCTGGTCGACGCGATGCTGTGGCAGACCGGCACCTTCCGCAAAGGCCAGGACGTCAACGAGCGGGTGATGGACTCGATGGACCTCGAGCGCGAGAAGGGGATCACGATCCTCGCCAAGAACACCGCCGTCACCCGCGGTGACGTCAAGTTCAACATCGTCGACACCCCCGGCCACGCCGACTTCGGCGGCGAGGTCGAGCGCGCCCTGACGATGGTCGACGGCGTCCTGCTCCTGGTCGACGCCTCCGAGGGGCCGCTGCCCCAGACCCGCTTCGTGCTGCGCAAGGCACTGGAGTCGAAACTGCCGGTGATCCTCGTCGTCAACAAGGTCGACCGCCCCGACGCCCGCATCGCCGAGGTCGTCGAGGAGGTCTACGAACTCTTCATCGACCTCGACGCCGACTCCGACCAGATCGACTTCCCAATCGTCTACACCAACGCCAAAGCCGGTTGGGCAGCGCTGGAGGAAGGGGCCGAGGGAACCGACCTCTCCCCCCTGCTCGACCTGATGCTGGAGCGGATCCCGGCGCCCGAGTACGACCCCGACCACTCGCTGCAGGCGCACGTCACCAACCTCGACGCCTCGCCGTACCTGGGCCGCCTGGCGCTCTGCCGGGTCCGCAACGGGACGATCAAATCCGGCCAGCAGATCGCCTGGTGCAAGGCCGACGGCAGCATCGCGCGGGCGACCGTCTCCGAGCTGTTCGTGACCGAAGCGCTGGAGCGGGTGCCCGCCAAAGAGGCCGGCCCGGGCGAACTGATCGCCGTCGCCGGGATGGAAGAGGTGACGATCGGCGAGACCCTGGCCGACCCCGTCGACCCGCAGGCGCTGCCGGTGATCACCGTCGATGAGCCCTCGCTCTCGATCGTGGTCGGGATCAACACCTCGCCGCTGGCCGGCAAAGAGGGCTCAAAGCTTACGGCGCGCCAGGTCCGCGATCGGCTCGACGCCGAGCTGATCGGCAACGTCTCGATCCGCGTCCTCGACACCGAGCGCCCCGATGCCTGGGAGGTCCAGGGCCGCGGCGAGCTGCAGCTCGTCGTCCTGCTCGAGCTGATGCGCCGCGAAGGCTTCGAGCTGACCGCCGGCCAGCCCCGGGTTCTGACCAAAGACGTCGACGGCAAGGTGCACGAGCCGGTCGAGCGCCTGGCGATCGACGTCCCCGAGGAGCACGTCGGCTCGGTCACGCAGTTGCTGGCCGCTCGCAAGGGCCGGCTCGAGCAGATGGTCAACCACTCGACCGGCTGGGTGCGGATGGAGTACCTGGTCCCCGCCCGCGGCCTGATCGGCTTCCGCACCGAGTTCCTCACCGAGACCCGCGGCACCGGCATCCTGCACCACGTCTTCGACCGCTGGGAGCCCTGGGCCGGCGAGCTGCGCACCCGCCCGACCGGCGCCCTCGTCGCCGACCGCCAGGGCTCGACCGCCAGCTTCGCGCTGTTCAGCCTGCAGGACCGCGGCACCCTTTTCATCGGCCCCGGCGAGCCGGTCTACGAGGGGATGATCGTCGGCGAGAACGCCCGCTCGGAGGACCTCGACGTCAACGCCGTCAAGGAAAAGCACCAGACCAACGTCCGCGCCGCCAGCGCCGACCTGCTGGTCCGGCTCACCCCCGCGACCCGGCTCTCGCTGGAGAACTCGCTGGAGTTCGTCCGCGACGACGAGTGCGTCGAGGTGACTCCGGAGTCGGTGCGGCTGCGCAAGCTGATCCTGGACAAAACGCAGCGCCAGAAGGCGGCGCGCCAGCGCACCCGCGCCGGCGTCGCCAGCTAACCCTCCAGCCCCGCTTCGATTCCGTCGAGCAGGCGCTCGAGGCCGCGCTCGAAGCGGCCCTCTTTGAGGTTGAACTCAGTTACCCGCTTGATCCCGGCGTCGGCGTCGTCGCCGAGGAACTTGCGGATCAGGGGGTACTCGCCCTCGTCCAGCAGGCGCTGGAAGTACTCGATCACTTCCGGCGGCCAGCCGGCTTCGTCCTCTTCGCGGTCCTGGGCCTCACGCAGCGAGTAGCCGAAGACGTAGTCGTCGATCTGGCTGACCAGCTCGAACCTGGCGTAGTCGGAGGCGTCGAGGCCGGCGACGGCACCCAGCGACTGCTCGAAGTGGCGCATGCCGTTCGGCCCCGGCCGCACGTCGCCGAGGCGATCGAGCGCCCAGCGGTGGCGCATGAAGGCGGCGCGGGAGCGCATCGCGATCTGGGTCATCGCGCCGCGCCACTCGGTCTCCAGCTCGGCGTCGGCGATCAGCAACTCCCCCATCACCGCGTCGAACATCAGCGTCACCAGGTCGTCCTTGTTGGCGACGTAGTGGTAGAGCGTCATCGTGCCGGCGCCGAGCTTCTCGGCGACGCGACGCATCGAGACGGCGTCGAAGCCCTCGGCGTCGGCGATCTCCAGCGCCGCGGCGGCGATCTCCGTCCGGGTGTGGGACGGGCGGCGAGAGTTCGGCTCTTCGCGCAGCCAGATCAGCCGCGGCTCTTTCCTGCGGCGACGTCCGCCCTCGGGCGTGCGGCGGGGAGGTCTTTGACGGCGGGACGATGACATCTCGTACAGCGTACTGCTAGTCTCCTCGTACGCTGTACTAACCCAACGTACGAGGTACGAAATGAACGCAGAAATTCAACCTACGGCCGCGATCTCCGCCACCGGCCTCGGCAAGCGCTACGGCTCGCTGTGGGCCCTCAAGGACTTCGACCTCGAGGTCCCGGCCGGCTCCGTCCTCGGCCTCCTCGGCCACAACGGCGCCGGCAAGACGACGGCGATCCGGATCCTCACCACCCTCGCCCTGCCAAGCGCCGGCAGCGCCTCGGTCGCCGGCCTCGACGTCGTCGCCGAGCCGGCCCGGGTCCGCGAGCGGATCGGGCTGACCAGCCAGGCGGCAACCGTCGACGGCCTGATGAGCGCAACCGCCAACCTGGTGATGATCGGCCGCCTCTACCACCTGCCCCGCGGCGTCGCCCGCCGGCGCGCGGCCGAGTTGTTGGAGCGGCTGCAGCTGGCCGACGCCGGGGAGCGCCTGGTCCGTGACTTCTCCGGTGGCATGCGCCGCCGCCTCGACCTCGCCGCCAGCCTGGTCGCCTCTCCCCCGGTCCTCTTCCTCGACGAGCCGACCACGGGCCTCGATCCGGAGAGCCGTAACGAGCTCTGGGCGCTGCTGCGTGAGCTCGTCGACGACGGGACGACGCTGCTGCTGACCACCCAGTACCTGGAGGAGGCCGACCGGCTGGCCGACCGGGTCGTCCTGCTCGACCACGGCGAGATCGCCGCCACCGGCTCGCCGGCGGAGCTGAAAGCACGCCACGGCGGCGAGCGCATCACCGTCTCGGTCCCGGTCGAGGAGCAGCTGGCGATCACCGCGCAGGCGCTCGAACGCGTCGCCGCCGGGGCCGCCGAGATCGACGCCGAAGCGGCCTTGGTGACCGCGCCGGCGAGCGAGTCGACGCGCCTGATCGAGGTCGTGCGCGCGCTCGACGAAGCCGGTGTCAACGCCACCGACGTCCACCGCCGCGAGGCGACCCTCGACGACGTCTTCCTCGCCATCACCCGATCCAGCGACCGGCAGGAGGCACCGTCCCGATGAGCTCAACCACCCTGCCGCGCACCGCCGCCGGCCCGGCCCGCCTGCGCTGGCTCATCGCCGACAGCCTGGCGATCGCCGGCCGCAGCTTCGCCCATATCCGCCAGATCCCGGAGAAGCTCTTCGACGTGACCCTGCAGCCGCTGATGTTCGTGCTGCTCTTCTCCTTCGTCTTCGGCGGCGTGATCGCCGTCCCCGGCGGCGGCGATTACCAGGAATATCTGATCGGCGGGATCCTCGTCCAGACCCTGGCCTTCGGGATGATGGGCCCGGGAGTCTCGATGGCGACGGACCTCGGCGAGGGCATCCTCGACCGCTTCCGCTCGCTGCCGATGTTGCGTCCCGCCTTCCTGCTCGGTCACCTGACCGCGGAGCTGGCGGCCTCGGCGCTGGCGGTCGTGATCATGGTCATTAGCGGCCTCCTGGTCGGCTGGCAGATCAACAACAGCCCGGCCGAAGCGCTCGGCGGCTTCGCGCTGATCGCGCTCCTGGCGATGACGATGCTCTGGCTGGGGACGCTGATCGGCGTCATCGCCCGCTCGCCCGACGTCGTCCAGGGGATCGCCTTCCTGATCATCTTCCCGCTGACCTTCGTCGCCTCGACCTTTGTCCCCGTCTCCGGCCTGCCCGACGGCCTGCGCCAGGTCGCCGAATACAACCCGGTCAGCGCCTGGGCGGCGGCGATCCGGACCCTGTTCGGCAACCCGACCGCGACTCCGGCCGATGCCGCCTGGCCACTGGAGCACCCGGTCCTCGCCTCGGTCCTCTGGTGCGGCGCGATCCTCGCCCTCGTCGTCCCCCTGACCCTGCGCGCCTACCGCAAGCGCACCACGGGCTAGTAGGCACGGCGCTCGGCGAGCAGGCGCCCAACTCGTTCGATGACCCGGTCCGGTTCGCTCCAAAGCCGAGCGGCCGTGACCCGGGTCATCTCGATTCCAGCCAACTTCAGGTCCTCCTGGCGGAGACGATCTCGCTCGAAGGCGGCACGGGTGCCGTGGGTCTCGAAGACGTCGAGTTCGACGGCAAACCTCTCCACTGACCAGTAGGCGTCAAGCTCGAAGCCGAGCACGACGAAGTTGGTCGAGGGTCGCGGCAAGCCCGCCGCGAGAACCAATTCGAGGAAGCGGCGCTCGACGCCCGAGCGGCTCACCGCAAGCGGCCGGTGGACGGCGACCGCGCGCCGCAGCGCGCCGGTACCCGGATGGCCGGCGCTGCGAGCGAGCAGCGAATCGACGGGCCCGAGGTCGAAGATCCCGAGCTCTTCGCTGCGCTCGACCATCCGGCGTAGGCGATCGAAGCGGGTCGTCGCGGCCATATCGAGGAGGGTGCGAGGGAGGGAGGTCACGGGTATTCGCTCTTCCATCGCACGGTCTTCAGCGGTCAGGATGCGGGAGTGGTGCATCTCGATCGGCGGCCTGGGCTTGCGGGGAACCGGGGTCGTTATCGCGAGAGGTGCCGGAGAGCCTTTCGTGAGGCCCCAGAGCCAGGCAGCCGATCGGTGGCTGAGCAGCGCATCTGGCCCGCTGGCGAGCACCGCCGCGAGGCATTCGGCGTGCCGGGACAGACAGGTGTGGCCCACCGCGTAGACACCACGGTGGAGGCGATGAAGCCGGCCGGCCTGGGTGGCGCGATCGATCGCGCCACGGGAATAACCGAGGAGGGTTGTCAGCTGACGGATTGAGACGACGCCGTGCTGGCGCTTCGCCAAGGTCGCAAGAGCATGATGCGTGGGCGGCAGTCCTTTGTCCCGCATACCGGGAGAAAGGACTGCCGCACTCCGGTTCTCCCCCCTTAGCTCGGGGCCGGGGCGGGCTGCGCTGCGGCGGCGGGCTGACGGGTTGGGATGCGGCCGGTGAAGAAGATGCCGACCAGGGCGAGGATCGCGAGGACGGAGAGTGCGGTGCGCAGCCCGACCAGGCGGGCGGTTTCGTTCTCTTCGACGATCGCGTCGGTGGCGCGGGCCGGCACGCGGGCCTCGTCAAGTGCGCTTTCCAGCTCCTCGTCGGAGAGGAAGGGGATGCCCCCGGTCAGCTCGGTCGAGGCCTGGGACTTGACCGGGGCCGGGACGTCCGGGTTTTCCTGCACCCCGGTGAGGAAGGAGGAGCTGAGCGCGGCGATCACGATCGCGCCGGTCAGTGCCGTGCCGATCGAGATGCCGAGGTTGGTGATCGTGTTCTGCAGGCCGCCGACCTCGCCGCTCTGCTCGTCGGGGACCGAGGAGACGGTGACGCTCCCCAGCTGCGAGGCCAAGGACCCCATCCCGAGGCCGGCGAGGAGCATCGGCCAGGTGGTGATCTCCGCTCCGGCGCCGGCATCGAGGGCAGCGACCATCACCACCAAACCAGCGAACATCAGTCCGAAGCCAGCCCGGACGACCCGCCGCGGCGACACCCGCGGGAAGACCTTCGGGACCCCGGCGGCGGCGAGGATCAGCGTGAAAGAGAGCGGCAGCAGGCGGACGCCGGTTTCGATCGCCGAGAGGCCGAGCGCGATCGAGAGGAAGAGCGGCACGGCGAAGAAGAGGCCGCCCTGGAGGAAGTACTGGAAGAAGAACGAGGTGAGGCCGCCGCGCAGGACCGGGGTGCGCAGGATCGCCGGGTCGACGAGCGGATCGCCACCCCGGGACACCAGGCGGCCCTCCCAGGCAAGAAAGAGCCAGACCACGGCGCCACCGGCGAGGAGCATCCAGATCACCGGTGAGAGCCCGAGCCATTCGGGCGCGTCCGGCTTGGCCTTGACGAAGCCCCAGGTGCCGGCGCGGAGGATGCCGAGCACGATCAGCGCCAGGCCGAGCGCCGAGAGCGCCGTCCCGACCAGGTCCAGCCGCACCTTCTTCTCGGCCGGGCCGGCCTCGATGCGGCGGGTGAGGAAGAGGATCGCGATCACGATCAGGACCTCGGCGGCGAAGACCCAGCGCCAGGAGAGATAGGTCGTGAAGAGGCCACCGACGATCGGGCCGACGGCGACGGCGATCGCCGCGGCCGCGGTCACGAGTCCGTAGGCACGGGGCCTTTCCTCGCGGTCGAAGTTGGAGGCGACGAGGGCGACGATCGCGGGGAGGATGAGCGCCGCCCCGAGGCCCTCGAGCCCGGACCAGCCGATCAGCAGCACCGTCAGGTTCGGCGCCAGGGCGGTGGTCAGCGAGCCGCAGCCGTAGATCACGCAGCCGATCGCGAAGCCGCGCTTGCGGCCGATTATCTGGCCGATCTTGCCGCCGGTGATCATGAACGACGCCATCACCAGCGTGTAGAGGGTGATCGCCGTCTGGATCCCGGTGACGGTGGTGCCGATGTCCTTGGCGACATAGGCGATCGAGACGTTCATCACCGAGCTGTCGAGCATCATCAGGAACTGGCCGACGCAGAGCGTCATCAGCACCAGACCCGCCGCTCCCGCTTTCGCCTGTGCGCCGTTCATGCGCGCACGGTACATCTCCGGCGGGCCGACCACCTCACCCCATCGAGGCGAAATCGGCCCGCCGGAACAGCCTTAGACCGTGGCGGCCGCCTGCTCGGACTGGCTGTCGCGAGCGGCGTTGGCGGCTTTCGCCTCGGCCTCGGGGGTGGGCTCGCCGACGGCGCGCGGCAGCAGCACTTCTTTGGCGATGACCAGGCGCTGAATCTGGCTGGTCCCCTCGTAGAGCTGCATGATCTTCGCGTCGCGCATCAGTTTCTCGACCGGGTACTCCTTGATGAAGCCGTAGCCGCCGTAGACCTGCAC
>OUNO011321512.1_pt1 | contig 16192 bp, 11 predicted proteins | sample 1779811 | NCBI WGS metagenome assembly OUNO01 (sample SAMEA3914804, study PRJEB12502) | metagenome | biome: forest; material: soil | place: Canada | collected 2010-06-25 | depth 0.3 m | reverse complement strand
GCTCGGTCACGTCGCGGCCGATGCTCACGGTACCCACGACTTTGCCCTGCGCGTCGAGCACCGGCTGTGAGCGCCAATCGACCCAGACTCGCGAGCCGTCTTTGCGGAAATCTTCCCATTCGCATTCGATGCAGCGGCCGTCGTCCAAGATCGCGCGCAGGTTGCTCTCGGCGGTCTGGGCGGCATCGGGGGGCAAGCGGTAGCCGGCATGGCAGCCCAAGAGCTCCTCCCGCGTCCATTGCAAGATGCGCTCGGCGGCGCCGTTCCAGGCGGTAATGCGCAGCTCGACGTCCGTGCACACTACTGCGTCCTGCAGCTGAGCGAGCGACTGCGCGTCGCGCCGCATCGTCTCTTCGGCGCGCTGGCGCGCTTCGGCGGCTTTTCTCTCGTCGTGAATGTCCTGCGTGGTGCCGAGGAAGTGGGTGGGGCGGCCTTGTGCGTCGCGAGCGGAGACTCGAGTGCGGTTCCGCACCCAGCGCCACACGCCGTCGTCGCCGCGTACGCGCAGCTCTTCGGTCCATTCGGCGTCGCTGCGTTCCATAGGATCGACGCGCGCGTTGGTCGCCAGATCATCGGGGTGCACGCGGCTGAGCCAAGCTTGCGCGGAGAGCGGCGTGGTCTGCGGCTCGAACCCGAGGAACCCCGGGCGCATGCCGTAGTGAGTCAGGCGATCGCCGTGGATGTCCCACACCCACCAGGCGAGCTTCGCCGAGGAGGTCGTGAACTCGAGCCGCTGCGTCATTGCCGCGAGCTCCGCGCGCAAGGCCTGCCGCTCGGCGCGGAGCTCGACCACTTCGCGGCTCGTGTTATCGAGTCGCTCGGTCGTTTCGGGCGTCGTGTTCGCTTCCAATACCGTGTTCGGACTGATGCCTTGCACCGGACTGCCAGTCAAGGCGAATGGCTGTTCGACGAGCCCGAACGCCTCGATGCCACGGCAGCTTGGGCCGTAAATCGATCGTCGGCCGACTGGGAATGGAGCGATCGGCGTGCCGTGAGGAACCGGAAACATTGCTGCGTGCCCGGCGCCGACTGTGCGGCTCAGCGCGTCGGAAGTTTCGCGAGCAGATCGATCGTGGGGCGACCGTCGATGGCCACGTTCAGCGCCGAGAAGGCCCAGGCACCAGCGCCCTTGTCGGCGACGGCATGAATCGTTCCCGAACGGAGCGAGCCCGAAACGGGAATCGAAATATCGGCGTGCCCGGAAGAGCCGGAGACATTGATCGAGCCGCTGACGAACCAGCCGGGATTGAGCGGCTTGCCTAGCTCGGCGAGCACCGTCGCATCGCTCGACGCAGTGCTGAGCGCGACCGAATAGGCATCTGAAGATCTCAGCGCGGTGGTTACCACCGCGAAGATGCCAGCGACGAACACCGTCACCAAGAACAGCAGGCCAAAGCAGCCGAGTCCGAGCGCCAAGCCCGCATGTCGACTGAGCCAACTGCGTTTGGGCTGCCCAGGCGCAGGCGGGTAGGGCACACCGTAGCCACCGGGCGCTGGCGGCGGTTGGCCATAGGGCGGCGGTTGCATGCGCTCGCGAGCTTAAACCGAGGCCGCGCTGGCACCAAGGGTGCCCCCGGAAATGAAAGCAGGGTCGGCCGACGATTGTCGACCGACCCCGCTTCGCCGCTTCGCCGGTTCGCTGCTCGTAGCAGCGAGCCGGCCTCGATGGCTTAGAGTCCGAGGCTCATGATTGAGCAGTCACCGTTGGCCCAGTAGGCATGCGTGGCGTCTCCCGCGATCGACGTCACACCGACTTGCTTGCGGGCGATCAACTGAGGTGTGGAGTTCGGCGCAACGTTGGACTTGAAGATCTGTCCGACATCGCTCTTGTCCGCGAAGTATGTGGTGTTGCCCGTAACCGTGAACGCCGACAGACCGGCGTCGGTGCTGGCCACCGTGGCGTTACCGCCGCCGTCGTTCTTGGTGGCGTCGTTGCTGTGCACTTGCGAGCCGTCCACCCAATAGATCACCTTGTTGATCAGGTAGAGGTTGTCCAAGATCAGCGAGCCTTGCGAACGCGCGATGCGAATGCAATTCGTGTTGTCGGTGTTGACCTCGGTCTTGCAGTAGGCGTCGGTACCAGCGACCTCTTTGATGACGTCGACGTCGCCGTTCACGTCCGCAGGAAAGCCGATGAGGTCATTTTCGATGGCCAGCGCGCGCGGGATACCACTGTCTTCGTGGCCGACGACCAGTGCCGCTCCGCCAGCAGCCGCTAGCTTGTAGATCTTGGTCGCTATCGCATAGTAAACGTCGCCCGCTGCGGTGACGGTGAAGCCGCCGATCTTGCAGTGCTGATCGGCTGGCACGCCGGTGCACGCCGTCGTGACCACGCTCGCCGCCACCACGTCGGACGCAGCGCCGCTGCCATCGGTGGCCTTCTTGCGAATCGACATGTCGCCGTTGGCGAGCCAATAGATCGAGCTGCCGCTAACCGCGAGCGTCGTTGGAGCCATTTCACCGGTCGCGATGACCTTGGTGGTGGCCGAGCCAGCGGCAGGCACGATTGCGGTTGGCGTTGCGGTGCATTTGCCCGCAGAGCAGCCCTGGCTGTCGCTGCACTTCGTGTTGCAGTCGCCGCAATGATCCGGATCTGTCGCGAAGTCCGCACAGGCATCGGGACAGTAGGACAAACTGCTCGGCTGGCAGTAGCAGAGGTTGTCGGTGTGCTTCGAAGCGTTGGCCGGGCACATACCGCTTGCGTTGGGCTGCATGCCGACCACTGCACCACCTGTACCGCCTGCGCCACCGGTACCGCCGGTCGAGGCCCCACTGGTGCCACCCGCGTTCGCGCCGCTCGATCCACCCGCGCCCGCTCCGCCGGCACCGCCTGCGCCACCGGGCGATGCAGTCACGGCAATGCTATTGACCGTGCCGTGGGCCGCGTCGGTCCAATAGAGTGTGCTGCCGGAGAGTGTGAGCTTCACTGGGCCGCAGCCGGCCGCGCCTCCTCCGCTGCTCTGTCCGCCGCTCGCTCCACCGCTACCGCCGCTCGCTCCACCGTTGGCCGCGCCACCGTTGTTGGCCGCGCCACCGGAGTTCGACGCCCCGGCGATGGTCAGGTTGGTCGTGTTGTCGGACTTGCTGCTGCAGTTCATCGCCAGGCCGCCTGCCAACAGCAGGGGCAACAACCCCGCGTAAAATTTGCGTCGCGGTTCCAACTTGGTCGTGCCCATCATTTTGATTCGCCTCCGGAGAGAAAATTCGCGCGCTGCTCGCGCGGCGGTCGTTCTAACAGAATAGCGACTTCGAGCAAAAGCGCTCGAGGCCGGCTTTTTCCAGATCGTTCGTGACTCACGTCACGCGGATCCAAAGGAGCCGATGTGCGTGCTCGTGGTTCAAACGGGTCATTCAGACAAGCACGAACGGGACGCGAAGAGTCCGGACACTGAAGCCGAACGCCCCTCACCCCGTCACAGGAGTTGCCTACATATGGCGAAGACCTATCTTGCATTGATCCCAGCAGCCTTCCTCGCGTTGATGGCAGCGTGTAGCTCTGACGGCGTGCCCAGCATGCCTGCGATCGGCGGCGCAACAGGCGCCGCGGGTCAAACCGGCGCGGGCGCAACTGGGGTGAGTGGAAGCGCCGGAGCAAATCCTGGTGCCGCAGGCGCGGCTTCGGGCAATGCAGGTGCGGCCGGTGCTGCCGCGAGTGCGGGTGCCGGTGGCCAATCGACCGCAGGTGCAGGCGGCGCAGCGCCGACGGCAGGCGCGGGCGGTATGAGCGGTGGCGTAGGCGCAGGTGGAGCACCCGGCAAAGTGCGGTCCGGTCCGAGCGCCGGCTGCGGCAAGGACGCACCCTCGGACGATTCAACCACCAAGTTCATCAAGCACGAAGTGCACATGACAGGCATCGCAGCGCGCTTCCTCGGCCCCAATCCGAAGGGCGCTGACTACAAGACGAGCGGCGGTTACGACTACACCTTCCGCCCTTACAGCGTGAAGCTGCCCACCGGCTACGACAAGAACACCAAGTATACGGTGGTGTTCGGGGGCGGCGGCTGCGGCGGTAGCGCGGCGAACTTTGCGAGCAGCCCGGGCGACGGCTTCTCGATGGAGCCCAAAGATACGACCATTCACATCGGCATGTCCTACGTGGACACCTGCTTCGAAGACGACGGCGTCGACAACGCCGAGGTGCCGTACTTCCGCGCGATCATGGCCGACATCGAGCAAAAATATTGCTTCGATCTGTCGAAGGTATTCGTTGGCGGCTACAGCAGCGGCGGCTGGGAGTCCTACCAGCTCGGTTGTGCTGCTTCCGATCTCGTGCGCGGTATCGGCGCCGAGGAAGGCGGCCTGCGCGCTCAACATCCGCCCTGCAAGAACCCGGTCGCGGCAGTCCTCGTGGCCGGCGAGGCCGACATGGAGAACCCGATTGGCCCGCTCGACATCACCATGGGTAAGGGCAAAGATCTCGACAGCTACGGCTCGGGCCCCTCGAAAGACGAGATCCTCATGCGCAACGGCTGCGTCGGTACCGACACCAAGCCGGTCGCCGACCCCAAGTATCCCCAGTGCAAGCAGTACACGGGCTGTCCTGCGGCCTATCCCGTAGTTTGGTGCTCGCTGCCCGGCGTCGGACACAACAACAGCACGTACAACGGCACGAACTACTCGCCCGGCCCCATGTGGGGCATCCTCGGTTCGCTGCCCGCGCCCTGAGCGGTCGCATCGAATCCTAGCCGGCGCGCTCAGTGAGCGCTGCCCTTCACCTGCGGTGAGTCGAACGTCGACTCGCCGCAGTTGGCGTTTGTGGCGCGGTCGCCGCGATGCGTTGGGCTCTTCGGCGAGCGTGGCACAGGGCCTGCACCGTGCCGATCATGACCCGAATTCATCGTTTCGCATTCGTGCTTTGCGCTACCTGGGCCGCCCTGGCTTGCGGCGGATCCACCCCGCCTGCGAGCGACGCCAGTAGCTCTGGCACGACGCCTGATCCCAACACGAGCGGACCGGGTGCTGGCGAGCCCACTGACTCGACGCCGGACGCCGGCGTCACGAACACCGAGACAAGCACCCAAAGCCAAGCCACCGGTAGTGCCGGCATCACTCCCGAGACGGGCAGCATGGGATCCGGCCCGGGGCCGACGAATGCCGGAAACGGCACAGGCAGCGGCGCATCCGGTCACTGAGATGAGCGCCACTTCGCCACGGCGTGCCCTAATGTCCCGCCGCCATTTGCTCGAAGCGCCCATCGTTCGCGCCACACGAGCGCGTCGTGCCGCAATTGGTGCTTCGATCTACAGCGTGGTTGTGCAAACGGGCGATGTTTGTTTCGCGCGCGTTTTGACGGATGCGCGCGCGAAACGAACCCTGAGGCGTTTTCGAGTTTCGTGAAGCCTCTCCCACATTGGCCTACTGCTTGCTCTCCCTCACTGCGCAATGAAAGCACCAGCAGTCAAGGGTATGATCCAAGTTCAAAGCGTTACTTATCGCATCGTCCGTATGCGCAAGTCCGAATACGAGGTCTGGCGCCTGTTGGATGATGTCAGCGTCGGCACCTTCACACTCGGTGCCGGCCGAGAGCCGCAGATCGGGGGCGAGTCTCCCGACGTCGTTCGCGAGGTTGCGCGAGCCGCGTTGCAGGGCGGTCGTACCACCTGGGCCCCGCGTCGCATGAGCATGTACTAGCCCCGCGTCGCATGATGCAGGGCCACAGCGTCTCGCGTTGAAACGCTCGGCCCACGATCTTGGCTTTTTATCGCGCGCTTCCGACGAATGTGACGAGTTGAACGTTCTTGCGATATTTCGAGAGGCCCGAAGGCCCTAGGCAGGGCCAGGCGACGGGGTTAGCTTTGCGAATGGGTGGGCCACCCAGCTAGAGCCCTAGCTATTGCTCGCAAAGCGCGAATGTCGCTCGTCATCGATCCGCTATCGCCGAATCCCCATCCCCTCGTGGGGACGTTGCTGCGGGGTACCTACGAGGTGAAGCGCCTGGTCGACCGCGGCGGCATGGGCATCGTCTTCGAGGGCGAGCAAGTGCGCTTGCGACGCAAGGTCGCGATCAAGATCTTGCCCGTGCATCTGGCTCAAGAGCAACAAGCGCTGCTTCGCTTCCAGCGTGAGGCGGAGCTCGTCAGCTTGCTCCAGCACCCGAACGTGGTGCAAATCGTCGACTTCGACACGACCGAACAGGGTGAGCCGTACATCGTGATGGAGTTCTTGGCCGGCGAGAGCCTCGAGCTCCGGCTGGCGCGCGAGCCTTCGTTACCGCTCGATTTCGCGGTGCGTGTCGCCACTCAAGTGGCGTCGGGCTTGGCCGCGGTTCACGACGCGCTGATCGTGCATCGCGATCTGAAGCCGGCCAACATTTTCCTCACCGAGCTGAGCGAAGGCGTGCACGTGAAGCTGCTGGACTTCGGCATCGGCAAGCGCCTGGGCGGACAACAACGCCTGACCGGAGAGAACGACGTGATGGGCACGCCGGACTACATGCCGCCCGAGCAAGCGCAGGGCAAAACGGCGCACGTCGACCAACGCGGCGATCAGTACTCGCTCGCGGTCATCGTGTACGAGATGCTCGCTGGGCGTGGCCCCTTCCAGGGCGACATGATGGCCGTCTTGGAGCAGGTCATCGCCAGCGAAGCTCCGCGCATCGAAGCGCTCGTGTCCGGGTTGCCCGACGGCATCGGTCCTGTGCTTCGTCGCGCGATGGCGAAACTGCCGTCCGAGCGCTTCCCGACCATCGTGGAGTTCGCGACCGCGTTGAGCGCCGCCGCCGCGCCGCCGCCGGTCAGCCCAGCCCCGCCCGCGGTTGCCGAGCCGAACACCGCGACCACGTTGCGCCTGACCAGCGATCCGAGCGTGCTGAACGGCTCAGCGGTGCGCATCGAACGTTCCGAGCGTCCCGAGAGCCCGACGCTGAGTGCGACCCCCGCCGGCGCACGGCAGCGCGTCGTGTCGGCGACGCCCGGCGCGCCATCGCAAGCGAAGCTGCAAAAAGCCTTGGAGGGTGCGAAGAAAGCCCGTTCCGCGCGCGACATCGACCTGGCTGCGACGCTCGTCGAGCGCGCTCTGAGCATGGCAGACGCGCTCGGCAACGCCGAGGCCAACGCCGCGGTCGACCGCGAGGAAGCGTTGATCGAAGGCTCGCTCGAGATGCGCCTCGGCCGTCGTGACGGCATCCTGCACGTGCTGCCCACCTCGAGCGAAGATCGCGTCTCGCTCCTGCCGGAAGAGGCGTTCCTGCTTTCGCGCATCGACGGCGTGCTCAGCGCCGAAGAAGTGCTCGACCTGTCGCCCTTGCCGCGCATCCGTACGTTGCGCTTGCTCGTAAAAATGCTGCGCCAGCGCCTGATCAGCAACGAGTAGCGGGCGCACGATTTTCGCGCGAGTTCGTGGAAGGCCTCTCCTTCGTCGAGTGAGCGGTCAGCTGAGCGGCTTCAAGCCCCAACCCCGCGCGGCGTCGTACTCGAGGATCTGCCTCGTGCAGGCGAGCTGCTCCTCGGGATCGTGAGTGACGTAGAGCAGCGTCGAGGTCGTATTCTTGCCGATGTACTCGGCGATCGTCAGCACTTCGCTGCGGTGGCGCGGGTCGAGACCGTGGCACGGTTCGTCCAAGATGAGCAGCTTCGGTTGCTTGATCACTGCGCGTAGAATGAGCGCCACTCGCTGCTCGCCATAAGACAGCTGAGTGAAGGGCTCGGCGCGCTTTGCGAGCATGCCCACGACCTGTAGCCAGCGCTCCGCCGCGTGGATCTCGGCGTAGCCGGGCTCGCGGTACAGGCCGATCGAGTCGTAGAAGCCGGACAGCACCGTCTCGATCAGGTTCGCATAGCAGCGGTAGGCGTATTCCACGTGTAGCCCGTAGGAGACCTGACCGAGCTGCGCCTTCACGTCCCAAACCGACTCGCCCGAGCCGCGTTTCATGCCGCACACCGTCACGTCGTTGGCATAAACCTGCGGGTTGTCGCCGTTGATCAAGTTGAGCAGCGTGGTCTTGCCGCAGCCGTTCGGCCCGCGCACGAGCGTGTGCTCGCCGCGCCGAATGCTCAGGTTCAGCTGATCGAGCACCTTGCGCCCGCCGTAGGACACCGTGACGCCGCGCATTCCAACGAGCTCTTCGTGCTCGCTCGCTGCGCCGCGTAACGCGCTGCGCTCTTGCAGGGTTTCGGCCAGCGCGCAGCTGAGCGACGACGCTTCGCTTTCGCCCAAGCCTCGTAGCTCGGCCGGAATGCCGCGCGCCTCGAATGCTGCGCGCGTGCCGGCGAACGCGACCCGACCATCTTCGATGTGCAACACGTGCGTCGTCCCGTTCGGCACGTGCTCGTAGCGATCGGTGATGATCAGCACGCGCGGCCCGCTGCCCCGAGCCACGTAGTTGCTCACCAAGGCCTCGAGCTCGGCGCCCAGAACCGCGCGCGTCGCGGTATCGAGGCCCTCGTAGGGCTCGTCGAACACGAGCCAAGCAGGCTCGCGCAGCAGCTCCCGACACAGCAGCACCTTGCGGATCTCGCCAGTCGACAAATACTTCAGCCCGCGCTCCAGCACACCCGTGATGCCCATGCGTTCAGCGAGCTCATCCAGCCGCGCGGGGGCTAGGGGGCGGGGGCCGCCGCGCGCACGACGCAGCATGAAATCGCGCGCCAAGGTTCCCGGGTCGACACCGCCGTCCGCGAACTCGCTATCGTCGTGGTAACGCTCGTCGAACACCACGTCGCGTTGCCGCTCGAACGAAATCAGGGCCACGGTTTCGGGTGCGGGCAGCTCGTTTGACGCGCCGCGCGAGCGGGCCTCGAGCCCCCCAGCGAGCGCCTGGGCCACGGCGCTCTTGCCGCTGCCATTGGACCCGGTGATGACCCAGGATTCCATGGGCTCGACGCTCCACGAGAAATCGCGGAAAATGGGCTGGTCGGCAGGACCTACGGTGGATTCTCGAAAGGCAAGGGTCTGGGCCCGGCTCGACGTGCTCATGCGATTTGCCCGCGTATGTTGACAGGTGCCGGTCGGCGGACAATGTTCCCGGCCCATTTCGTTCAGGAACACGAGGAATGCCCGCGATGAGTTACTTCAATTCCCTGCCGTTTCGCGAAGCTCTGAAGCAGCTTGGCGTGTGTCGCTTCATGGACAAGAGCGAGTTCACCGATGGCGTGAACGTCCTCCGCGGTAAGAAGATCGTCATCGTCGGTGCCGGCGCCCAGGGTCTGAACCAGGGTCTCAACCTGCGCGATAGCGGGCTCGACGTGAGCTATGCGCTGCGCAAGGAAGCGATCAGCGAGAAGCGCGCCAGCTACCGCAACGCGACCGAGAACGGTTTCAAGGTCGGCACCTACGAGGAGCTGATCCCGACGGCCGACGTCGTCGGCAACCTCACGCCGGACAAGCAGCACACGCCCGTCGTCGGCGCGCTGATCCCGCTGATGAAGAAGGGCGCGTCGCTCTGGTATTCGCACGGCTTCAACATCGTCGAAGAGGGCATGCAAGTCCGTAAGGACATCACGGTCGTGATGATGGCGCCCAAGGGTCCGGGCTCGGAAGTCCGCGTCGAATACACGCGCGGCTTCGGCATCCCCACGCTGATCGCCGTGCACCCCGAGAACGATCCGGAGAAGAAGGGCTGGGCCGTGGCCAAGGCGCTCGCCTCCGGCACCGGTGGTGATCGCGCAGGCGTGCTGGCAAGCTCCTTCGTCGCCGAGGTAAAGAGCGACTTGATGGGCGAGCAGACCATCCTGTGCGGCATGTTACAGGCGGGCTCCTTGCTCTGCTTCGACAAGATGGTCGAGAAGGGCATCGACAAAGCCTACGCCGCCAAATTCATCCAATTCGGCTGGGAAACCGTGACCGAAGCCCTCAAGTTCGGTGGCATCACCGGCATGATGGATCGCCTGAGCAACCCGGCGAAGCTCAAGGCCCACGCCCTCTCGCTCGAGCTGAAGAAGATCATGGCGCCGCTCTACCAGAAGCACCAAGACGATATCATCAGCGGCAAGTTCTCGAGCACGATGATGGCCGACTGGAAAGCCGGCGACAAAGATCTGCTCGGCTGGCGCGAGGCCACTGGCAAGTCGGCCTTCGAGCAAACCGCGCCCGGCGAGGCCGCGATCAGCGAGCAAGAGTACTTCGACAAGGGCATCCTGATGGTGGCCATGGTCAAGGCGGGCGTCGAGCTCGCGTTCGAGACCATGACCGACGCCGGCATCAAGGCCGAGAGCGCTTACTACGAGTCGCTGCACGAGACGCCCCTGATCGCCAACCTCATCTCGCGCAAGAAGCTGTACGAGATGAACAAGGTGATCTCGGACACGGCCGAGTACGGCTGTTACCTGTTCGACAACGCCTGTCGCCCGCTGCTGCGTGAGTTCATGCTCAAGGTGGAGACCGACGTGATCGGCAAGGGACTCGAGCTGAAGGACAACGCGGTCTCGAACCGTGAGCTCGTGCGTGTCGACGCCGAAATCCGCAACCACCCGGTGGAGCAGATCGGCACCGTGTTGCGCGCTTACATGACCGCAATGAAGCCGGTCATCTGAGTCCCTGCTCGCGCGCGGCCCCGTTTACGTCCGTCTAGCTCTGCCGCACAAATCCTCCCTCGGCGCTCCTCCTGTGCGCCGAGGTGGGAGCTTTTGCATGCGTTTTTGATGTTTCCACGCGCGAGAGGCGCGCTCCGGACACATCCGCATGATGAAGAAGAGCAGCTTGGCCTGTGCCCTGTTGGTGACGGGCTCGGTAACATTCGGTAGCGGTTGCGGGAGTGATGCCACGCCCATCATCATCGGCGGCGCGGGGGCTTCAGCCACGGCGGGGGCGAACAGCTCGGGCGCCGGTGCCGCACCCGTTGGCGGAGCAGGCGCGCCGGGAGCAGGCGCACCCAACAGCGGTGCAGGTGGCGCGAGCGCAGGCGGCGCGGTGTCCGGTGGCGGCGCGGGCGGCATGTCCACGCCCGGTGCTGGCGCGGGTGGCGGCAATAGCGCGGGCGCGGGTGGCGGCGGCACGACCAACCCGAGCCCGAAGGGGAACAGCGAGGGCTGCGGCATGGCTGCGCCGGGCGAGGACAACTCGAATGCCTTCGTCAAGCACGACCTCGAGGTCACGGGCGTCGATCCCGCATACATCTCCGCGCATCCGGTGCCTGCCGATCACAAGTACACCTGGACCCATCGCAACTACTTCCTGAAGCTGCCCAAGACGTACGACTCGAAGATGCCCTATCAGTTGAGCATCGGCGGTAGTGGCTGCGGCGGGTCCGAAACCGTCGGTCAAGAGGGCGGCTATGCGCTGCCCAACACCAACGAGATCCAGATCGCGCTGAGCTACGTCACCGCGAACGGCGCCTGCTTCGCCGACGACGCGGTCAACACGCCGGACCTGCCGTACTTCGATGCAGTGCTGGCCGACATCGAGAAGAAGTACTGCGTCGACAAATCCAAGGTGTTCGTGCACGGCTACAGCAGCGGCGCGTGGGAAACCTACATGCTCGGCTGTGCTCGCGGCGGCGTGATTCGCGGCATCTTCACTTCGCAGGGCGGTGAGCGCTTGAAGCGCCCGCAGTGCGCCGGCCCGGTCGCGGCGCTGCTCAGCGCCGGCGCGGACGCCAGCAACGACAACCCGATCGGTCCGCTGGATCCCAACTCCGGCACGTCCAAGTCGCTCGACAGCCTCGGCTCGGCCGTCGCTCGCGACGAGATCCTGATGCGCAACGGCTGCACCAGCACCACCACCAAGACCTGGTCCGGGTCCAACGCCTGCCAGCAGTACGTGGATTGCCCGGCCGCTTACCCGGTGATCTGGTGCCCCATCAATGGCGGTCACGAGTACGCCTCGCAGCTCGCAGCTCCTGCAGAGGCCTTCTGGCAGGCGCTTCCGGCCACGCCCTGAGCCCGCGCGCCCTCTGTAACGCCCAGGTTTCCGAGTAAGCCGTGTAAACGGTCGATTTCGCCGGTGAATTTCCAGTGATGGCGATTCGCCGGCACTAATTCTCAGAGTAGGTGAGCCGTATTGAACGGTTCGCCCCCTTTGAGAACTAGCCGTGCTTCGTGATCTCTCTCTACTCCGCACCGGGCAAAAGCTCGGTCGTTACGAGCTGCTCGCGCCCGTCGCACGCGGCGGCATGGGGCAGGTGTGGGCGGCTCGGCTACGCGGTGCACGCGGCTTCCATAAGCTCGTCGCCATCAAGACGCTGCTCCCGGCCGAGGGAGATCCTCAGGCCATGGAGCAGAAGCTGCTCGATGAGGCGCGCATTGCCGCGTTGATCCAGCACTCCAACGTCGTGCAAACGCTGGAGCTCGGCGAGCACGGCTGCACGCTCTACTTGGTCATGGAGTGGGTGGATGGTGAGCCGCTGAGCGAGGTCAGCGCCTGTGCCGAGAAAATGGGTGGCGTGCCCCTGCTCGTGGCCGTGAATCTGATCGCTCAGACGCTGCGCGGGCTGCAAGCCGCGCACGAGCTACGCGACGAAGCGGGGGTGCCGCTCGGCATCGTTCATCGCGACGTCTCGCCGCACAACCTGCTGATCAGTTACTCGGGCACGGCCAAGCTGGTCGACTTCGGCATCGCCAAGGCGATGGCTCGTGAGCCCAACGCGGGCAGCCAAGAGATCGAAGGCAAGGCGGCGTACATGCCTCCCGAGCAGATCTTGGGCCAGGTCGTGGATCAACGCAGCGATCTGTTCGCGGTCGGAGTCATGCTGTACAAGCTGACGACGGGCCGCCACCCGTTCGAGACGGCTGATCCGGCAGGACTACTACAAAACGTCCTGAACGACGACCCCGCCGTGCGGCCTTCATTGCTGAAGCCGAACTACTCGCGCACGCTCGAGGCCGTGGTGATGAAGGCGCTCGACAAGGATCGCGATCGCCGCTGGCCTTCCGCGGAAGAAATGCGCCTCGCCTTGCAGCGCGGCGTGCCGCAAGCCTTCGAGCTTGGCTTCGAAGCGCAGCTGCGCAACTTCATGATCGACACCGTGGGCGACCGCGCGCTGCGCAAGCGCGAAGCGTTGCGGCGCGCCGAGCTGGTGGTGGATGCGGGCTCCGTCGATACCAACGCGAGCACGCCGTCTAGCGTGACCTCGCTGCGTGCCATTCTGATCGACGCGGAAGCGCAGCCGCGCACTGAGTCCTTGCCGCCGGCGCGTCCGAGTCGCCTGCCGACGCTGCGCCCTTTGCTCGCGCGCAGCGTGCCACCGCCGCGCTTGCGTAAGCCGTTGTTACTCGGCGCGGGCATGCTGGCTGCTGCTGCGCTGGGCGCGCTGTGGTTGCGCGGGTCAGCGGTGACGTCGAGCAGCGCCGCCGTCTCGCCGCGTACGGACATGGTGGATCTCACGCCGCCGCGAGCGCCGAGCGCGCGCCCTTTGCCGAGCCCAGCGAACGCGGCGAGTGCGCAACACGCGACCGCCAAGCCGCTTGCGTCGAGTAGCGCGCTCACCAAAGCGCCACAGCGCGTTGCCTCTCCGCTGGCCGGCGCGCGCACGTCGAAGTAACGAATCGCCGCCGCTCGGTTTCGGCGCTCGGTTTTGCTTGGTACGTGAACGCCGGGCAGCTCGGCAACGCGGTGACCGGACGCGCCGAAGACGATGCGACGAGCTCGCTGTCTTGCCCTGAGCTGGCAGCGAGCTACGCTCACTGGGCGCATGCAGGTCTCCGCCCGTTCCCCGTTGGAATTTCGGCAACGGCGCTCCGACGACGACTCGTTCATCGCTCGGCTCGCCGGGCGCGCGTTCAGCGAATACGACGTCGATGCCGGGCAGAATACGCTGCGCTGGGCCCGCGCGGGCAACACGTGGCTGGCCTGGCGCGCCGATCGCCCAGTGGCTTTTGCCATCTGCCGGCTGGAGGGCGCGGGCGCCGAGCTCGCGGCGATCGCGGTCGAGGAGAGCGCCCGCGGCTCGGGTGTGGGCTCCGCGTTGCTTGCGCACCTCGAGGGCGAGCTCGGCTCCGTGGGGATGCGCGAGCTGACGCTGCACACCGCGCACGCCAACTTGTCGGCCCTGGAGCTTTTCTTGAAGCGCGGCTATCGCATCGAGCGGCGCTTGCCCCGTTACTATCGCGGCGTGTTCGACGCCTGCGCGTTGCGTAAAGCGCTGCGCTCGGCTCGCGGCTGAGCGCGTCGTGTCGGCGCCGGCCTCAGCGACTGCGCCCGTCGACTTCCTTGATCGACAACGACTTTTGGTCGACGCCTTCTAGGCAACGCACGTTGATCATGTACATGGCGGCGCCGCCGGGGCCCGTGCCGTAGCCAAACGAGCGCACGCCGCAGGTCGAGCAGAACAAGTGGTGCACGTTCTTCTTGTTGAACTGATAGTCGGTCTGCGCGTCGCCGCCCGTCGCGAGCCGGAAGCTCGCTTCGGGCACGAAGGCCATGAGCGATCCGGTGCGCCCGCAGATCGAACAGTTGCAGGCCAACACCTGGCCGAGATCGATATCGACTTCGTAGCTCACTTTTCCGCAGTGACAGGACCCCGCATACGTCTTCGCTTCGCTCATGGGCGAGATGATGCCGACGCCGGGCCGAGAAGGCTAGCCCGGCCCGCGTAGCTCCCGATTTCTTACTTCAGCGACTGGCGCACCAGCGCGAAGTTGTTGAAGTCGTACAAGCCGTAGGCGGAATCGTTCGGCACGAGCATGCCCCAATTGGGTCGGCTCGAGCTGATCGAGACGCTGAACGGGAGATCGACGAACTCGCCGCTGTCCGAGAGTGGGCAGACGCGGAAGGTCGAATAGGTGTAGCTGTCCCATTGCGCAAAGTACGAGGTTCCGTCGTCGCCGACGGCGCCGAACGTCGGTGCGAACGCGCATGGGTGCGGCAAGGGGACACTGTCCACTTTCAGCAGCGTGTCGTCCGGCACGTCGGCGCCGGGCCGTGCGAACACGATGCGGCGATAGGCACGGTTGCCGAACTTCGGACTGAGCACGCCGACCAAGCGGTCGTTCGCGGCATCGAGCTCGATCGAATACCCGAGGTAGCCGGTCTGGTCCGGGTCTGGGATGGTGTCGAAGGCGTAGCTGTTGACGACCTGGCCGGTCGCGTCGAGCCGGCGCAGGCGAAGATCTTGCTCCTCGCCCTGCGAGCCGAACTGCCAATACTCCAGCTTTTTCAGGGGATCGCTCGCCGACCAACCGGCGAGCGGCACGGGCACCCAGCCGTGGTCGTGCAGCGCGTCTTGCGAAAGGTCCGCGCCGGCCACGAAGGCACACGTCTTCACGTTGTACGCAGCCACGCGACTGATCACGCTGTCGGTTGGTCCCGCAGGGCCCGTGACCAGCAGCAGCGTCTTGCCCAGGCCATGAGCCGAGTTGAAACCGCTCAGGCCGGCGCCAGTGGAGTCGAGTGGGCTGGGCGTCAGCGTGCAGTTGGAGCTGACCCCGTAGTCGGCAGGTTGTTGATCGACGACTGCCAGCGCGTCGATCTCGTCGTAGTGGTAAAGACCGAAAGACTTGCCAGGAACCTCGAGCTCGTTCGTGCCATCGGCGAGCGAGCTGAACACGTTGTTTGCCTTGTAGGACTCGAAGTCGACACCGCTCTCGACGACGCCATGCGAAGCGTTGTCGACCGTGAACAGGACTTTTTGTGAATCAGCGGAGCTCAGCACCGAAATCCCCTTCACGTCGTCGTTTGCCGCCAGCCCGAGCTGCGTGCAGCTGAATGCGACGCTGTTCTTGCCGTCCAAGCTGGACTTGAAGATCGTGCAGCCGCGCTCGGTGGCATCGCTAGCGGCAACGGCCGTGTTTTTCAGGCCAACCGAGTCGCGGCTGACCGAGAAGTAGAGCTCGGTCGGGAGCGCACCGTCCAAGAGCGGCAAGACGCCCGTCAGGTCGTCGCGCTCGCCCTGTTGAATCGGTGCCGATGCTAGTCCAAGGCTTTGCTCGTCGGCGATCAGCTCGTTGTCACCGAGCTGATCGCCGCCTTCACCGAGCGAGCGATAGCTGATGATGGCTTCGCTCGCGTACACGTCGCCGGGAACACCGTCTTCTACCGAGGAGCGGTTCAGGCGCGTGGGTCGCTCGCCCTGTTCGTTGTCGTGACCCGTGATGGAGAACAAATAGAGGGGAGTCTGCGGGAGCGGTCGCAGCGCAGTGAACGCATCGAGCGTGTCGGCATCATCGATGCCGAGCTGCGCCGCGGTGATCGCGACTCGGTTCGTGCCGTTCACGGCCTCGGGTGTCGGGCTGCTCGAACCGAAGATGACGCTCGTCGGGTGCTCGACCTCGGATAGTGCAGAGCCCGTCAGGCCCTTCGCGCCGGTGCCGACCGTGAACAG
>OUNO010027178.1_pt1 | contig 16194 bp, 16 predicted proteins | sample 1779811 | NCBI WGS metagenome assembly OUNO01 (sample SAMEA3914804, study PRJEB12502) | metagenome | biome: forest; material: soil | place: Canada | collected 2010-06-25 | depth 0.3 m | reverse complement strand
GCGAGCCCCTCGCCCGGGTCGGACAGGTTGCCGTAGCCGCGGCGCCAGACCGCGAGCCGCTCGCGCAGGGCGGGGCTGACGTAGAGCATGCCCGTGCCGTCGGGTCCGCAGCACCACTTCTGACCTGCGCCGGCGTAGGCGTCGCAGCCGAGCGCCAAGACGTCGACCTCGATCGCGCCGACGCCCTGGGCGCCGTCGAGCAGGACCGGCACCTCGACGTCGGCGAGCTCGCTCGGCGCGAGCGAGCCGCTCGTCCAGCCGACGTGAGAGCACGCCACGAGGACCGTCCGGGGGCCGACGGCTTCGGCCAGCTTGGCCATCGGCACCTCGCGGATGTCGACGCCGCAGATGTCCCTGGCGGCCGCCAGCGCGCCGAGCAGGCCCGGGTGCTCCTCGTCGCTGGTCACGATCTCGCCGCCGCTCGGCAGGCTCAGGCCGGTGATCGTCTGGGCGATGCCCTCCGTCGTCGACGTCGTCAGGGCGACGTCCTCGGCTGGACAGGCGAGCAGGTCGGCGTAGGCGGCGCGGAGGGCGTCGGTCAGCTCGGTCCGGCGCTCGAAGTGGGCCTTCGAGCGGCCGTCGCGCAGCTCGCGGTCGAGCTCGGCCGCGGCGGCGTCGCGGGCGGCGCTCGGCAGCGGCCCGTCGGTTCCGGCGTTCAGGTAGGCGACGCGATCGAGGACCGGGAACCGGGCGCGCAGGTCGGTGACATCCACGACCGGCGAGAATATCCGCCGGGCGGGCGCCTTCGCGACGTTCGCTCGTGAGAAAACGGATATAAGGGTCAGGCAATCGGCCGGTCGGGAGCTTGGGCGGCCGCGCCCGAGAGAGGGAGCAGCGCTCCGCGTGTCCGACATCGATCAGCAGCAGCCCCTCTGGCGGCCGTCGCCGGCCGACAGCGCCCAGACCGAGATGGCGCGCTTCATGCGCTGGGCCGGCGAGCGCCATGGCCGCCGCTTCGCCGACTACGACGAGCTGTGGCGCTGGTCTGTCGAGGAGCTCGAGGACTTCTGGGCCGACATCTGGGAGTTCTGCGGCGTCAGGGCGTCGCGGCCCTACGAGCGCGTGCTCGGCTCACACGAGATGCCGGGCGCCGACTGGTTCGCCGGCGCCGAGCTCAACTACGCCGAGAACCTCCTGCTGGCCGACCGCGACCCCGACGCCGCGGCGGTGCTCCACTGCTCCGAGCTGCGCGCCCTGGACGAGCTGACGTGGGGCGAGCTGAGCGCCCAGGTCGCGGCCTGCGCCGCCGGCCTGCGCTCGCTGGGCGTCGGCCGCGGCGACCGCGTGGTCGCCTACATGCCGAACATCCCCGAGACGCTCGTCGCGTTCCTCGCCGTCGCGAGCATCGGCGCGATCTGGTCGAGCGCCGCACCCGAGTTCGGCGCCCGCAGCGTCATCGACCGCTTCGCCCAGATCGAGCCGCGCGTGCTGCTCGCCGTCGACGGCTACCGCCATGGCGGCAAGGACTTCGACCGGATGGCCGTTGTCGCCGGCATCCTCGCCGAGCTGCCGACTGTCGAGAACGTCGTCGTGCTGCCGTACCTCAACCGGGACGCCGAGGTCACGGCCGGCCTCACCGCGACACTCGCGGACGGCGCCGCCCCCCGGCGCCCGGCGACGGTGCTGCGCTGGGAGGAGCTGCTCGGCCGCGGCGAGGGCGCCGAGCTCGAGTTCGAGCAGGTGCCCTTCGCCCATCCGCTTTGGGTCCTGTACTCCTCGGGCACGACGGGGCTGCCGAAGGCGATCGTCCAGAGCCAGGGCGGGATCCTCGTCGAGCAGCTGAAGAAGCGGATGCACCTCGACCTGCGGGCCGGGGACAGGATGTTCTGGTTCACGACGACCGGCTGGATGATGTGGAACTTCCTCGTCGGCTGCCTGCACAGCCCGGCGGCCATCGTGCTCTACGACGGCAGTCCCGGGCACCCCGACCTCGGAGTCCTGTGGGAGCTCGCCGCGCGGGCGGGCATCACCTGCATGGGCGTCAGCGCCGGCCTGCTGGCGAGCACGGAGAAGGCCGGCGTCCACCCGGCCCGCGACCACGACCTCGGCGCGCTGCGCGCGATCGGCTCGACCGGCTCGCCGCTTGCGCCGGAGAGCTTCCGCTGGGTCTATGACGAGGTCGGCTCGGACATCTGGCTGTTCTCGACGAGCGGCGGCACCGATGTCTGCACGGCTTTCGTCGGCGGCTGTCCGCTGCTGCCCGTCTACGAGGGCGAAATCCAGTGCCGCGCGCTCGGCTGCGCCGTCGAGGCGTGGGACGAGGCCGGCCGCAGCGTCGTCGACGAGGTCGGCGAGCTCGTCATCACCGAGCCGATGCCGTCGATGCCGCTGTTCCTGTGGGGCGACGACGCCGATGCCGGCCAACCGCGGCTGCGCGAGAGCTACTTCGCGATGTACCCCGGCATCTGGCGCCACGGCGACTGGATCCGCATCACGCCGCTGGGCGGCGCCGTCATCTACGGCCGGTCGGACTCGACCATCAACCGCCAGGGCGTGCGCATGGGCACGAGCGAGATCTACCGGGCGGCCGGCGCCGTCGAGCAGGTTCTCGACTCGCTCGTCGTCGACGTCCCCCGACCCGACGGCGAGCTGTGGATGGTCCTGTTCGTCGTCCTCGCCGCGGGCGTCACGCTCGACGACCAGCTGAGCGCCGAGATCAAGCGGCGCATCCGCGAGGACTGCTCGCCCCGCCACGTGCCCAACGAGATCCGCCAGATCGCGGAGGTGCCGCGGACGCTGTCGGGCAAGATCCTCGAGGTGCCGGTCAAGCGCATCCTGATGGGCGCCGCGCCGGCCGAGGCGGCCAGCCTCGACTCGCTCGCCAACCCACGGTCCCTCGACTACTTCGTCGAGCTCGCCCGAACCACAGCCCCCAGGGCTACAGCCCCAGAGAACGGCCGATGATCTCCTTCATGATCTCGTTGGCACCGCCGTATATCCGTGTGACGCGGGCGTCGGCGAAGGCGCGGGCGATGGGGTACTCGAGCATGTAGCCGTAGCCGCCGAACAGCTGCAGGCAGCGGTCGACGACCCGCCCCTGGAGGTCGGTCGCCCACCACTTGGCGACGGCTGCGTCCTCGGGCGTCAGCTCGCCGCGGTTCAACGCCTCGGCGCAGCGGTCGATGTAGACACGGCCGATGGCCGTTTCGCCGTGGAGCTCGGCGAGCGTGAAGCGGGAGCTCTGGAACGAGCCGATCGTCTGGCCGAAGGCCTTGCGCTCGCGGACGTAGTCGAGCGTCCAGCCGACGGCGGCCTCGGCGGCGGCGACGGCCGACGCGGCGATCGACAGGCGCTCCTGGGGGAGGTTGGAGACGAGGTAGTGAAAGCCCCTGCCCTCCTCGCCGAGGAGGTTCTCGACCGGCACGCGGGCGTCGGCGAACGACAGCTCGGCCGTGTCCTGGGCGTGCTGGCCGATCTTCTCGAGGTTGCGGCCGCGCTCGAAGCCCTCCGTGCCGCGCTCGACGACGATCAGGCTGAGGCTGCGGTGGCGCTCCTCGTGGCCGCCCTCGCCCGTCCTGACGGCCGTGATGACGAGGTCGGCGTTGATGCCGTTGGTGATGAACGTCTTCGAGCCGTTGACGACGTAGTGCTCGCCGTCGCGACGGGCCGTCGTGGTCATGCCGGCGAGATCCGAGCCGATGCCGGGCTCGGTCATGGCGATGGCCGTGATCAGCTCGCCGGCGGCGATGCCTCCCAGCCAGCGTGCGCGTTGCTCGTCGTCGCAGTAGCTGAGGAAGTAGGGCAGGCAGATGTCGTTGTGCAGCGTGATGCCGAGGCCGAAGCTGCCGACGGCCGCGCGCTGGCACTCCTCGCCGATGACGAGGTTCAGGCGGAAGTCCTCCGCGCCGGCGCCTCCGTGCGCCTCCGGGACGGCCATGCCGGTGAAGCCGCCGCGGCCGGCGACGGCGAAGACCTCGCGGGGTATCAGCCCGTCGCGCTCCCACTGCCCGTAGCGGCCGTCCTCGCCGATGACCTCGCGCTCGAGGAACGTCCGGAAGCTGGCGCGGAAGTCGGCGTGGACGTCGTCGTAGAGCTCGCGCCGCATCGGCGAGACCCTATCGGCGCACGGATCGGCGAGCGGTGGGCAGGAGAGGCGGGCAGCGGCGTCGAACAGAACCGCCGATGAAGCGTGCCGCGACCAAGACCCCTGAGGCGCCAGCCGCACCGGCCAACGGCACGAGCGAGCATCAGAGCCTGTCCAAGTACATCCAGGCCCGCTTCGACGAGTGCTCCCGCTCGCAGAAGGACGTCGCCCAGTACATCGTCGACCACCTCGACGAGGCGGCCTTCCAGACGGCCGAGGAGCTGGCCCGTCGCGCGAACACGTCGAGCTCGACCGTCGTGCGCTTCTCCCAGGCGCTCGGCTTCGAGGGCTTCCCCGAGCTCCAGGCGGCCGCCCGCGAGGAATACCGCCGCGTCAACGCCAAGGCCGCCAAGCAGGGTGCGCCGTCGGGCTCGACGCCGCTGTTCTCGCTCGACCAGAACGAGTTCGAGGCCGCCCTGGCGGCCGACCACCTGAACATCGAGGACACGGCCCGCAAGGTCTCGCGCAGCTCGGTCGAAGCGCTGATCGAGGCGATCGTCGGCGCCGAGAAGGTGCTCGTCGCGGGCACCGACCAGATGGCCTTCTTCGCCAGCTACCTGCGCCACCTGCTGATGCTCCTCGACCTCCGCGTCGACGTCGTCGCGAGCCCCTCGCAGGAGGCGCTCAGCCGCCTCGGGCGGATCGACCCGGAGACCCTCGTCATCGGCCTCTCGGCCGGGCGCCCGCACCCGCTCGTCGTCCGCGCGATGAAGCTCGCCCGCCACCGCCAGGCGCGCACGGCGGCGATCACCGACGCGACCCTCTCGGAGGTCGCCAAGCTGGCCCAGATCAAGCTCTACTACTCGTCCAACAGCCCCGCCTACGTCCGCTCGCACTCGGCCCTGCTCAGCATCATCCAGGCGCTCGCCTACGGCGTCTACGCGCAGGACACCGCCCAGTACGACGACCGCATCAAGGCGTTCCGGCTCAAGTAGGCGCGGGAGTGCCGGCGCGCGTAGGATCACCCGGGTCCGCGACCGAACAGGAACCCAGATGATCGTCTCTCCTCGCAGCCGTCCGTCCGCATTCATCCCCCGCGGTGGCCGCGCCGTCGCACTGCTGCTCGCGGCCACGCTCGCCGTCGGCGCTTCGCTCGCACTGGGAGCGGTCCGAGCCGGCAAGTACTCCGGCAAGACCTCGGAGGGCGGACCCGTGACGCTCACGATCGCGCCGGCCAAGAAGACGATCGCCCACTTCAAAGCGATCCTGGCCTACAACGGGAAATGCGGGCAGGGAGGCGGGCCGGGCCTGACCGCGGCGCCGGCGAGCATCTCGATCGGCGCCGGCGGGAGCTTCACCAAGAACGTCACCCTCAGCCTCGGCAACGTCGTCCACGACCCCGGGCGGGTGTTCGGCAAGGTCTCGGGCTCGAAGGTCACGGGCACCATCGAGCAGCTCCTGCATGGAAAGGTCAACAAGTGCTACGTCGAGACCTTCACCGCGCACAGGCGTTAGCCATCGCGGTGTGAGTCCTTCCAGGCGGCGCATGCGCCGCCTGGCCGGGGCCGCATGCGGCCCCGGTGTCGGGGCCCTGCATGCAGGGCCCCGCCGGCCGGTACATGTACCGGCCGGACCAGCATCCACGGGCGCGCGAAACGACACCGGTGGGGGGTCGTCGTCCGGCCTCGCCCGGCGTCGCCTGTCAAACTAGGAGCATGCGCGACGAGGCGACATTCAGGGTCAAGACAGGCCTGGCGGAGATGCTCAAGGGCGGGGTCATCATGGACGTCGTCGACCCCGAGCAGGCCAAGGTCGCCGAGGACGCCGGCGCGGCGGCCGTCATGGCGCTGGAGCGCGTGCCGGCCGACATTCGCCGCGACGGCGGCGTCGCGCGCATGTCCGACCCGGAGATGATCGCCGGCATCCAGGAGGCCGTCAGCATCCCGGTCATGGCCAAGGCCCGCATCGGGCACTTCATGGAGGCTCGCGTCCTCGCGGCGCTCGAGGTCGACTACGTCGACGAGTCCGAGGTCCTGACGCCGGCCGACGAGGCCAACCACATCGACAAGTGGGAGTTCCGCGTGCCGTTCGTCTGCGGCGCCACCAACCTCGGCGAGGCTCTGCGGCGGATCGGCGAGGGCGCGGCCATGATCCGCTCGAAGGGCGAGGCCGGCACCGGCGACATCGTCGAGGCCGTCCGCCACATGCGCCAGATCACGGGCGAAATCCGTCGCCTGGCGACTCTCTCCTCGGACGAGATCGCGACGGCCGCCAAGGGCCTCCAGGCGCCGCTGGACATCGTCCGCGACGTCGCCCGCGAGGGCAGGCTCCCCGTCGTGCTGTTCTGCGCCGGGGGCATCGCCACGCCGGCCGACGCCGCCCTGATGATGGCCCTCGGCGCCGAAGGCGTGTTCGTCGGCTCGGGCATCTTCAAGTCCGAGGACCCGCCCACGCGAGCCAGGGCCATCGTCGCTGCCACCACCCACTGGCAGGACGCCGACCGCGTCGCCGAAGCCTCGCGCGGGCTCGGGCCGGCCATGGACAGCCTCGAGAGCTCCAAGCTCCGGGGCGAGCAGCTCCTCGCACAGCGTGGGTGGTAGGACGTCCGATGGCCGGCGCCGGGCGTTGTCCTCGGGCTCGACGTGGGCCCACCACGCCTTCGCCCTTGCGTCCTAGCCCGGCTTGACCATCGAACGTCCTACAGGCGCACGCTCGTGACCGGGTCCGGTGCTCCGCCTGAGGCGGCGCCGCTGGTCGGCGTGCTCGCGCTCCAGGGCGGTTTCGAGGCCCACGAGCGGGTGCTGTGGCGGCTCAGCGCCCGCACGCGCCAGGTGCGCGTGCCGGGTGATCTTGAGGGCCTGGACGGGCTGATAGTGCCGGGCGGCGAGTCGACGACGATGACCCTGGGCATCGAGCGCGAGGGCCTGGCCGAGCCGCTGCGCGAGCTGGCCGCCCGGGGCACGCCGCTGCTCGGGTCCTGCGCCGGGCTGATCATGCTCGACCGCGCCCACCTCGGCCTGATGGACATGCTCGCCGAGCGCAACGCCTTCGGCCGCCAGATCCACAGCTTCGAGGCCGACGTAGAGGTCCGCGGAATCGTCGGGCCGCCGATGCGCGGGATTTTCATCCGCGCGCCGTGGATCGCCGAGCACGGAGGAGACGTCGAGATCCTCGGCTCGCTCGACGGCCACTCGGTGGCGGCGAGCCAGGGGAGCATGCTGGCGGTGTCCTTTCACGCCGAGCTCGGTGACGATGACCGCCTCCACCGCCTGTTCCTCGAGCGGGTGTCCGCGGCGCCGGCCGACGGCGCCTGACCTGGGCGATACTTCGCCGATGCGCATCTCGCTGGCCGCCGATGAGCTGACCGGCATCGCCGCGCTGCTCGCTGCCGAGCTGGGAAGCCGCGGTCACGACGTCGTCGTACACGGCGCCCTCGCGCCCGGCGAGCGCGCCGACTGGGCGTGGGCGGCCGAGGCGGTCGCCCGTGACGTCGCCGAGGGCGCGGCCGAGCAGGGCGTCGTCTGCTGCTGGACGGGCACGGGCGCGTCGATTGCCGCCAACAAGGTCGCCGGCGTCCGCGCCGCCCTCTGCGCCGACGCGGCCACGGCGGCCGGCGCACGGCGCTGGAACGACGCCAACGTCCTCGCCCTCAGCCTGCGCGCGACCTCACAGGCTGAGCTCGGCGAGATCCTCGACGCCTGGTTCGCGGCCGGCCCGAGCGGTGAGGAGGATGACCGCGCCAACGTGGGCCGTCTCACGGCGATCGAGGGGCGGGGCCGCAGCGGGCTGATGCCCGAGCTGGCGGTCGAGGACGGCCGCGCGGCGATCGACTTCTACAAGGCCGCCTTCGGCGCCGTCGAGCTCCATCGCGTCGGCGGCGTCGACGGAGACGAGGCGGTTGTCTGCCAGCTCGCCGTCGGCGAGGCCTCCTTCTGGGTCGCCGACGCCGGACCCGAGAACCGGACCTTCAGCCCGGCGGCACTCGGTGGCGGGACCGTCCGCATGATGCTCATCGCCGAGGACCCCGACGAGCTGCAGGCGCGTGCGCTGGCCGCCGGCGCGAGCGAGCTGGCGCCCGTCGCGGCCGCACACGGATGGCGGGTCGGCAAAGTCCTCGACCCATATGGGCACCAGTGGGAGATCGCCAGCCCGCCGGCGACCTGGCCGCCGCCTAGATGACCTGGAAGCGAACGACCCCGTCGGTCTCGCGTTCGACCACGAGGCCGTCGCGCAGCAGCAGGTCGACGTGGCCGAGCACCTCCGACAGCGTCAGGTAGGCCTGCGTGACGGCGACGTTGCCCCACAGCTCCTGGGCGATCTCGTGCGCGCTGCGCGGCTGGGAGGCGATCAGGCGGCGGATCTTCTCGGCGCGGCGGGCGTGCAGCCGGAAGCGATCGTCGATCAGGGCCGCGTGGTCGACGATCGGAGCGCCGTGCCCGGGCAGGACGAGCGAGAGGTCCATCTCGCGCGTCTCTCGCAGCGACTCCATGTAGGTGACGAGCGCCTGGGGGCGCGGGCCGGTGTACTCCTCGCCGGCGTCCAGCGGCCGGGCGAGGAGCGGGTTGGATGAGATGTGGGCGATCAGGTGGTCGGCCGCCAGCAGGATGCCCCGCTCGGCGTCGTGGAAGACGGTGTCCGAGGGGCTGTGGCCCGGCCGGTGGAGCACGCGCAGGGTGCGGTCGCGCAGCTTCAGCTCGCTGTTCGGCTCGAGCGGCCTGGTGACCTCGACGGCCTCGCCCCAGGCGCGAAAGCCGGCCGACACAGCCCTCAGAGCGGTCACGATTTCGGGGGGGATGCCATGGCGGAGCATCAGGTCGCGGGCGAACGCGTCTTCGAGGTCGGTCTGGTGGCTGTAGCTGGCCAGGAACGGCGCCACGCTCGCGAGCGCCGCGACCTCGGCGCCCGAGCGTCGGGCGAGGATCGACGCGAGCCCGAAGTGGTCCATGTGCTGGTGGCTGATGACCAGCAGCTCGATGTCCTCGACGGCGTGGCCGCGCGCGGCCAGCAGCTGCTCGAGCTCGTCGAGCGCCTTGCCCGAGTTCGGTCCCGAGTCGATCAGCGTCAGCGGCGAGTCCTCGATCAGGTACGCGTTGATGCGCCCGACCATGAACGGCGTCGGCACCGCGAGACGGTGGATGCCGGCGTCCGCCGCCGTCGCCAGGTGCTCGGCGTCGGCTGCGCTCGGGCCGGCCGCGGCCGGCTCGCCGGCGACCGGGGTCACGATCCGGCCGTGCCGGGCGGGCCGGATCCCGCGGAGGAGCGGATCAGTCCGAGGACCTCGTCGCGGCGGCGCTCCATGTCCTCGGCCGAGACGAGCGACTCCAGGCACAGTCGCAGCAGCGGCTCGGTGTTCGACATGCGGACGTTGAAGTGCCAGTCGTCGTAGTCGATCGACACGCCGTCGAGGTGGCCCACGCGGGCGTCGGAGTAGCGCTCGGCGATCTCGGCCATCTTCGCGGCCGGGTCGGCCACCTCGGAGTTGATCTCGCCGGAGATGAAGTAGCGGCCGCGGTAGCGCTCGAGCAGCTGCGACAGGGAGCGGCCCTCGCGGCACAGCAGCTCGAGGACGAGCAGGGCTGGGATCGTGCCCGAGTCGGCGCAGTAGAAGTCGCGGAAGTAGTAATGACCCGACACCTCGCCGCCGAACAGCGAGCCCTCCTTGCGCATGCGGGTCTTGAAGAAGGCGTGGCCGACGCGGTTGATGTACGGCGTGCCGCCGGCCGCCGTCACCGTGTCGGGCACTGCCCGCGACGCCCGCACGTCGTAGAGGATCGCCTCGCCCGGCGATTTGCGCAGCAGCGACTCGGCGAGCAGCGCCGTGAGGAAGTCCCCGTCGACGAACTCGCCGGTGTCGTCGATGAAGAAGCAGCGATCGGCGTCGCCGTCCCACGCGATCCCGAGGTCGGCGCCCGTCGCGCGGACTCTCTCGATGATGAAGCTGCGGTTCTCCGGCAGCAGCGGGTTCGGCTCGTGGTCGGGGAAGTTGCCGTCGGGCGTCCAGTAGGTCTCGATCAGGTCGAGGCCCAGGCCGCTCAGCAGCGGCCCGACCATTGGGCCGGCCATGCCGTTGCCGCCGTCGAGCACCACCTTCAGCGGGGGTGCCGAGCGGACGGCGTCGGCGTCGATGAAGCGCAGGGCCGCCCGTTGGAAGTCGGCGTAGAGGTCGACCTCCTCGACGCTCCCGCGCGGGCGCAGGCCGTTTCCCGACGAGGCCCCGCCGGCCACGCCGCCGTTGATCTCGGACTCGACCTCGCGGCGGATGTCCTGGATGCCGGAGTCACCCGATAGGGCGATCGCGCCGTCGCGCACGAGCTTCGCGCCCGTGTAGGCCTTCGGGTTGTGCGACGCCGTGCACATCAGACCGCCGTCGAGCTCGCGCGAGCCGACCAGGAAATAGAGCATCTCGCTGCCGACCTGGCCGGCGTCGAGGACCTCGACGCCCTCCGCGAGCAGGCCCTCGCGATAGCGGGCCGCGAGCTCGGGCGCCGACAGGCGCATGTCGCGGCCGAGGCCGACCCGCAGCTCGGAGGTCGCCTTGCCCGCCAGGCCGGCAAGCACACGGGCGAAGGCGCGGCCGATCCGCTCGGCCAGCTCGCCGTCGATCTGCTCGCCGTAGAGGCCTCGGATGTCGTAGGCCTTGAAGATGTCGGGGCTCGCCGCGGCGCTCATCGCAGGCCATCCTACGCGGCCCGGGAGTGTCGCCGTGGCGAGGATTCGTAGACTTCGGTCCATGTCGGGGCACTCCAAGTGGGCCAGCATCAAGCACAAGAAGGCGATCGTCGACTCGCGCCGCGGCGCGGCGTTCTCCAAGTTGACGCGCGCCATCACCGTCGCCGCGCGCGACGGCGGCGGCGACCCGGTCGGCAACCCGGCGCTCGACCTGGCGATCCGCAAGGCCAAGGAAGCCTCGATGCCCAAGGAGAACATCGAACGGGCGATCGCCAAGGGCACGGGCGAGGGCGGAGACGCGGAGGCGATCGAGGCGGTCCTCTACGAGGGCTACGCGCCGGGGGGCGTGGCCGTGCTCGTCGAGGCCCTGACCGAGAACCGCAACCGCACGAGCGCCGAGGTCCGCCACATCTTCTCCAAGAACGGGGGCAGCCTCGGCGAGCCGGGCTCGGTCGCGTACCTGTTCGACAAGAAGGGCACGATCGTGGTCGACGGCGAGCGCTACGCCGAAGACGACCTGATGGTCGCCGTCGAGGCCGGCGCCGAGGACATCCTCACCGACGAAGGCGTCTTCGAGATCCTCACCGAGCCGGCCGACTTCTCGGCCGTCCGCGCCGCCATCGAGGACGCCGGCATCGAGATCGACAGCGCCGAGATGGCGTTCCGCGCCTCGAGCCTCGTACCCGTCGAGGAGGGCCCGGCGGGCAAGCTGATGAGGCTGATCGAGCTGCTCGAAGACAACGACGACGTCAGCGCCGTCCACGCCAACTTCGACGTCTCGGCCGACGTCCTCGAGCGTGTCGCAGGCTGAGCGCCCGGGCCGACCGCCCGTGGCCATCCTCTGCGGCGGGCGCGGCACGCGGCTGCAGGAGCACACCCAGGACATGCCCAAGCCGCTCGTCGAGATCGGCGGTCAGCCGATCGTCTGGCACGTCATCCAGCTCTACGCCGCCTACGGCTTTCGCCGCTTCCTGCTGGCGACCGGCTACAAGGGCGAGCAGATCGAGCAGTTCGCCGCCGCGCAGACGTGGCCCGAGGGCGTCGAGGTCCGCTGCCTGGACACCGGCCTGGACACGCAGACCGGCGGGCGCATCAAGCGCCTCGCAGGGGAGCTGGCGGGCGAGGAGCTCTTCTGTGCGACCTACGCCGACGGCGTCGCCGACATCGACCTCGACGGCCTGCTCGCCTACCACGCCGGACATGGCGCGCTGGCGACCATGACCGTCGTGCGCCCGACCCTCCAGTTCGGCGTGACCGAGCTCTCCGATGGCGATCGCGTCAGCGGGTTCAGGGAGAAGCCGCGCTCGGAGCACTGGATCAACGGCGGCTTCTTCTGCTTCGGCGCGGCCGTCCTCGACTACCTCCACGACGACAGCGTCCTCGAGCGCGCGCCGCTCGAGCGCCTCGCCGCCGACGGCCAGCTCCGCGCCCACCGTCACGAGGGCTTCTGGGAGTGCATGGACACCTACAAGGACGCCGTTCAGCTGAACGACCTGTGGGCCTCGGGAGAGGCGCCCTGGCTGCGCGCCGGCGTCAGCCTGCCGGCCGGCGTGCCCTGAACAGGCTGACGGGGCCGCGGATCCCCTTCAGGCGCCGCTCGCCGGCGAACGACCAGCGGTACGCCTCACCGGCGGCGTCGCGCAGCTCGCGATCGGCGAGCAGGCTGCCGGGCCGGGCGACCGAGGTGATGCGACTCGCGAGGTTGACCGGTCGCCCGTACCAGTCGCCGGCGCGGGGCAGCGCGTTCCCGAGCGCTGCGCCGGCGCGCAGCTGCGGGAAGTCCTCGCCCTCGCCGTCGGCAGCGTCGATCAGCGAAAGCATCGCGCCGAGCAGCGGCTCGGGCTCGGGCGACGCGAGCATCGCGGCGTCGCCGATCGTCTTGACGAGGCGCACCGGCGGGACCGCCACTTCGATCGCGAGCGCTTCCAGGCGCACCGCGAGACGCCCGAGCTCGTCCGGCGCCACTTCCTCGCCGAGGCGCGTGAAGCCGACGAGATCGGCGAAGGAGACGCTCACCTCGCGCGAGCCGGGGAGCTGGCCGCCGCTGCGCTCGAGCTCGCTGACGACGGTGCTCTGCGTGGCGTGGCGCATGTGCAGCGCGAGCGTGTTGCTGACGAGCGGGTCCACGAGCGGGTAGAGCTGCTCCGCGGCGCGGGCGTAGGCCTGAGCCAGGTCCGCCTCGCTCATTCCCGGCTGGAGGATCAGTTTCAGCGGGATCGCGCGGAGCACTTCGGCCACCTGCGCGAGCCCGCGGCCGAGCACGCGCATCAGGTCGAGCGTCTCCTCGTCGGTGATGCCGGCGGCGCGGGCGACGTGGATCTGGCGGGTGGTCTCGAGCTCGGCCTCGGTGTAGACCGCCTCGTCGGGCTCGGGTATCGGGAGTCCCATCGCGCGCCGCACCCGCAGGAGGAACCCCTCCTCGATGCCCGTCAGCTCGGCGACTTCGGCGGCCGTGTAGCGGTCGGCGCTGACGATCGCGCGGTCGGCGGGCAGGTAGACGATCGTCCCCGTCGCCGTCGTGCGGTGCAGTTCCGACAGCGGCACTCCCTGGGCCACGAGTTCCTCCAGCAAGACGAGACGCTCGGCGCGCTGCTTGCCCTCGAGCCCGTCGAGCAGGCCCTCGGCGGCGAAGTCGATCTTCCCGTCGCTCATCGCCGCCAGCGTATGGCACGCCGGTACGCGGGGCAGGCAGGCGTCCGGTGGCAGGCGCAGAATCACATGCCAGTGATCGTCCTCGGCATAGACCCGGGCCTGGCCAACACGGGCTATGGCGTCGTCGCCCGCCGCGGCGGGCGCCTGGTGGCGCTCGACGGCGGCGTCATCCAGACCCTTGCCGCCGCGACCCAGGAGCGCAGGCTGGCCGACATCCACGCGGCCGTCGCGGCGCTGCTGGACGAGCACCGGCCGGAGGCGATGGCGCTCGAGCAGGTCTACTTCGGCCAGAACGCCCGCAGCGCCTTCGCCGTCGGGCAGGCCCGCGGCGCCGCGATGCTCGCCGCCGGCCAGCACGGCGTGAGATGCGCCAGCTACACGCCCCAGCAGGTCAAGGGCGCCGTCTGCGGCAGCGGACGCGCGGAGAAGGACCAGGTGGCGCGCATGATCCAGGCGCTCCTCGGGCTGAGCGAGCTGCCGCGGCCCGACCACGCCGCCGACGCGCTCGCGGTGGCGGTCTGCCATCTCAACTGCGCTCCGCTCGGTGCGGCGATCGAGGACGCCGGCGTGGCGGGGTCCCCGGGACCGTCCTCGCCGCTCGTCGCCGCGATCGCGAGGGCGAGCGCATGATCTCCCTGTTGCGCGGCGAGGTGGCCGTCCGTCGCGGCGACCACGTCGTCGTCCTGTGCGAGAGCGTCGGCTACCGAGCGTCCGTGTCCGGCGAGACGCTGCGCCACGTGCCCGCCGTCGGCGAGACGGTGACGCTGCACACTCACCTGATCGTCCGCGACGACGCGCTGGCGCTGTTCGGCTTCCACTCCGAGCAGGAGCGCGACCTGTTCCTGATGCTGCTCTCGGTCCAGGCCGTCGGCCCGAAGGTCGCGCTGGCCGTCCTCTCGGCGGGCACGCCGCGCGAGCTGATCGCGGCGCTCGCGGGCGGCGACGCCGCGCGCTTCCAGGCGGTGCCGGGTATCGGCAAGCGGACGGCTGAACGGATCATCGTCGAGCTCCGCGAGAAGGTCGGCGTCGACGCCGGCGCCGGCGCGCCGGCGCGCATGCCGATCGTCGCGCGCCGCGGCGAGCGCCAGGCGCCGCGGACGCTCGCCCGCGAAGGCCTGCTCGAGCTGGGCTACGCCCCCGAGGAAGCCGACGAGCTCCTGCGCGACGCCGAGGGAGACAGCGCCGAGGATCTGCTCGGCCACGCCCTGCGACTCGCGCGGGCGGGCTCGTGAGGCCATGACCGACACCGCCGCACGCATCCAGACGCCGTATCTGGTCGCCGAGGACGAGCTCGACCGCTCGCTGCGCCCGCGCCGGCTCGAGGAGTTCGTCGGGCAGGAGGGCCTGCGCCAGCAGCTCGGCGTCGCCATCGAGGCGGCCAGCGCGCGCGGCGAGGCCCTCGACCATCTCCTGCTGGCCGGCCCGCCCGGCCTCGGCAAGACCTCGCTCGCCCAGATCGTGGCGGCGGAGCTCGAAGTGCCGTTCGTCCAGACGGCGGGCCCGGCGCTCGAGCGCAAGGGCGACATCGCGGCCTTCCTGACGGCGCTGGAGCCCCGCAGCGTGTTCTTCGTCGATGAGATCCACCGGCTCGCCCGGACCCTCGAGGAGACCTTCTATCCGGCGATGGAGGACCATCGCCTGCCGATCACGGTCGGCCAGGGCGCCGGCGCCCGCGTCGTCACGCTCGACCTTCCCCCGTTCACGCTCGTCGGCGCGACGACGAGGACCGGCCTGCTGACGACGCCGCTGCGCGACCGCTTCGGCATCCAGGCGCGCCTGGAGCCCTACCGGGTCGAGGAGCTCGCGGTCATCGTCAGGCGCTCGGCCGGGATCCTCGACATCGGCCTCGAGGAGGACGGCGCGATGGCCATCGCCGCCCGCAGCCGCGGCACGCCGCGGGTCGCCAACCGCCTGCTCAAGCGCGTCCGCGACTTCGCCGAGGTCCGCATGGAGGGCGTCGTGACCGCGGACGCCGCCCAGCAGGCCCTGGCCATGCTCGAGGTCGACGAGCGCGGCCTCGACAGGCTCGACCGCAAGATCCTCGACACGATCTGCTCGAAGTTCGCCGGCGGGCCCGTCGGGCTCTCGACGCTCGCCGTCGCCGTCGGCGAGGAGCAGGACACGATCGAGGATGTCTATGAGCCCTACCTGCTGCAGGAGGGCCTGATCAAGCGGACCCCCAGGGGCCGCGCGGCGACGCCGGCGGCCTACGAGCATCTCGGGCTCGAGGCCCCGCCGGACGCCGGGCCGTCGCTGTTTTGAGTCGCGCTCGCCCGCGGGTGTACCGTGGCCTCCGCGCTCCGGCTTGCGTAGTCTGTGTTGAGATCCCATGGCCCACCCCTTCATCTGCCCCAACTGCGGTCACCGCACCAGCGAGCTCGACGGCAACATCGGCTTCACCCGCCAGCGCAAGGGCTGCGCGAAGTGCGGCTTCGCGTTTCTCTTCGAACTGCTCGACGACTACTACCCCGCGCCCGACGCGGCCTTCTTCGTCTGCGACGGCGAGGGCCGGGTCATCGGCTGCGGCAAGAACTCCTTCGCCTTCACGGGCCTCGAGGAGGAGGACGTCATCGGCCAGCGGGTCGACGAGATCCTCGGCCTGCAGTTCGCCAACGGCGACGACCCCGTCGGCAAGGTCCTCGAGTGGGGCGTCCGCGCGCTCGAGGTGCCGGTGGACGTCAGCGGCGAACGCGACGTGGCGGCCAGCGCCAAAGCGGACATGTTCCCGGCCTACGACGACGACGGCGGGCTGTTGCTCGTGCTGACCCCCGACAAGTAGTGTGAGCGACCGATGACCGACCGCCGCCGCAACCTCATGGTCCTGCTGATCGTCGCCGGCCTGATCGCCG
>OUNO010006926.1_pt1 | contig 16200 bp, 12 predicted proteins | sample 1779811 | NCBI WGS metagenome assembly OUNO01 (sample SAMEA3914804, study PRJEB12502) | metagenome | biome: forest; material: soil | place: Canada | collected 2010-06-25 | depth 0.3 m | reverse complement strand
GTTCGCCGCTCTGCCCGGATCGAAGCTCGATGGCCGGCGTTTCGTTCCCGCGGCCATCGACGCCGGCGCCGCAGCCATCATCGCCGGTGAGGACATGCCCGGCCTCGCAGCTCCCGTGGTGCGGGCGACCGACCCGCGCCGCGCCTATGCGCTGGCCGCCGCCGCTCTGTGCGGCCGGCAACCCAGGGTGGTGGTCGCGGTCACCGGCACCAACGGCAAGACGTCTGTCGCCGGGTTTTGCCGCCAGATTTTCGCCGCCTGCGGGCGCGCCTCGGCCAGCATGGGTACGCTCGGCGTCACCGCCGGGTCCGATCAGCTCACGCCGCCCGGCCTCACCACCCCGGACGCGGCCGATGTCGCCCAGATGATGGCCCAGCTGGCGGAGCGCGGCGTGACTCATCTGGCTCTGGAAGCCTCGTCTCATGGCGTGGATCAACGTCGGCTCGATGGCGTGGAGCTGACGGCTGCCGGGTTTCTGAACCTCACCCAGGACCACCTCGACTACCACGGGACCATGGGCGCCTATCGCGCCGCCAAGCTTCGCCTGTTCGAGACCTTGCTGCCTCGCGGGCGCACCGCCGTGCTCAACGCCGATTCCGAGGCGTTCCCTGTCTTCGCCGGCGCGGTCAGGAAACACGGGCTGTCGCTGCTCACGGTCGGCGTCATGGGCCAGGGCATCACCCTGGTCGACCGGCGTGCGGATGCGCGCGGGCAGCGCCTCCGCCTCAAGGCCTGGGGAAGAGATTATCAGCTGCTCCTGCCGCTGGCCGGAGCGTTCCAGGCGGCCAACGCCCTGGTCGCCGCAGGCTTGTGCATTGCGGTAGGCGAGCCGGTGCAGTCCGTCCTCGCCGCTCTCGAGTCGCTCGAGGGCGCCACCGGGCGGCTGCAGATGATCGGCGAAGGCGCGCACGGCGGCGCGGCCTATGTCGATTACGCTCACACGCCGGACGGCTTGCGCACCGTCCTGGCGGCCCTGCGTCCGCACGCAAGCGGGCGCCTGATCCTGGTGTTCGGCGCCGGCGGCGATCGCGACCGCGGCAAGCGCCCGCAGATGGGCGCCATCGCCGCCGACATGGCCGATATCGCCATCGTCACCGACGATAATCCACGCTCCGAAGCACCCGAGCGCATTCGCGCCGAGGTCAGGGCGGGGGCGGCCAGCCTCCAGGAGATCGCTGGGCGAGGTGAGGCGATCGCTACGGCCGCGAGCCTGTTGCGCGATGGCGACATTCTCATCGTCGCCGGCAAGGGTCACGAGCAAGGTCAGGACATCGCCGGCGTAATCCATCCTTTCGACGACGCGGCGGCGACCCGGTCGGCCCTCGCCCAGGGGCGCGGTCGTGGCTGAGCCGCTTTGGACTTCGGCCGAGATCGCCACCGCCGTCGGCGGGCGCCAAAACGGGCCCGATTTTGCGGCGTTCGGCGTCTCCATCGACAGCCGTGAAGTGAACGCGGGCGATCTTTTCGTCGCCCTGAGCGGCGAGCGCGACGGACACGACTACATTCCGGCGGCGCTCCAAGCCGGCGCGTCCGGCTCACTCGCCTCGAGAACAGGCCCCGGCGCGACCATCGTCGTTGCCGATACGCTGGTCGCGCTCGCCGATCTGGGCGCAGCGGCGAGGGAGCGCACGCCGCGCGCCAGGCGAGGGGCCATCACCGGATCGGTCGGCAAGACCAGCGTCACTCAGGCGGTGCTGGGCGGCCTGAGGCTGGCGGGAGACGGCCACGGCTCGGTGAAGTCGTTTAACAATCATATCGGCGTGCCGCTGACGCTGGCTCGCATGCCCCGGTCCACCCGCCGCGCGGTGTTCGAGATGGGCATGAACCACCCTGGTGAGATCGCGCCGCTTTCACGTCTGGTTCGTCCGCACGCCGTGGCCGTCACCAATGTCGAAGCGGTGCATGTCGAAAACTTCGCCGACGGCGAGGCGGGCGTGGCCAAAGCCAAGGCCGAAATCTTCTCGGGTCTGGAAACCGGCGGTGCGGCCATCCTCAACGCCGACAACCGCTGGACCGACGAATTGGGATCGGCCGCGGAGGCCGCCGGCGGGCGCGTTCGGACTTTCGGGGCGTCGGACGGCGCCGATGCTCGCCTGGTGCGTTTTTCCGCCAGCCCCAACGGGGCCCAGGTGGAGAGCCGGATCGATGGCGTCTCGTTGGACTTCACCCTCCGCCAATCGGCGCCCCACTGGGGGCTCATGAGCCTGTGCGCAGTGCTCATGCTCCAGGCCTTGGGCCTGGACCTGGCGCTGGCGGCCCGCGCGCTGTCGGAATTCGAGCCGCTCGCCGGTCGGGGCGTCGTCCACCGGATCGAGGGTCCGGCCGGCGCCTTTACCCTGGTCGATGAGAGCTACAACGCCAGTCCTGTATCGGTTGCGGCCGCCCTGGCCGCGCTTGGCGCGCGCCCGACCGAAGGCCGACGCATCGCCGTGCTCACCGATATGCTGGAGCTTGGCGCCGAGGCGCCGACACGCCACGCCGAGCTTGCCGACGTCGTCCAAGCCAGCGGCGTCGATATCGCCTTCTGCGCCGGGCCACTGATGCGCTCGCTGTGGGACGCTCTCCCTAGCGCCCGCCGCGGCGCCTGGGCGTCCAGCGCCGCTGAACTGGCCCCCTGTCTGACCGGGGCGGTTGGCGCCGGCGACGTGGTCATGGTCAAGGGCTCCAAGGCCTCCAAGGCCAGCCTTCTGGTGGCGGCGCTGCTGGCCGAGCGCCAGGGGGAGGGCGGTCGATGATCTTCCTCCTCTACCAGTTCCTGGCGGAGCACCACCTCTACCTGCCCGGCCACAATCTGCTTCGCTATCTGACATTCCGCGGCGGCATGGCCGTGGCCACGGCCCAGTTGGTCGTGGTGGCCATGGGATCGCGGTTCATCCGGTGGATGCAGGCCAAGCAGGGCAAGGGCCAGCCCATCCGCAGCGACGGCATTCAGCGCCACATCATCGAGAAGGCCGGCACGCCAACCATGGGCGGCCTGATGTTCCTGGCCGGAATCGCCGTCGCCACCTTGATCTGGGCCGATCTCGCCAATGTCTACATCTGGGTGGTGCTGCTGGTCACCCTGGCTTTTGGCGGTCTGGGATTCCTCGATGACTACGCCAAGGTCACCAAGCAATCGACGGTTGGGATCTCGGGGCGGATGCGCCTGGCGGTCGAGGCGCTGGTGGCCATCGTCGCCGTGTACGTGATGGTGCGGTTCGGCCAGCCTTCGCCGGAAGGCGCCAACCTGTCGACCTCGGTCGCCTTCCCCTTCTTCAAGCGCGCCGTGGTGGATCTGTCCTGGTTCTATCTGGCCTTTGGCGCCTTCATCATCGTCGGGGCGTCGAACGCGGTGAATTTTACCGACGGACTCGACGGTCTGGCGACCGTACCTGTGATGATCGCAGCCGCCACGTTCGGCCTGGTCGCCTACCTCGCCGGTAACTTCAAGTTCGCCGACTATCTGCAGATCCATTTCGTGCCCGGCGCCGGCGAACTGGCTGTCGTATGCGCCGCCATCGTCGGGTCAGGCCTCGGCTTTCTTTGGTACAACGCCCCTCCGGCCCGGATCTTCATGGGCGATTCCGGGGCTTTGTCTCTGGGCGGCGCCATCGGGGCCATCGCCGTAGCCACCAAGCACGAGATTGTCCTGGCCATCGTCGGCGGCTTGTTCGTCCTGGAGACCGTGTCGGTGATCATCCAGGTGGCCTGGTTCAAGCGCACCGGGCGGCGGGTGTTCCTGATGGCGCCTATCCACCACCACTTCGAGAAGCTCGGCTGGTCGGAGCCGACGGTGGTGATCCGGTTCTGGATCGTGGCCGTGATGCTGGCCATGGTCGGCCTCTCAACCTTGAAGCTGCGGTGAGGGGACAATGATTCCAGTCTCCTGCTTCGAGGGACGAACGGTGGCCCTGTTCGGGCTCGGCCGCACTGGCCTCGCCGCAGCCGGCGCCTTGGCAGCCGGGGGCGCGCGGATCGCCGCCTGGGACGAGAACGCTTCGGCGCGCGCGGCCGCCGCCGCCGAGGGCCTGGAGCTGGTCGATCTCGCCAAGGCCGATTGGTCGGACTTCGCGGCCCTGATGCTGTCCCCGGGCGTGCCGCTCACCCATCCCAAGCCCCACTGGACGGTGCAAAAGGCCCGCGCCGCGGGTGTCGAGATCCTCGGTGACATCGAACTCTTCGCCCGCGCCGTGGCCCTCGCGCCCGAACACAAGCGCCCGCGCGTGGTGGCCATCACCGGCACCAATGGCAAATCCACCACCACCGCCCTTCTGGGCCACATGCTCGAAGCCGCCGGACGGGACGTGCGCGTGGGCGGCAACATCGGCGTCGGGGTCCTTGGGCTGCCGGACATGCATGGCGGAGCGATCTACGTGCTGGAGCTATCGTCTTATCAGCTCGATCTGACGTCATCGCTGAAGCCCGACGTGGCCATATTGTTGAATGTCACCCCCGACCATCTCGAACGCCACGGGAACATGGAAGGATATCTGGCGGCCAAGCGTCGAGTGCTTCTCAATCAGGGCAAGGGCGACACCGCCGTCATCGGCGTCGATGACGCCTATGGCCAACAGATCTGCACCGAGATTACGGCTGCGAACCGGCGCACGATCTGGCCGATCAGCGCCCGCAAGGCCATCGGGCGCGGCGTCTACGCCCTTCAAGGCCGCCTCTACGACGCCACCGAGGGACGGGTGACCGAGGTCGCCGACCTCACCGCGGCCAAATCCCTTCCCGGACGCCACAACTGGCAGAACGCCGCCGCCGCCTATGCCGCGGCCCGGGCGCTGGGCGTCGCGGTGAACGATGCCGCTGAAGGACTGATGAGCTTTCCGGGCCTCGTCCATCGCATGGAGACCATCGGCGCCATTGGCAATGTGCGGTTCGTGAACGATTCCAAAGCAACCAATACCGACGCCGCGCGTCAGGCGATGAGCGCCTATCCCCGGTTCTACTGGATCGCCGGGGGTCGGCCAAAGACCGGAGGGATCGAAGACCTCACCGACCTGTTCCCCTCGGTCGCCAGGGCCTACCTCATCGGCGAGGCCGAGGAGGCGTTTGGCCGAACCCTGGAAGGCCAGGTTCCCTACGCCCGCGCCGGGACCCTGGCGGCCGCCGTTCGCGCCGCGTTCGCCGATGCCCGCAAGGAAGAAGGAGAGGCCATCGTGTTGTTCTCGCCCGCCTGCGCCTCGTTCGACCAATACGCTGACTTCGAAGAACGCGGCGAGGCGTTCCGCGCCGCGGTCCAGGCCCTGATCTCGCCTCCGGCGCAGGCGTTGGCCGGATGAGCGTCGACAGCCGCCTGTCCTCACACGCGTTTTCGCGCCTGGATCGCACCCGGCTCGGGGTGTGGTGGTGGACAACTGACCATATTCTGCTTGGCGCCACCGCCGCCCTCATCATGCTGGGCGTTCTGCTGCAATTCGGCACCAGCCCGGCCGCAGCCCAGCGCCTGGGGATCGCATGGCCGTTCCACTTCGCCGTTCGTCAGTGCCTGTTCGCCGCCGGCGGGGCGAGCATCCTCATCTGCGCCGCCATGCTCAGTCCCAAGGGCGTCCGCCGCGTGGCGTTCCTGATCTATCTGATCGCGATCGCCGCCATGTGCGCCCTGCCGCTGCTGGGCCACGCCGCCAAGGGCGCCACACGCTGGGTGGAGGTCTCCGGATTTACCCTCCAGCCGTCTGAATTCATGAAGCCCGCCCTCGTCGTCCTCGTCGCCTGGATGTTCGCTGAGGGTCAGAAGGGCGAGGGCGTGCCCGGCGTCTCGATCGCCTTCTGCCTATACGCGATCGCCGTGGTTCTCCTGCTCATGGAGCCCGACATCGGCCAGACCGTGCTCATCACCGCCGCCTTCGGGGCCGCCTTCTGGATGGCCGGCGTGCCGATGAGCTGGATCATGGTCATGGGCAGCATGGCCATCGTGGGCCTTTCCAGCACCTATTTCCTGTTCCAGCACGTGGCCACGCGCGTCGACGGGTTCCTCACTCACGACAAGACCGACACGTCGCAGATTCACCGGGCCGCCGAGGCGATCGCGGCCGGCAAGATGTTTGGGCGCGGCCCCGGCGAAGGGATCATGAAGACTCATGTCCCAGACATGCACACCGACTTCGCCTACTCCGCCGCCGCCGAGGAATACGGTCTGTGGCTATCGCTGGTGATCGTCTTCCTGTTCGCTGTCGTAGTCATCCGCGGGCTCTACAAGGCGATGAAACTCACCGATCCCTTCGAGCAGGTGGCTTCGGCCGCGCTGTTCGTGCTCGTGGGCATGCAGGCGTTCATCAATATCGCCGTGAACCTGGCCCTGGTCCCGACCAAGGGCATGACCCTGCCGTTCATTTCCTACGGCGGCTCGTCGACTCTGGCCATGGGCCTGACGCTGGGCTTCGCCCTGGCCCTTACCAGCCGGCGACCTGGCGCCTATGCTGCGACCGAAGGCCTGGCCAGAGCCGGCGCCTTTGATTGAACACGTCCGTCTCGCGGTCGTCGCCGCTGGCGGGACGGGCGGTCACCTGTTCCCCGCCCAGGCCGCGGCCGAGGCGCTTGCTGCGCGCGGCTGGCGCATTGTCCTGGCCGCGGACGAGCGCACCCGGACGCTGGCCGCGAATTTCCCGGCCGAGCGCCAGATCCCGATCGCCTCGGCAACCCTGACCGGGGGCCCGGCCGCCAGGGCGGGGCAGGTGCTGACCATACTGAGAGGCGTGCTGGCGGCCCGCCGAGCGCTCAAGGCCCTCAAGCCCGACGTGGTGGTGGGCTTTGGCGGCTATCCCTCGATCCCGACCCTGCTCGCGGCGCGCAGCCTGCGTCTGAAGACCGTGATCCATGAACAAAACGCGGTCATGGGGCGAGCCAACCGGCTGCTGGCGCCCGGCGCCACCGCCGTGGCCTGCGCGTTCCCGACCCTAATGAAGGCGACGCCGGGCGTGCGTGACCGCGCGGTGGTGGTCGGCAACCCCGTCCGGCCGGCGATCCGCGCCCTGGCGGACGTCGCCTATGAGCCGCCGAACGCAGAAGGTCCCCTGCACCTGTTCGTCACCGGCGGAAGTCAGGGGGCGCGCGTGCTCTCAGAAGTGGTCCCGGCCGCCGTCGCCGCCCTACCTGCGCCCCTGCGTGCGCGCCTGCGCGTCGCGCAGCAGACGAGGCCGGAGGTGTTGGAGGCGGCCGCGGCGGTGTACCGCGAGGCGGGTGTTCAGGCCGAACTGGCGCCGTTCTTCGCCGATATGGCTCAACGCTGGGTTTGGGCTCACCTGGTGGTGGCGCGCGCCGGCGCCTCGACCGTCGGCGAGATCGCCGTGGCCGGGCGCCCGGCGGTCCTGGCGCCTCTCGGAATCGCGCTCGACAACGATCAGGGGCAGAACGCCCGCCTGCTGTCCGATGCCGGCGCCGCGGTGATCGCTCCTGAGGCCGAGCTTAGCGCGGGCGCCCTGGCCGATTTGCTGGCCGCTCTCCTCGGTGACCCCGACCGCCTGGCGCGGATGGCCGTTTCGGCCCGAGCGGTCGCCAAGCCAGACGCCGCCGAGCGGCTGGCCGATGTGATCGAGCAGGCCGCAACCTAGTCATTTTTCCCTGTCCGTTGAGTGAGGCGAGCGATGATGCTTGGCAATCAAGAAAAGGTCTCGATCCTGGTATCCGCGCTCGAGGCCCGGTATCGCGCCCTCGACGCCATCCGCGACCGTGTCCAAAGCGTCAGTATCTGGGCGTTGGGCCTGTTGCTGGCCGCGACGGGATGGCTGGTTCAGAAGAGTGCGATCCTCGCCGGCTGTGTTCTGCGTCGGGGTGACGGCGGGCTGGATCGTATTGCGGCTGGTCTTTCTCGCCGACCTCCAGAAGGGCTTCAGGGTGCAACAGAAGGTGGCGGCCGGCCTCGAAGACCTGCTCGGCCTCTATGCGCATGGCCGATTTGGCCCAGAGAGCGCGGCGGCCTATCCCGAAGCTTGGCGACACGCCGGGGCCAAAGGCGGCCGCGGTCGGTTCTTCCAATCCTCCTTTCTGATGCTCGATGTCGGCGTGGTGATGTTGCTGGTAGCGATCTTGTCGCGCAGTGAATGGGCGCGCGCGTGGAGGACCGAGTTGCTAAAAGCGCTGAAACTCTAGGCGGGAGCGCTCATGCAACGTCGCGATATCATCCAGGGCATCGCCGCTAGCGCGTTCATACCGGCTGTGGGATCGGCCGTTCCCCTCAGCACCAGCCGGCATGCGCCCCGCGCCAGGGTCGGAGGTCCTGGCTGGCCGGACGAGGCCGCTTGGTCAAGGTTGCACGAGGCGGTGGGCGGGCGTCTGATCCGTCCAGCGCCGATCTCCGCGCCGTGCGCGGCTGCCCCCAAGGGCGAGGCCTGTACGGCCCTCTTCAAGGATCTCGCCAATCCGTTCTATGTCGGCGACCAGCCCGGCGGCACGCAAGTGTCAGGCTGGCTCGACGCCTGGGCGCCCAGCGTCAGCCCGTACGCCGTCGCGGCGACCTCGACGGCGGACGTGGTCGCGGCGGTCAACTTCGCCCGCCGTCACAATCTGCGTCTGGCGGTCAAAGGCGGCGGACACAGCTATCAGGGCACGTCCAACGCTCCCGACTCCTTGCTGATCTGGACGCGGCGAATGAACCAGATCACCGTGCACAACGCCTTCACGCCATCAGGCGCGCCGACGGCGCCGGTTCCCGCGGTCTCGGTCGGCGCTGGCGCCATGTGGGTCGACGCCTATGACGCGGTGACCACCAAGGCTGGGCGCTACGTCCAAGGCGGGGGTTGCGCGACGGTGGGTGTGGCCGGCCTGGTTCTGGGCGGGGGCTTCGGATCGTTCTCCAAACGCTACGGCCTCGCCGCCGCGAGCCTCATTGAGGCCGAAATCGTCACCGCCGACGGCCGGGTGCGGGTGGTCAACGCCCATCGCGATCCGGACCTCTACTGGGCGCTGAAGGGCGGCGGACAGTGCGCCCTGGGCGTGGTGACCCGCCTGACACTCCGGACCCATGGACTCGCCGACATGGCTGGCGGCTGTTCCGGCGTGCTGAGCGCCACCTCCGATGCGGCCTTCCGCCGTCTGCTCGGCCGTTTCGTCGATCTGGTGGCGGATAACCTGATAAATCCCCACTGGGGCGAGAGCGTGCAGATCACGCCCTCCAACCGGATCGAGATCAATATGGTGTTCCAGGGGCTTACCGGCCCCGAGGCCCAGGGCGCCTGGAAACCGCTGACCGATTGGGCCGCCGCGGCGGTCCCGGACATCTCTCACGATGGCCCACGCGTGCTCGCTCAGCCGATGCGCGAGTGGTGGGATTTCGCCGCCGCCCGCCGCGCCGACTTGCCATACGTGAAGCCCGATCCGCGTCCGGGCGCGCCGGACAATCACGCCTGGTGGTCTGGCGACTCAGATCAAGTCAGCATGTTCATCCACGGCTATGACTCTCTGTGGCTGCCCGCTTCGCTGCTCGCCCCCGCCGAGCGCGCACGATTGGCCGACGGGCTCTTCGCCGCCAGCCGTCACTTCGATGTTGCGCTGCATTTCAACAAAGGCCTGGCCGGGGCCCCGCCGGAGGTCATCGCCGCGTCGCGAAATTGCGCCACCAACCCCGCGGTGCTCGACGCTTTCGCTCTGGCGATCATCGCCACCGGCGGCCTGCCAAACTACCCTGGGTATCCGGCCCCCAACCTCGCCGCCGCGCGGCGACACCGCGACAGCATCGACGCCGCCACGGCCGCCCTTCGGCCGCTGGCGCCCGCCGGCGGCTCCTACGTCTCGGAGAGCAACTATTTCAACGCCCATTGGCGCTCCGCCTTCTGGGGCGCGAACTATCCGCGCCTCGCGGCCGTCAAGACCAGATACGACCCCGGCGGGCTATTCGTGGTCCACCATGGCGTCGGCAGCGAGGCTTGGGGCGGCGGCCTCTGAGGGGCGCCTTGTTCCGCTCGCAGGGCAATTCGTCTACCTGTGACCCGATGAGCCGCCGCCCCACGCCCTTCGAACTTGGCCCCGTGCATTTGATTGGCATCGGCGGCATCGGCATGAGCGGCATCGCCGAGATCATGCTGCGGCTGGGCTATGCTGTTCAGGGCTCCGACGCCCGCGCCGGGGCCAACACCGAGCGCCTGAAAGACCTGGGCGCGCGGGTGTTCATCGGCCACGCAGCCCACCAGATCGAGGGCGCAGCCGCCGTGGTCTATTCCAGCGCCATCAAGCCGGGCAATCCGGAGATGGCGGCGGCGCGGGCGAAGCACATCCCGCTGGTCCGCCGCGCCGAAATGCTGGCGGAGCTCATGCGCCAGCAGACCTCGATCGCCGTGGCCGGCGCCCACGGCAAGACCACAACCACCTCCTTGGTCGCGGCCGTGCTCGACGCTGGCGGGCTCGACCCGACCGTCGTCAACGGCGGGGTGATCAACGCTTATGGCGCCAACGCCAAGATGGGCGAGGGCGACTGGATCGTGGTCGAAGCCGATGAGAGCGACGGCGCTTTTCTCACCCTACGCAGCACCGTCGCCGTGGTCACCAACATCGACCGCGAACACCTCGATCACTATGGCGGCTTCGATGCATTGAAAAAGGCTTTCCAGGACTTCATCCAGAACATTCCGTTCTACAGTTTCGCCGTTCTGTGTACGGACGACCCCGTCGTTCAGGAGGTTTCGGCCCGGGTCGAAAATCGGCGTCTGGTCAGCTACGGCCTGAACCCCCAGGCCAATGTTCGAGCGGTGAACCTGACCAGCGGCCCCGACGGGGCCGCCTTCGACGTCGCCACGCGCAGCGCCAACGGCGAGACCGCCGAACTGGCCGGCTTCGTCCTGCCCATGCTCGGCCGGCACAATGTGCAAAACGCTCTGGCCGCGATCGCCGTGGGCCTGCAGCTCGGCCTAGGCGAGGACGCCATTCGCAAGGGCCTGGCCGCATTCGGCGGCGTCAGTCGCCGCTTCACCACCACCGGAATCGCCCGCGGCGTCCGCATTATCGATGACTACGGCCACCATCCGGTGGAGATCGCGGCCGTCCTCGCCGCCGCGCGAGGGGCCGCCAGCGGCCGGGTGATCGCTGTCGTGCAGCCGCACCGCTACAGCCGCCTGCGCGATCTGTTCGCGGACTTCTGCCGCTGTTTCGACGACGCCGATGTGGTGATCGTGGCCGATATCTATCCGGCCGGGGAAGCTCCCATCGAGGGCGTGAGCCGCGACGCCCTGGTGCAGGGCCTGAGATGTCATGGCCACGCTCGCGTGCTGACGCTGGCCAGTCCCGCTGACCTGCCGGCCATGATTTCGGCCGAGGCCAGGGCGGGAGACCTGGTGGTGTTTCTGGGCGCTGGCGACATCACCACCTGGGCCCACGCCCTGCCGGCTCAGCTGGAAGCGCTGGCGGATGAGCTGGCGTAGCGCCTTGCCGCCGGTGCGCGGCAGACTGCTTTTCGACCAACCGCTGGCGCAGTTCACCTGGTTTCGCGTTGGCGGCCCCGCCGAGGCGTTGTTCCTTCCGGCCGACGAAGACGACCTCGCCGCCTTTCTGGCCCACCTGCCCGCCCAGGTCCCGGTCACAATCCTCGGGGTCGGTTCGAATCTTATCGTCAGAGATGGCGGCGTCGAAGGCGTGTCGATCCGCCTGGCCGGTCGCGCGTTCGGCGCCATCGACGTCGATCCGCAAGCGCGAACGATTGAATCCGGCGCGGGCGTGCTGGACGCCGCCCTGGCGCGGACCGCGGCCGACGCGGGTCTCACAGGTCTGGAATTCTACGCCGGCATCCCGGGCGCCGTTGGCGGGGCCCTGACCATGAACGCGGGCTGCTACGGCGCCGAGACCGCCGGCGTCCTTGCTCTGGCGCGGGGCCTGACCCGCAGCGGCGAGCGTGTGGCGATGGAGACCGGCGAACTGGGCTACGCCTATCGCGCCAGCCGCGCGCCGCCGGGAATCGTGTGGACCTCGGCCAGGTTCCAAGGTCAGCGGGGCGAGCCGTCGGCGATCCGCGCGCGCATGGCTGAAATCACCGGGCGCCGTGAAGCCACCCAACCGATCCGGGAGAAGACCGGCGGCTCGACGTTCAAGAACCCGCCCGGGCTCTCGGCCTGGCGCCTGGTGGACGAGGCCGGCTGGCGTGGCCGCAAGCTGGGCGGGGCTATGATGTCGCCGCTGCACGCCAATTTCATGATCAATGCCGGAGAGGCCACCGCCGCCGATCTCGAAACCCTTGGCGAGGCCGTCCGCGCCGATGTCCTGGCTAAAGCCGGCGTGGCGCTCGAGTGGGAGATCAAGCGCATAGGGCAGGCGGCCAGACCCGAATCCTATTAGCGATAGGCGGATGAGGTCTTCGTCAGGGTCGCTCGCCGGCATGCAGGTCGCCGTGCTCATGGGAGGAATATCGGCCGAACGTGACGTGAGTCTCGTTTCAGGGGCCGCCTGCGCAGATGCGCTTGAGCGTCTGGGCGCGCGTGTCATCCGCGTCGACGCCGGACGCGACCTGCCCGAAGTCCTGTGGCGCATCAAACCCGACGTCTGCTTCAATGCCCTGCACGGGGCCTGGGGCGAGGATGGCTGCGTTCAGGGGGTGCTGGAAACCCTGGCCCTTGCCTACACCCACAGCGGTGTCCTGGCCTCGGCCCTGGCCATGGACAAGACCAAGGCCAAGGCGGTGATGTCCGCGGCCGGCGTTCCGGTCCCGGGCGGAGGCCTGTTCAACCGCTTCGACGCCGGGCGCACCCACGTCATCGCCCCGCCCTACGTGGTCAAGCCCAACGCTGAAGGATCGTCCGTCGGCGTGTTTCGCGTCTTCGAGGGGGCCAATTCCCCGCCCCATGAGCTGCTTTCGCCCAGCTGGACGTTTGGCGAGGAGGTGCTCGTCGAGCCCTATGTGGCCGGCCTGGAACTGGCGGTCGCCGTCATCGACGGCCGCCCGCTTGCGGTCACCGAGATCGACGCACGCACCGGCTTCTATGACTATGAAGCGAAATATGGCGAGGGGGGTTCGATCCATACGGTGCCCGCCCGCATCCCGCCCGACGTCAGCCAAGCCGCCATGAGCCACGCGCGCGCAGCGCATATTGCGCTCGGCTGCGCCGGTGTGACCCGAAGCGACCTGCGTTATGACCCCGTTAACCACATTCTGGTCCTTCTGGAGGTCAACACCCAACCTGGGATGACGCCGACCTCGCTCGTCCCCGAGCAGGCCGCTCACACCGGGATTGGATTCGACGAGCTGGTGTTGTGGATCACGGAGGACGGTCATGCCCGCGGCGCTGCGCGGAGATAGGCGCGTACCCGCGGCGACGCGGGCGCGGGCATCCGCCAAGGCCGCCAGGCCAGGGCTCGCGCGCGGCCGGCCCGGAGGGCGGGGCGCGTCCAAGCTGTCGGCCGCCAAGCAGTCAGGCTTGCCGGCGGCGGCGGCCTGGGTCGCGGCGTGCCTCCTCGCCGTACTCGTCAGCGTGGCCGTTCTGGCGACCGGGGGCAGGGGCGAGGCCCTATGGCGCGGCGTGCGGGCTGCCGGCAAGAGCGATCTGGCCACCCTCGGCTTTCGCGCCAATGTCATCCATCTGCAGGGAACCTCGCAGGCGGCTCAGAAAGAAGTCCTGGCCGCGGCCGCCCTCAAACCCGGCGTGCCGATCCTCGATGTCGATCTCGCCAGCTTGCGCCAGCGGGTGGAGGGCGTCGGCTGGGTGGCGCGCGCGCGGGTGATCCGGCTCCTGCCCGACACCCTGGTGATCGCCGTCACCCAGCGACCGCTCATGGCCGTGTGGCAACACGGCGGACGGACCGTGATGGTGGCCGACAACGGCGCCGTGATGCCGGAAGTTGACCCGGCGCGCTTCGGCGCCCTGCCCCTGATCGTTGGCGCCGGGGCCAATATCGCCGCGGCGCCGCTTCTGCCGCTGGTGATGAATCGTCCGCGCCTCCTCCAGCGCTTGAACGCCATGGTTCGGGTCGACGACCGGCGCTGGGACCTGCGGCTGAAAGACGGCGGCGTCATCATGCTTCCACCCGAGGACGAGGGCGCGGCGCTGAAGCGCCTCGACGACCTCGATCGGACGGCGAAGATTCTGGATCTGGGATTGGCGCGCATCGACCTGCGCGATCCCGAAATGGTGGTGGTGCGTCCGCGGGGAGTCGCGGCGCCGGCCTTGGCTGGGGGTGGAGTGTAAATGACCGAAGTACTCGAGCGGACCGGGGCCGAGACACGAGCCGCCAGACGCGAGGGCCGTGAGGCGCTCAAGAGCGCGCTGGGTCGAACCGGGACCGTGGCGGCAGTGGATTTGGGCGCCTCCAAGGTCGCCTGTTTCATCATGAAACCGGAGGGCATTCGACGCGCGGATCGCAGTCTGGTCACCGCCGGCGTCGGCTATGTCCAGTCGCACGGCGTACGCGCCGGCGCGATCGTCGATGCGGACGAAGCGGCGAGGGCCATAGCCCAGGCCGTAGAGCGGGCCGAGGCCATGGCCGGGGTCGAAATCCAGGGCGTCACGGTGGCCACGACCTGCGGACATCTGACCAGCCATCGCGTCTCTGCACAGGTCTCCATAGGCGCACGGCCGGTGAACGAGGCTGACAAGAACCGTGCGGTGACCCAGGCTCTAACCGGCCTTCGCCTGGCCCGGCGACAGCCCATTCACCTGCAGCCGATCGCCTGGTCCGTGGATGGCGAGCGCCGCGTGCGCGATCCCAGCTCGCTGATCGGCCGCAAGCTCGGCCTGGAACTGCTGGTGGTGTCCATGAACGAGTCCGTGTTCCAGACGCTGGCCCACTGCGTGGAACGCGCCCACCTGCAATTCGAAGGCGTGGTGGCCGCACCCTTCGCGTCAGGTCTGGCGTCGCTCGAAGAAGATGAGATGGAGCTGGGCGCCATCTGCATCGACATGGGCGGCGGCTCGACCTCGGTCGCGGTCTGGTCAGGCGGCGCTCTGGTGCACGTCGACAGCTTCGGCGTGGGCGGGGCCCACGTCACCCAGGATGTCGCCCGCGGACTGTCCACGACGATCGCCGGCGCCGAGCGCATCAAGACGCTGCACGGCTCGGCCATCGCCTCCGCCAACGAGGACCGGGAAATGATCGAGGCGCCTCCCCGGGGCGATGATCCGGGGGCCGGTCCGGTCTCCGCTCCGCGATCGATGCTGAAGGGCATCATCGCCCCACGCGTCGAGGAGACCCTCGAACTGCTCAAGGAGCGCCTCAAGGCCGCCGGGGCTTTCATCGACCCAGGAGCGGGGATTGTCCTTGTAGGCGGCGCCAGTCAGCTCGCCGGCGCCCGTGAGGTGGCTGTGCGGGTGTTCGACCGGTCCGTGAGGCTGGGGCGCCCGCGCCGCATTCCCCACCTGGCTGACGCCGCCGCCGGCCCGGCGTTCTGCTCCGCCGCGGGCGTGCTTCAACGCGCCGCCTTCGGGCCGAAGGAGGCCGCTCCGAAACGCCCGGTCAACGCCCGGACGACAACCACAGTCGATCCGCGGGCCAATATGGTGGTCAAGGCGGCGGCCTGGCTGAGGGACAATCTCTAAGAAAAGCCCACGGGGAAAACCGCAATCCGGCCAGCCGGTTGGCCTCGATCCCCACCCGACTCAGCTTATGCAGTTAACGCCAGCTTAAGGATGATGGTTTCTAAAGTGTTGCAGTCGAACGAAGCAGTCCTAGCGGAGCTGGACTGTCGTTTCATGAGACCAACGGCGGAGTTGTGGAGTCACAGATGACGTTCAAGGTTTTCGCGCCCCAGACCAAGGAATTGAAACCGCGGATCGTGGTGTTCGGCGTCGGCGGCGCGGGCGGCAACGCGGTCAACAATATGATCGAAGCCGGTCTCGAAGGCGTCGAGTTCGTGGTCGCCAACACCGACTCCCAACAGCTGGCGTTCTCCAAGACGGAGAACCGCATTCAGCTCGGCGTCAGTGTCACCCAGGGCCTGGGCGCCGGCGCCCATCCCGAAGTGGGCATGTCGGCCGCCGAAGAGTCTGAACCGGAGATCGGCGAACACCTCGACGGTGCGCACATGGTGTTCATCACCGCCGGCATGGGCGGGGGCACCGGAACGGGCGCCGGCCCGATCATCGCCAAATGCGCCCGCCAGCGCGGTATCCTCACCGTGGGCGTAGTCACCAAGCCATTCCATTTCGAAGGCCGGCACCGCATGCGTCTGGCCGACGCCGGCATCGCCGAGCTGCAGCGCTACGTCGACACCCTGATCGTCATCCCCAACCAGAACCTGTTCCGGGTCGCCAACGAGCGCACCACCTTCGCCGAAGCGTTTGGCTTGGCCGACCAGGTGCTGCACTC
>OUNO010000683.1_pt4 | contig 16203 bp, 13 predicted proteins | sample 1779811 | NCBI WGS metagenome assembly OUNO01 (sample SAMEA3914804, study PRJEB12502) | metagenome | biome: forest; material: soil | place: Canada | collected 2010-06-25 | depth 0.3 m | reverse complement strand
CCTTGGCCGGCGCGCCGGCCTCGAACACTCCGAAGCGTCCCGTCGGCAGGCCGTGGCGCGCGGCGAAGGCTTTGGCGAAGGCCTTGGACGACTCCAGGCGGCCAGCTGCGGCGCTGGGGCCAAAGCAAGGGATGCCTACCTCGGCCAGCCGATCCGCCAGCCCCGCTTCTATGGCTGTTTCCGGCCCGATGACCACCAGGTCCGCGCCGATCTCCCGCGCCAGACCCACCTGCCCGGCCACGTCGTTGGCCGCAATGCCATGGGTCTCGGAAACACTCGCCATTCCGGGGTTGCCTGGCGCGCATACCAGGCGGTCGACCCGGTCTGAGCGCGCGATCTTCCAGGCCAGGGCGTGCTCGCGCCCACCCGATCCGACGACGAGGATGTCCATCTTGGCCGCATTGAGTCGCGCCGGGGACGGCCGTCAAGCCGCGAACGACGTTGGAGTCGCGCTGTTCGCGTCGGCGGCCATCGGGATATAGGCGGTGAAGGCGGCCCCGCGGCCCTCGGCGCTCTCCACCGTCAGCCCGCCTCGATGGCGGTTGACGATGTGTTTTACGATGGCGAGGCCAAGGCCGGTGCCGGCGTGCTCGCCGCTCTTCTGACCCTCCACGCGATAGAACCGTTCGGTCAGACGCGGCAGATTCTCCCGCGCGATGCCGGGGCCCTCATCTTCCACCCGCAGAGCTGCGTAGCGACGTTCGATGGCGTGGTCGGGCGTGAGCAAGGACAGATGGGCCATCGACGCCGATCTCGGTCCCGCGAAGGCCCCCGCCCCGAGCTGGGTCTCCAGCCGCACCGTGACCGCACCGCCGGCCGGAGTATATTTGAGCGCGTTCTCGGCCAGGTTCTGCACCACCTGCAGGATCTGGTCGCGGTCGGCGACCACCACCGCCTGGCCGAGCGGCGGCAGCACCTGCCTGAAAACGACGCCGCGTTCCTCAGCCAGGGGCCCCAGGGCGTCCAGCACGTCGATCACCGCCAGGCTCAGATCAATCTGGCCCGAAGGGGGAATGTGCTCGCCGAGTTCGATCCGCGACAGGCTCATCAGGTCGTCGATCAGACGGCGCATGCGTACGGCCTGCACGTGCATGATGGCCAGGAACCGGTCCCGCGCCGCCGGGTCGTCGCGGGCATGGCCGCGCAGGGTCTCAATGAAGCCGGTCAGCGAGGCGAGCGGCGTGCGCAACTCGTGGCTGGCATTGGCCAGAAAGTCGGCGCGCGTCCGTTCACTGCGCCGAAATTCGGTCTCGTCGCGCAGGGAAATGAGCGCCAGGCGCGTCTCGCCTTCGACGTCCAGGGGCTCGACGCGCACGCGCCACACGCGGTCCTGCACCCCGCCGGCCTGGTACAGAGCATGGCCAATGACCCGGTCGAACAGGGCCTCGTCCACGGCCGCCAGCACCTCGGGCGCGCGAATGGCCGTGCTGAGGGGGCCCTCGGGACGCTGGATGCGAAGCAGCGCCCTCGCCGCGGCGTTGGCGAACAGGAAGCGGCGCGCATTGAGGTCGGGGCGCTCGCCGCCGGCGGCCAGCAGCACCGGGTCGGCCAGGCGCTCGAGGATCAGGGCGAACGGCAGGGCGCGCGCCTCGCCTTGAGCGGCGCTGGAGGTGGACTGAATCGATGAACGCGCCGCGCTCGGACGGCCGCGCGCAAAGGCATAAACACCAACCGCGGCCACGGTCACCCCGGCGAACACGGCAGGGGCGGTCCTGAGCCAACCCAGGGCCCAGAGGACGATCAAAACGGCGACGCCAGAGGCCGCCACCATGAGGCTGAGACTGACGCCCCCGCGGCGCGCGGCGTCGGTGCGCGCATCAGTCATGGGGAGGTCTGGAAACCGGGTTCACGTCCAGTCCCATAGGAGGGCAGGCATGTGTCTTCCACATGACAGTTGTCGCGCATCCGCCGTTTGCCTTGAATCGTCCCCAATTTCCCTCCTATTAGGGACGCCTGATCAAACTTAAGCCGCAGCGAGCCAAGAGTCCCGTTCATGAAGCGCACGTTCCTGGCCGCCGCCGCCGCGACTGCGCCGTTCCTGGCCACCCCCGCGTTCGCTCAGGTGACGATCTCCAACCCCACCAGCACCCCGGTACAGACCGCCACCGCCAACAACGGTCAGCCCGCCGATGTCGACGTCGCCGCCGGCGGCTCCATCGGTATCACCAACCCTGGCGTGGCCCTGACGCTCAACAGCAACAATTCCGTGACCAACGCCGGGCAGCTCGGCGCCACCGGCCTCGACAACACGGTGGGTCTCCAGGTGCTCGGCGGATTCACCGGCTCGGTGACCAATTCCGGCACGATCACCATCACCGAGACCAACACCCCGCCAACCGATCCTAATCAGGACGGCCTGGTCACCGGCGCGTTCGCCGTCGGAACCAATCGAATCGGCATCGAGGTGACAGGACCGGGCATCTTCACCGGCTCGATCATCAACACTGGGACGATCACTGTCGTCGGCAACAATTCCGAGGGCGTGTCCATTCAGGCCCCGATCTCCGGCGACTACCTGTCGCTGGTGGTCACGCCCGCTACCTCTTCCACCACCGCCACCGTCGCGGCGGGCTCGATCGCCGTCACCGGCCAGAACACCGTTGGTTTTCAGGTCACGCCGACCGGCGCCATTGGCGGCAATGCGCACATCACCGGCGTCACCGCCTCGGGCCCGGGCGCCCAGGCTGTGCAGCTCAACGGCAATATCGGCGGCTTCGTGAACATGTCCTCGGGGATCACGGCGACCGGCTATCGGACTTCGTCGCGGCAAACCAACCCGACGATCTCGGCCCTCTACACCCAGGCGGAAATGCAGCAGGGCGGCGCCGCGGTGACCCTGGGCGGCAACGTCGGCGCCGGCGTCATCGTCAGCGCGCCGCCTGCAGTTCTGAGCACGACCAATCTCGACCAGGACAACGACGGCGTGCCCGACAGTCTGCAGGGCACCGGCAGCGTGGTGAACTTCGGATCATCGCCGGCCATGCAAATCGGAGCGGTCTCGCAGAATGGGGCCGCGCCGCAGGCCATCACTCTGGGCGCCTACAGCGGCAGCAGTTTCGTCAGCATCTTCAATTCCAACCCGCCCGCCCAGAGCTTTGGACTGGTGATCCAGGGCAGTGTGACCGCCGAGGGCCTGTTCGACCAGCTGACCTCGCCGAACCTGCTGGCGCCGGTCTCGGCGACCGCGATGCAGATCGGCGGCCAAGTTCTGATCACGCCAGTCACCTATGGCTTCAACTCCAGTTTCCAGGTGGTGACCTCGACCACCCCGGCGGTATGGGCCGCCACCGGTTCGGTCAACATCGTCGGCGGGCTCTACAACAGCGGCAGCATCGCCGCCCAGGCTTACCAGGCGAACGCCACCGCCATCCATATCGGCGCCGATCCGCTCGTGGTCACGCCCACACCCGGCGCAGTGATCTCGGTCCCCACCATCTACAATGACGGCCAGATCTTCGCCAATTCGATCCAGGTCAATTCGGCGACGACCGCCACCGTCAACGGCAATGGCCTGCCGAATACGCCCGCGCCCGTCGCGGTCAGCGTCACCGGGATTTCGATCGAAAAGGGTTCGTCGGTCAACACTATCACCAACAACGGCGGCATTCTCGCCGAGCTCACCGGCACCGGCGGGGTGGGAGGATCGACCACCGCCGTCATCGACCGGTCGGGCTCGCTGCAGACCATCAACAACAGCGGCTCCATCGAGGCGCTGCTCGATCAGACTTTGTCGACCGAGCCGCTGCCTCTGACCAATGCGGCCGGCGGCAGCAACACCGTCGCCATCGACATGAGCGCGGGGGTCCTGCCCCAGGCGATCAACCAGACATCCCTGGCCCTGGCCTCGTCAGCGAGCGTCACCGCCTATGTGGCAACCTCGGCCTACAGCGTCGGCCAGATCGTCAGTTTCGGGGGTAATATCTACGTCAATGTGGCTGCCGCGGGCGCGGGTCTCGACCCGATCGACGATCCGACTTTTTGGCGCCAGATCGGGGCCACCTCGCCGTCCATCGTGGGCGACATCTACATGGGCTCCGGAGCCGACACCCTGAACATCCAGGCCGGCACGGTCAGCTCTGGCACGATCGCCATGGGCGGCGCGCTTAATGTCATCAATATCCAGGGAACGGCCGCCAGTCCCACCTTCGTTTCCGGCGCCATCACTGAAAAGGCCGGCGGTGCGTTCCAGATCAGCATCAACAACGGCACGCTCGCCGACCTCAATCCCGCCAAGGGTCAGGCCGCCACCAGCATCACTATCGGATCCACCGGTGTGCTGGAGATCGGCGCCGACCCGGTCAACAGCCGCAACACCGAATTCGCCACCAGCGGTACAACCACCATCGCCGCTGGAGGCCAGATCGGCCTTACCCTGCAGAGTCTGCAGATCGCGCCCCTCCAGACCTACACGGTCATCCAGGGGGCGCCCGGATCGATCACCGCGCCGGCGCTGGGCGCCACTTCAATCGGCAATACGCCGTTCCTCTATTCGGCAGTCGCCTCCTTGGTTCCGGTCGACCCGGCCAATGGCGACAGCGAGGTCCAGCTGACCGTCAGCCGCAAGACCGCGGCTCAACTTGGCTTCAACGGCGCCGAGGCCAGCGCCTATGACGCGGTTCTCGCTACCCTGGCCACGCCCACGGCCACCAGCCTCGGCATCCAGCAGGCGCTCCTGGCCCAGAGCACCGAGGCCGGTCTGAAGTCGGTCTATGACCAGATGCTGCCCAACCAGGCGCAGGGCATCTTCGAAGCCCTGGACTCGGCGATGGAACATATCTCCGCCATGACCGGAACGCCACCCGACAACGCCACCCATGTTGGCGGCTCCAGCCTGTGGCTGCAGGAAGTGAACGAACGGGTCACCCGCACGGGGATCGATACCCTAGGATCGAACTCGCAGGTCCTTGGGCTGGTCGGTGGCTATGAGCGTATGGGTGTCGCCGGAGGCGCGATGGGCGTGACCCTGGCTTATTTCAATGCCCAGGAAAACAGCACCGCCTCCCAGTTAGGCGCGCGCGATCTTGCCTCTCTCGTCGAGGCCAGCGTCTATTACCGCCGCTCGCTCGGCAACCTGACCTTCTCGGCCCGAGGCGGCGGCGGTTACGGCTGGTTCTCCGAAACCCGTCTGTTCTCTTCCGGCGCCACCTTCGACCAGGCCCAGGCCAACTGGACCGGCGAATTCATCGACGGGCATGTGGGCGTCGCCTATGAGGTGAAGCTGTTCGGCCCTTATTACGCCCGGCCGGAAGTCTCGGTGGATTACCTAAGGTTGCATCAGAACGGCTATCAGGAAAACGGCTCCGCCTCTGCGTTCAACCTCGCCGTGGCGGCCCAGAACGATACCCAGTTCAGCGGCCAGGGCCTCATGGTCCTCGGCCGACAATGGGGCCGCGCCGCCTGGTTCCGCACCGAAGTGCGTTTCGGCTACCGCGAAGTGATCAGCGGCCAGGTGGGCGATACTACCGCCAGTTTCGCCGACGGGACACCGTTCACATTGGCCGGCGATCCCGAAAAGGGCGGCTGGGCGACCGCGGGCTTTTCGCTGAAGACTGGTTCGGAGTTCTCCTACTTCGCCCTTGAGGGCGATGCCGATTTCCGCAAAGGCCAGCGGCGGTACGACTTGCGAGTCGCCGGCCGCTCAGTGTTCTGACCGGCGGTCCCTGCCCCGGTCGAACGGCCCTTGGCGACCGATCGCGTTCACGCGCGTTCCCGAAGGGATGTCTAGCCTGCTGATCGACTCAGTGGGCACGGCCGCGGCCATCTGTCCGATGACCAGCTTCGTCCCCCAGATCGTCAAGATCTGGCGCGAGAAGGACGCCGCCTCGGTCTCCTGCGCATGTACCTGGTGACAGTGGCCGGCTATTCGCTGTGAGTTGCCTACGGCCTGCTTACCCGCCGCTGGCCGCTGGTCGGGGCCGATCTCGTCTGACTGGTCCTGGCCGCCAGCGTGTTGGTTCACAAACTACGCTATGACCGCCGGGCCCCCCTCCCCTTGACTTGAGCGTCGGGCGCCCATTCTGCTGACCGCCGATCACAAGGAAAGTCCGCCCGCGCATGGTCGACGCCCCGCCTCCGGCCGGCTGGGCCGAACTTATCGCCGGGCGGCTGGCCCCGCGCACGGCCCTGGTCCTGCTCGGTATCTGGCTCAACGCCGCCGATGGACTGGTGACGTCCACCATCATGCCCTCGGTGGCCCGCGACCTGGGCGGCTACGCCTGGTTCGGCTGGGCCGTGGCCATCTATCTATTGGGATCGATCCTGGCGGCGGCCAGCGCCGGCCAGCTGGCTGCGCGTCTTGGCCTGACCCGCGCCATTGTCCTGGCCGCCCTGGCCTATGCGGCGGGCTGCGCGCTTAGCGCCGGCGCCGGCGGCATCGCCGCCTTCATGGTCGGCCGCCTGGCCCAGGGCATGGGCGGCGGCTGGGTCGTGGGCTTCTGTTATGTGGCCATCGAGCGGATGTTCGACGAACGCCTGTGGGCCAGGATGTTCGGCGCCGGGGCCGGCGTGTGGGGCATCGCCAGCTTCCTGGGGCCTCTGGTCGGCGGGGCCTTCGCCGAGGCTCACTTTTGGCGGGGCGCGTTCTGGATGTTCGCCGTCCAGGGCCTGCTCCTGGCCGTGGCCGCGCCGCTGCTCCTCGGATCCTCGGCCGGGCCGGGAGAGGAGGCGCGTCGGCCGCTCGCCTGGCGCACTCTCGCCATCCTATCGGCGGCCATCCTGGCCATCGCGCTCGCCGACATCACCTCCGGGGCGGTCCAGGCGATTCTGCTCCTGGCCCTCGGCCTAGCGCTTCTGGTGGTGGCGGGCGTAGTCAACGCCCGGCCCGGAGAGCGCTTGTTGCCGCCGCAAGCCATGCGCCCGGCCACGCTCGTCGGCGCCGGCTACGCCATGATCTTCGCCATGTCGGCGGCGTCGGTCGTGTTCGGGGTCTACGGCGCAGCCATACTCCAGGTCCTCTATGGCGTCAGCCCGCTGGTGGCCGGCTATGTGGTGGCCAGCGACGCGGTCGGCTGGACCCTGACCGCGCTCATGGTGTCCGGTCAGCCGGAGCGGCGCCATCCCGCCTTCATCGTCGCCGGCGCGGGGATCATCGCCGTCGGCATGGTGCTCCTGGCCCTCACCATCGGTTCGCGGAGCCTCATCGCGGTGACCGCCAGCGGCGTCGTCCTGGGCGGCGGCTTTGGCCTCGCCTGGTCGTTGGTGACCCGGCGGGTTCTCATGGCCCTGCCGGCGGCCGATCGCGCCATCGGCGCGGCAGCGACGCCCACGACCCAGATGATCGGCTCGGCGGCGGGGGCCGCGGGCGCGGGCGCGGTGGCCAATCTCCTCGGTCTTGCCCATGCCTTCACCCCGGCGATGGCGGCCACCGCCTCCCCGTGGCTGTTCGCATCGTTCACGCCTTTGGCGGGCCTGGGCCTCATCGCGGCGGTCCAGCTGGTCCGGGCGAGGACTGAGGTCGTCACATCGGTCGCCGGCTAAGGCGCGGGCATCCACCCCGAGCGCCGGCCTGGCCCAGGACCGAGGTCAGATTGGGGTCCGTCAGGATGAGCTTAAGGGATGGGTAAGGGCTCAGGCCGTCCACTAGCCTCCGTATTGTCACGGAATTGTTCGCATAGCGGCGCTTCGGCTAGCCTCTCAAATAGCGGGGCCGTTCCGTCACGATAGTGGGGTTTTAGGATCATGAGAAACGGACAACTTGCCAGGCGTTACCCGCTGCCCTCTGAGGCCCTCGCGTCTATCATCTTGTTCATGATCGTGTTCGTGGTCTTGGCGGGCGCTTTCATAAGCGGGCATTTGCCGCTCCCCCACATCTAGAGGCCGCTCCCGTCAAGCGGTCAGAAATGAATGCGGCCCGGCCACGGGAGCGAATCTCGTCTCTGCTGGTCGGCCACGGAGTTGTAGAACGGGCCGTTCTCCCCGGAGAACTCGCGCAGTTCGAAATAGTGCGGGTGCAGGCGCCGGGCCCGATAGAGCGCATCCTCGATGGCGCGGCTGCGGCTGGGGGCATAGATCCTGAGGCTCTCGCGCAGCTCAGGCGACGCCCCGCGCGAGGGGCAATAGTAGCAATCCATCAGGTAGGGCATATCTGGCGTCCAGAGGCAGCGGCGCTCCGGGCGGGATCGCCCGGCTCGTAAATTATGCTTACTGGACGAAACGGAAGCGGCCGGACGAATCAGGCCGCGTCTGTATGGCGCAAGGCCGTTCACGGTTCAAGGACGATTCTAGGACGCTTATCGGACGGTCCGCCCGACGTTGGCAGGATGGTGGCCCAAAGGAAAACGGCCCGGCGGCGCACACCCTCCGGGCCGTCCCTTAAGCAACACGACAAATCCTGGTCCGCAATGCAGCCTGTCGATGCAGCGGCCACGATCGATTTACCGGTTGTTGCCTCGGTTGGAACCTAGGTAGCATTCCGGATGCGCCTTCCCGCAGCCACCGCCCCGTCCTCATGTAAAGCCAGAGACCGGTCGCATGACCCTCGGCGCTGACCGCTTCGCCGATGTCGGCGCCGAGTTTTTCGCCGCCGCCGATCAGGCGCGCATCGACTTGTTGCCCCCGGACGGGACCGCTCATGTGCTTGAGCTCGGCTGCGGCAAGGGCGCCACGGGCGCGCTCGCCCTGCGGCGGCGGCGTTGCGCCGCGTGGATCGGCGTCGAGGCCAACGCCGCCCTGGCCGGCGAGGCGCTGTTCGCCCTCACCGATGTGCGGGTGGGCGATGTCGAGACCCTAGAGCTCGACTATGGCGAGGCCAGCTTCGACCTGGTGATCGTCGGCGATGCCGTCGGCTTCCGGCGTCCGCGCCTGATCCTCGCCCGCCTGGCCACGCTGCTGGCCCCAGGCGGCTGGCTATTTCTCGCCGCCGCCGGCGATCCTCTGCCGGCGTGGCTGACGCCGAAATCGGTGAGCAGGATGATGCGGCGGGCCGGTCTTGCGGCCATCGGCGTCACGGCGAGTGGGCATACGGGCCGCGGGCTGCTGCGCACCGCGCGTTACGCGCGCCTCGAGGCGCGCGGGCGAAGGCCCTAGGGGCAGGTCGGCCTTACAGGTATTCGTGGACGGCGGGATCGAACCTGGCCACCAGGCGGTCGCCGTGCAGCACGTGCAGCTCGTGCGGATAGCGGCTGTGGCCGGCGTAATCGATGGCGTCGTCATCATCGGCGAAGGCCAGAACGTCCTGGGCGGTGAGCGCACCGTGTTCGTCGAAAAGCTTGATCCGGTAGGAGGCCATGGCCCCGTCCTTCCGTAACTCGAATCACCCGAGCTAGTTTGATAAACGTGCAAGCGGCGCCAGAGTTCGGCGGCTTTGTGGCGAACTGGGGGCGATTTGGGCAACGGAACCGTAGGGCCCCGCCAACCCCCCTCGACCGTCCATCGGGCGCTCGCTTTTGGCATCGGCCGGATTAATCACGCGGCCGTGAAGTCTGGCTTGCTTGAACCGCTGCAATAGGCGACACAAGCTTCTCCAGCATCACCCAAAGGGGGACCAGAGAAAATGACCTCGCAAGTTCTGAACAAACTGCTCGTGATCGGCGCCGCGGCCGCCGCCCTCTCCGTCGCCGCCTGCAGCAAGCCCGCCACAAACGACGCCGACACCGGTGCGTCGAACGCCACGGCCGCTTCGGCGAGCAATGATGTGACCAACACCTCCGCCAATACCACCGGCGCCATGAACACCGCAACGAATACCGGCGGCTAAACCCCTAAAGCCACGGTTGTAGACGGCCCCGTCGTCGTCGAATTGGCGGCGGGGCCATCTATCGTCGGCCGCTGGCGCGGATTTGGCTCGATCCAGGGCGGTCTGGAGGCGGACACCTTGGTGTCAGGCTCTGAGCTTTCACCAGAGCGCATCGACCAGCCCCTAAGCGGAAATATCTGAAATTTGGAGCGGGCGGTCGGAATCGAACCCGCGACACTTCAGCTTGGGAAGCTCGCTGGATGCCGATGAATTCAAAGCCCTGTCGCCAAAACGAGGCCGTTTTTGCCCCTTGATGGATAAGGGTTTTTCGGCCGAATGCAAACCGGTCGATCTGGCGCCCGCGTGAACAAAGATCAAATGAACAAGGCTCCCGGCGGGAGGAATCAGCGAGTTAGTGGTGGACTCGCTGGTGATGCCCGCAGACAGCACACCATCTCCGTTTCCAATGCGGTTCGCGGGCGGCGAGGTAAGAACTCCGCCTCGTAGAGCTAGTCAATTCCGGCCGGCCTTCGCACCCATTCGGCGCAGGCTTGAACGTCCCCTTCTACGGTGACGACTGGCAGATAGGCTTTCATCGAAAGATCGCCCGGGCTTCCCTCCAGCCGCAGTCGCATTGCGAAGATTGGATCGCCACGAATCTCCAGTTCTACGTACTGATAACCGTAGGGCGTTCGCTCCTCGCTGATGTAGCTCACTCGCCCATTGGCGCGCGACGTTAGGGGCGCGGCCCGGAGGGCGCGCAGTTGCTCCGGCGCGAGCCCGTTCCATTCCGCCAGGAGCGGCTCTAAGAACCGCTCGAGGTCGTTGTCATCGATCCCTTCGGTCAAGGTTCACCTTTACAGGAGCTAAAGGACGCGTGCGCGACGGCTCACTACCAGAGTTGACCGAGGTCCGCATCGACATCCACAGCGGGTCGCAGGGGTTGAGCATCGCGGGCTGGTCCACCGAGCCTGGGGGCCGCACGCCCGACGTGATCTGGCTTCACGCCAATGGCTTCAACGCCCTGACCTATCGCAACACGCTCGCGCCTCTGGCCCCTTCCTTAAGCATCCTGGCGATCGACCAGCGGGGCCATGGGGGGACGCCGCAAGGCAAGCCCGCCCACGGCAAGCGCGACGCGCTGGACATGCGGGACGATCTGCTGGGACTGCTGGCCGTCGTCTCGCCCGGTCGCCCGGTGATCCTCGCCGGTCACTCGCTGGGCGGTTGCATCAGTCTCCTCGCCGCCGCCGCGGCGCCGGCGCGGGTCAAGGCGCTCGCCCTCTTCGATCCGGTGATCCTGTCCAGGGAAGTCAACGCCCGGGCGATGACCGCGGACGGATCGGCCGCCTCCGAGTCGCCCTTGGTTGCGAAGGCCCGGAGCCGCCGGCGCCGCTTCGCCTCCCGCGAAGAAGCGGTCCTGGCCTATCGCGGGCGAGCGATCTTCTCGACCTGGCCAGAACAGGCGCTGCGGGACTATGTCGAAGCGGGGTTCCGGGACCTGCCTGGCGGTGAGGTGGAGCTCGCCTGTGCGCCTGAGTGGGAGGCCGCTATCTTCGCCGCCCACGGCCACGACATGTGGGACGCCATGGCAAGGATCGAGGCCCCCGTCCGTATCTGGCGCGCCGAGCACGGATCGACGTGCGCAATCGCCGAGGCGTCGCAGTTCCCAAGGCCGGCCCGACAGGTCGAGATGGTCACGGTTCCGGGCGCCACGCACTTCCTGCCCATCGAGCGACCTGAGGTGGTGCGCGAGGCGTTGCTCGAAGTGGTCGCGCTTACGCCAGCCTGACGTACTCGTAGTCGACAGGCTGGTTGTTGATGCCGCGGTCCGGCGGGGCGATCCACGCCGCCATCTTGCCGGGCTTGATCACCGGCCGCATCAGGCTGTGCACGAAGGCGCGATCCGCTTGTGTCGGAAACCAGGCCTCCTGCCCGGCCTCGAAGGCGCCGGGCGTAATCGGGCTCCCGTCGGTGTCGGTGGGCACGCCGGCCCAAAGGCCGATGCCACGGCGGAAGCGGCGGCTGGGCAGGCGGTAGCGGAAGGCGAAGCCCGCCTGCTGAATCTGGTCATTCCACCGATCGAGGAACATCTGGCACTCCTCGACGTAGGCCAGGCGTGTGGCTTCATTCATGGCGTTGCGCAGGGGGACCTCTTCCTTGCGCACCCCGCCCGCGCCGTCCGGCCCGTCGAGCGTATAGGACTGACCCAGCGCCAGATGATCTTCAAACCGGGCTTCATTGGGCCGACCCTTCAAACCGGCGGCAAAATAGAGGGCCGCGTTGGACGAGGACTCCGAGCCAAAGAGGTCGAGCGCCGATGAGAACCAGTAGTTGACGTACTTCTGGATGGTGGGGAGGTCGATCGCACCCGCAAGGCGGACCTCGGCCGGATCGTCGGTTCCGAGCGCCTTCATCACCTCCAGCGTCCGCTTGGTGATCCTGGCAAGGCCCGTGTGGCCGATGAACATGTGATGAGCTTCTTCGGTCAGCATGAACTGGCAGGTTCTCGCCAAAGGATCGAACCCCGACTCGGCGAGGGACATGAGCTGGTACTTGCCGTCGCGGTCCGTGAAGAAGGTGAACATGAAGAAGCTGAGCCAGTCCGAGATCGGCTCGTTGAAGGTGCCGAGGATCCGGGGCTTATCGACATCGCCCGCGTGCCGGCAGAGGAGTTCTTCGGCCTCCTCGCGGCCGTCCCGGCCGAAATAGGCGTGCAGCAGATAGACCATCGCCCAGAGATGGCGACCCTCCTCGACGTTGACCTGGAAGAGACCCCGGAGGTCGTAGAGGGACGGCGCAGTGAGGCCGAGCCTTCGTTGTTGTTCCACAGAAGCCGGCTCGGTATCCCCCTGGGTCACGATAAGGCGGCGTAAGGTCGAGCGATGTTCGCCCGGAACCTGCTGCCAGACGGGCTTGCCATACTCGTCCCCGAACCCAATCGTCCGATCCGGATCCTGCTCGGCCAGGAAGATGCCCCAGCGATACTCCGGCATCTTCACATGTCCAAAGGTCGCCCAGCCCTTGCGGTCGACGGAGGTCGCGGTGCGAAGGTAGATGTCCGCGGCCTGGAAGTCGGTGGGACCCAGTTCGCGCCACCAGTCCAGGAACCTTGGCTGCCAGTGCTCCAGCGCCCGCTGCAAAGTACGGTTGGACGCCAGGTCGACGTTGTTGGGAATGCGTTCCAGATAGTCGATAGCCATGGTCACACGCGCTCCCAATCGAAATGCGGCTTGGCGCCGGAGCCGAAGAGCTTCAGGGCGCCCCGCTCGCCGGTGGCGTTGGGTCGATTGAAGACCCAGTTCTGCCAGGCCGAGAGCCGGCCGAAGATCTTGGTCTGCTGCGTCTCGGCGCCCGGAAACCGCAAGCTCGCCTCGAGGCCAGTGAGGGCGTCGGGTGACAGGCTCGCGCGCTCCTCAAGCGCAAGCCGGATCTCGTCGTCCCAGTCGAGTTCATCGGAGGCGACGGTGACGAGCCCCGCGCGTTGGGCCGCCTCAGCGTCGAACGACTGAGTCGCTCGTTCGCGGGCCTGCTCCAGCGCGCCGGGATCGCCGAAGAATCGCGTCTCAAGCCGCGAACGACCGTCGACCCCCGGAAGCAGGCCGAAGTTCATCTCGTCCAGAACGATGACAGGCGTGGCCGCTTCGTCGTCCAGCAGGGAGAGCATGTAGGCGCGGTCAGCGGCCAGGGCCAATTCGAACAGCAGCCCGGCGAAACAGGAGCCTTGGCCAATTACGGCATAGAGACTGCGGGAACTCACCTCAAACCGTGCAAAGGTTCGACGAAGGAGCCCGATCGTCTCTCGCACGAACCAGTCTGCACGATTGGCCGTCAAAGCGCGGCCCGCGGACAGTACATTCTCAACCGAGCCCTCGGTCATCAGGACCCAAAGTCCCAGCGCCGGCTCGTTGGTTCTTAGCGACAGAATCGCATCGTCGAGCTCTCGGGCCATGGCGAGCGGCCACCACCCATCGCCCTCACCGAAGATCTCTTCGGCCGACTGCGGCGATGGCGAGGTGGGACCCTTTACAGTGACGGTCGCGCGCCGATTGGGGCGATCGAAGCTCACCTCGACGTGGCTGTATCGCAGGCCCGCCTCGTCCGCCGCCCGCTCGAGCGGACTGAGGCGAACGCCGTGGGCGTCGGCCGGCCGGGGCGAGCCTTCCGCGAGCGCTTCGGCGCGCTTTCGCACCAGCTCGGAAAAACGGTTCGGCGTCGCGGCGTCGTCGATGAGGCCCCACTGCTTGGCGCGATCCGCCCGGACCCCATCGGCGCTGGTGCAGAAGAGATCGGCGAGATCGCGGCGCACCTTGCGCTTGTCCACCACCCGGGTGAGGCCGCCGGTCCCCGGCAAAACGCCGAGTAGGGGCAGTTCGGGCAGGCTGACGACCGTCGATCGGTCATCGACCATCAGGATCTCGTCGCAGGCCAGCGCGATTTCGTAGCCACCGCCGGCGCAAGAGCCATTGACGGCCGCCAGGAACTTGAGGCCGTCGTAGCGGCTGGAGTCCTCCATCCCGTTGCGGGTCTCGTTGGTGAACTTGCAGAAGTTCACCTTCCAGCCATGGGTCGAGGCGCCCAGCATGTAGATGTTGGCGCCGGCGCAGAACATCCGATCCTTGCCGCCGGTGAGCACGACGGTGGCGACTTGCGGATGTTCGAAGCGAATGCGCTGGAGCGCGTCGTGGAACTCGATATCGACGCCAAGGTCGTAGGAGTTCAGCTTCAGCTTGTAGCCGGGCGCGAGGCCGGCCTCCTCGTCCACATCCAGCGTGAGCGTGGCGATCTGGCCGTCCACGGTGAGACGCCAGTGCTGATAGTCGTCAGGCCGCCGTTCGAAGGTGATCACATGATCCTCGGGTGAAATATCTTGCCGCTTGAAACTGCATTATCTTGCGCATTTCTACAAGCAATATCTTGCATATACTGGCTCGGGGGAGCAGATGAGCCTCAGGGACGGAATGCAACCGATTGGAGGAGGGGGCATGGCATTCGACACCCGCCACGGGCCCTATAACGCAGCGGTCGACCTGCTTGAGCGCAACCTTGCCGACCGCGCCAACAAGATCGCCTTCATCGACATTGATGGCAGCCACACCTTCCAAGCCGTCGCCGACCGCTCGGCGCGCACGGGGGCCGCGCTTCTGGGGCTTGGGCTTTCGCCTCGGGACCGGATCGCCCTCATTCTGCAGGACGGGATCGACTTTATCGCCTGCTTTCTCGGAGCCATCCGCGTGGGCCTGGTTCCAATCGCCCTCAATACGCTGCTGCCGGCCCCGGACTACGCCTTCCTCCTCACAGACAGTGGCGCCAGCGCCGTTGTCGTTTCCGAGCCGCTGGCCGGGGTGCTCGCCGACGCCATGGCGCTCGGCGGTTGGACTGGTCCGATGGTGATATCCAGCGGCCCGGGCGGCGAGCTGGCCAAGCGAGTGGCGCAGTCGCCCGCAGACATCGAGCCTCAATTGGCAAGGGCGGACGATATCGCCTTTTGGCTCTACTCGTCCGGCTCGACCGGAACTCCCAAAGGCATACCGCACCGGCATGGGAGCCTTGCGGCGACCGCCGAATTATTCGGCCGCCAGGTGTTCGGCCTCCAGGCTGAGGATGTCGTCTTTTCCGCGTCCAAGCTCTTTTTCGCCTACGGCCTTGGCAATTCGCTCACCTTCCCGATGTACGCGGGCGCCACCGCGGTGCTGTTCCCAGGAAGGGTTACGCCGGACGTGGTCGCCGAATTGCTGGCGAGGCACGGGGCGACGGTCTTCTGCGGCGTGCCCACGCTTTACGCCGCGCTGGTGGCGTCAGGCAAAGTCACCCGGACCGAGGCGCCGTCGCTGCGCCTTTGCATGTCCGCCGGGGAGGCCCTGCCCGCCGGTGTCGCCGACGCCTGGACGCGAATGACCGGCGCCGAGATCATCGATGGAATCGGATCGACGGAAATGCTGCACATCTTCGTCTCCAACCGGCCGGGCGCGGTCCGCTATGGGACGACCGGAGTCGCGGCGCCCGGCTACGAAGTGCGCCTCATCGGAGAGGACGGGCGGCAGGTCGGCCCTGGCGAACTCGGTGAGCTCCACGTCCGCGGACCCTCGATGACCACCGGCTACTGGAACCGGGCACAGAAGACGGGTGAGACCTTCGTCGATGGCTGGATGCGCACCGGCGACAAGTTCGAGCTCGACGTCGATGGCTTCCTGATCCACCGCGGGCGGGTTGACGACATGGTGAAGGTGAGCGGTTTGTGGGTCTCGCCGGTCGAGGTCGAGGCAGAGCTCTTAGCGCACGCAGCGGTGGCGGAGGCCGCCGTGGTCGGCGTCGAAGACGCGGCGGGCCTCACAAAGACCAAGGCTTTCGTGGTGCTGGCGGCCGGCGCCGCCCCGAGCGAGGCGCTGGCGGATGAACTGAAGGCGTTCATCAAGGCGCGCCTGGCGCCGCACAAATACCCCCGAGCCATTGAGTTCGTCGATGCGCTGCCGAGGACCGCCACCGGCAAGGTCAGTCGGCACGTGCTGCGCGACCAGGAGGCCGGCGTC
>OUNO010006463.1_pt1 | contig 16207 bp, 16 predicted proteins | sample 1779811 | NCBI WGS metagenome assembly OUNO01 (sample SAMEA3914804, study PRJEB12502) | metagenome | biome: forest; material: soil | place: Canada | collected 2010-06-25 | depth 0.3 m | reverse complement strand
GCGGTGTAACCATTCATCTTGTCGATGTAGTAGTCGAGCCCGCGAGAGCTGTCTTTAAAGTGCTGAATGAACAGAGTTTCGTGCTGCATTTGAATCTGGTCTCCGCTCACTGAGGAAGCTGGGCCAAGATCTGGTCCATCTTCTTCTGGTCAAGATTCTCGTGATAGTCGTCGTTCAGCATCATCGCTGGCGCCGTTCCACACGCACCCAAGCATTCTTCTTCCATGAGGGTGAAGCGCTTGTCAGGAGTGGTCTCGCCGACTTTGATTCCGAGCTTCTTCTCGCAATGCTCGACGAGACTCTCGGCGCCACGCAGGCAGCAAGCGACGTTCGTGCATATTTTGAGATGATATCTTCCAACCGGCTTGAGGTTGTACATCGTGTAGAAGCTCGCGACTTCGCGAACCTGAGCAGGATGAATGCCGATGTATGCGCCGACTTCTTCTAGAATTTCGGGTGGAAGCCAGCCGAACTCTTCTTGAGCCTGGTGCAGGGCTGGAAGCAGTTGCGCGACCTTGTTCGGGTAGCGCCCTTCCAGCTTTTTCATTTCGTCGTAGAACTTTTGGGAAAGCAGCTTTGCCATAGGATTACCTGTCGAGCTCCCCTGCGATGATATTGATGCTGCCAAGAGCAGCGACCATGTCGGCGATCTTCGAGCCCTTCACCATTTCGCTCAGTCCGTGATAGTGCCAAACCGATGGTCCGCGGATGCGCATGCGATGTGCGCGCGGTGAACCTTTGCTGACGATGTAGAATCCAAGCTCACCGTTGGCGGCTTCGAACGCGGTGTAAGCTTCGCCTTCAGGAACTTCAAAACCCGTCATGAAGAATTTGAAGTGGTGAATGAGGCCTTCCATCGTGTTGTGGACGACTTCTTTTTCTGGAATACGAACACGTTTGTCTTCGGACCAGATCGGGCCTTTTTTGATCTTATCGCAGCACTGGCTGATGATGGCCAACGACTGGCGAATCTCTTCCATGCGGCAGAGGTAGCGATCATACACGTCGCCGTTTTTGGCGATCGGTACATCGAACTCGACGTCTTTATAGAACATGCATGGCTGATCGCGACGAAGGTCCTGATCAATGCCCGCTGCGCGAGCGTTCGGGCCCGAGAAGCTGTACTTCATGCACTGTTCTTTGTTCCACACGCCCACGCCGACCGTACGCTTGCGCCAGATCTTGTTGGTGGTGAGGAGCTCGTCCATCTGGTTGATGACCGTGCGAGTTTTCTGAGCCCAGGCTTTAACTTCTTTTTCCCAACCTTCAGGCGCGTCCTGCATCAGGCCGCCGATTCGGGTGTAGGAAGTGGTCAAACGGGCGCCGCAGAGTTTTTCGATCAATGTGTAGGCTTCTTCACGCTGGTGGAAGCCGTACAAGAAGAACGAGAACGCACCGATATCGACCGCGCCGATGCCGACGCAGATCAAGTGGTCGATCACGCGAGCCAATTCGGCTGCGATCATTCGAATCCAAACTGCGCGGGCCGGAATATCAACGCCCATCAGGCGTTCAACCGCCATCGAGTAGGTGACGTTGTTGATCAGTGCCGAACAATAGTTCAAGCGGTCCGTGTAGACGACGAAGTTGTGGTAGGTGCGGTTTTCGCCGAGCTTTTCTTTTGCGCGGTGAGTGTAGCCGAACGTGCAGTACGAGTTTTCGATCGTCTCGCCGTTGAGCTTCGCAACCATTCGAAGAGCACCGTGCATAGCCGGATGGGTCGGGCCAATGTTCACGATCATGCGCGAATCGTCCCAGATATCATCTGAATCGTGGCTGACCGAGTAGTGCTCTTTGTTGTCGAGTCCAAGAGCCGTGCTGACGTGCTCTGGCGTTTTCTCGGCGGCGGACTTTTCCGTGTGCTTTTCCATGGTAGTTTTCCCGTCTCAGCCGTTCAAAAGTTTTTCATCGACCGGTTCTGGGGTCGGGAAGATCTGGTAGCCGCGAAGGGGGTAGTCCTTGCGCAGCGGATGTCCAACCCAGCGCTGATCCATCAGAATGCGACGCAGATCTGGGTGGCCTGAGAACTTCACGCCGAACATGTCCCATACTTCGCGCTCTTGCCAGTTAGCGCCCGGCCAGACATTTGAGAGCGTAGGAACCTCTTCGTTTTCGGCAACGCGCACTTTGAATCGAATGCGTGAGATCGTGCTCATCGATTTAACGATGTAGACGACTTCAAAACGAAGCTGGTTCGGTTGTTCGTCGGTCGCGGTCAAATCGACCAGGAAGTCGTAACCAAGCTCACTCTTCGCGAAGGCGATCACTTCAGCGATCGATTCCTTCTTCACGTAGATGATCGGCATGTCAGTCGCGTGTTCAATCGGCATGCGAACTTCTTCAATCGCGCCGCCAAACTTCGACTGCATTTTCGCGATCTGTTCTTTCCACAGATCCGCGTACTGAGTGACCAAACCGCCGTAATTCAATTCGACAGGAGTTCTGATATCCATACTTCGTTTCTCCTTACGCCTTGAGCGCCTGTTTCAATGCGCGTTCACGACGTTGAGCGAAAGTATCGCCCGCCTGAATTCTGTCCTGAAGGCGAATAAGCGCGTGAAGCACGCCCTCTGGGCTTGGTGGACAGCCTGGAACGTAAACATCGACCGGAATGATCGTGTCGACGCCTTGAGCAACGCTGTAAACGTTGAAAATGCCACCCGACGAAGCGCAAGCGCCCATCGACATGACCCATTTTGGCTCGTGCATCTGGTCGTAAACGTTGCGAATGACCGGAGCCATCTTTGAGTTGATGATCCCTGCGACAATCATAAGATCGGCCTGGCGTGGCGAAAAGCGCATGGCTTCCGCGCCGAAGCGGCCGATGTCGTAGTCCGACGCAAAGGTCGCCATCATTTCAATTCCGCAGCAGCTGGTACCGAACGGAAGAGGCCAGAGGGCGTTCTTGCGGCCCCAAGAAACGAAGTCTTGAAGACGCGTGGTGAAGAACGAAGATGAACCGTCTTTACTCATAAATTAATCCCACTCCAGCGCGCCCTTGCGCAGAACATAGAAGTAGCCAACTAGAAGAATTCCAACGAACAGGCCCATCTCAACGAGGATGAACGAGTTGACCGAGAGGAACTCTTTGAACGTTACAGCCCATGGAAAGAAGAAGATCGCCTCGACGTCAAAAAGCAGAAAGAGAATCGCGACGAGATAGAATCGAACGGAAATACGATGACGTGCATCGCCAACCGGCGGCATTCCGCACTCAAAGGGTTCGTTCTTCTTTCGGTTAGGAAATTTAGGACCGAGATAGTGTGAGAGGAAAATAACCACTCCACCTAGACCCGCCCCAATTGCCATCATCACCAAAACAGGAATGTAGCTCATAGTTTAGTTAGACTCGTGTGCAGGCAGTCGCTCCCCATCGTTCCCTATGGTTTGACGGGGTGCTGCCAAGATAACTGCGTGATGCGTGTAAGGAATTTATAGCCCGGTGAGAAGACCGGAGCCACCAGAAAAAGGGCGAAGCGACAGACTGACCCAAGAGAAGACCCCGTCAGCGAAGAGGCTGATCAAGATCATCGGAATCAGGAACGCTCCCAGATACAGCAAGCGAGAAGAGTCCTTTGGGAATGCCGCAGCGCTTGCCGTCTTAAAGTCACCGACCAGACTAAAGGCGACCCGAGTGATGGAGATCGACGCAATGGCCCATGAAAGCATCGCAATGACTGCGAGGCCAAACCATTGATGATCGATCGCGGCGCCTACGAGCGAAAAACGGCCGATAAAGCCCGCCAGTGGCGGCAGTCCAACCAATGACCCAAGGAAAAGAATCAAAGCCACGGTTTCAGGAACCGCACGGCCGAGAAGACCACGCCACTCGGTCAGTCGGTCCGAGCGAATCTCGTCTTGGAAGAGGGAGATCACATAGAAAGTGCCCATGAGCGCAAACAGCTCGGCGACCAGATTATAAAGCAATGCGGCAAGTCCCGCTTCGTCGAGCACGAGCAGACCCATCATGAGGAATCCGGTTTGGCTGACAACCAGGCACGCCACCAATCGTTTGGCTGCCTGTTGGCGAAAGGCCATGAGCGCCCCAGCCAGCATCGTCGCTCCCGCAAGAAACGCCACCATCGTGGGCCACTGCGCCTGTCCTAGAATTTCCCACTGACCCGCCGTCGCGTTTTTAGCAAAAATGGTCAGGATCAGGCGGAGCCCAAATGCAAAGCCGGCTGCACGGGAGCCAATTGAGATAAATGCCGAAACTGGGGTCGGCGCGCCTTCGAGCACATCCGGCGCCCAGAGATGCATGGGAAATGCTGCGAACTGAAAGCCAAGTGAAAGAAAGATCAGCGTGAAAACCACCCAAGCCGTTTGAGGTGCAAGAGGAGCAGCGGTCAGAGCGCGCTGCATTTCGACGATATTGATCGTTCGAGTGGCCGAGAAGAGAAGGGCAGACGCGTAAAGAAGTAGTATGCCGGCGACCACCGAGAAGAGCAGGTGTTTGACCGCGGCTTCTGTCGAAACCATGTTTCTGCGGCCAAAAGCCGTCAGAAAGTGACAGATCAAATTGAGGAACTGAAGGCAAAGGAACGCCAGCAAGAGATCCGTGGCTGCTGCCGTGGTGCACATGCCGAGAGCGGCGGCGATGATGAGCGCGCAGTATTCAGCGCGGCGCTCAACCAGAATCTCTTTACTACGTGCCGAGCTGACCACAGCTAGAGCGGCCAGGGCAATGAAGAAGAGTTTAAAGAAGATCGAATAGGCGTCGATCGACAATGCGTGACCGAAAATCTGAGCCGAGTCGTACTGATAGCTGATCAGGGTTTGAACAAAGGCGCCCCCCAGCCCCAAAAGAGCCGTTGAGATGACCAGGCGAACGCGCTCGCCGTGATAGCCGACTTCGGCGAACACGAGCCCGGCGACGGTAACCGCCAGGAAGATCTCAGGGAGTAGGAGAATAAATTCTTTCACCCGCGGCCTCTTATTTCACCGTCGAGAGCAGAGTCAGAACGGTCGGCCTGACGAGCTCAAGAAGAGGTTTAGGATAGATTCCAAACACCAAGATACAACCTACGAGCGGCAGCAAGTAGGCCGTTTCCCAAAGACTAAGATCCGTGAACGCCTTCGATCCTTCGCTCGTTTTTCCGAAGAAAACGTAGCGGTACATCGTGAACAGGTAATACGTCGCGAGTAGGAATGCGGCCCCGGAGAGAAGTACCGCCGTTGGATGAACCGAATAGCTTCCGATCATCAGAAGCGAATGGCCAACAAACCCAGTCATACCCGGGAAGCCCAAAAGGGAAGCAACTACGACGCCTGCGACTACGGCCATACCTGGCGCCTGTGCGGCGATCCCGCCAAAGCCTTTTTCGCTCTCGCGAACATCTCCCGGTTTAAGGAAGCAAGTCTGGCCTGTACGATCCGACATGATCCCAGCGCAGAGACCGAAGCCTGCTACTCCGAGTCCCAGTGCGAGAACTTGATAGATTGCACCGACAACGCCAATTGCGCTGAGCGATCCGATACCGATCAGAACCAGCCCGATCTCGCTCAAGCAGATGTAAGCCAAAAGAAGTTTCAGGCTTCTTTGAGCAACCGCACAGATTCCACCGATAACGAGATTAACCACACCGACAATCACAATGCCGTTCGCACATTGGGCAACCGTCTCTGGAAAGAGCGAATAGCAAACACGAATGAAAATGTAGGCGGAGACGGGGACCGCGATTCCGGCCAAGGCGACGAACACAGTCGACGGAGCTTCTTCCGCAACTTCCGTAAACCAACCGTGAAACGGCCAGATCGGAGTGCGCAGCGCCAAGCCCACGCCCATCAGGCAAAAGGCGATCGCCGGTACGGGCAGGTCATGTCCCATAAAGGAGAAGTTTTTTCCCGCGAGCTTTCCACCGGCCAGCTCATGGAGCGAAAACGTGTGTGGCTCGATCGAGTAATAAACCAGAACCAGCGCAGCGAAGAAGAACGCGTTCCCGATCGCCGCGGCGACCGTTGAACGGAAAGCCGCGCTTTCACGGTGTTCGCCACCCCAAATTCCAATCAGAAAGTAGAAGGGAAGGGCCGCAAGGGACCAGAAGAAAAAGAGAAGGAAGAAGTCCTGGGCGCAAACCGTTCCAAGCAAAGCTGTCTGAAGAACGAGGAGAAGTGCGTGAAAGCCACGAACACCCATCTTCTGATTCCATTCAGCGGCCACAAGAAGAGGAAAGATGATCGCGACGAGAAGGACGAGAAGCGCGTTCAGTCCGTCGATGCCCATTTCGTACGAGATTGCGTACGCGCCGACCCACGGAAGGGTTTCAGTCGCCTGAAGATCAGAGGTCGCCGCCTGCATGGTCGCTACGAGTGCGACAGCAAAGATGCTGCTCCCTAAGCTTGCCGCCAAGGTCACCCATCGGCTTGAAGGTGTCGGAAGTACCGCTTGGGCGAGCGCTCCGAGAAAGGGAAGAAAGACCATCAGCGAGATGAGGTGATTGTTCACGAAGTTCCTCGAGTCAGAAAATGTAACAAGATGGCGATTCCGGATCCAATCGCGAAAAAGAGATACCACTGCACGTTGCCGTTTTGGATCTGCTGCAGTCCTTTTGCCGGGCCTTCCGTAGCGCCCCGAACACCCTGATCCAACCGTTTCAACATCTGGACATCGAGCCAGGCAGCTCCGGAACCCAGTTTACGAATGATCCAATTCAGCGACGAAGGAAGGTAGCCCTTCCAAGTACGTTGATCGACCCATTCATTAATCTGTGAGCCCAACCAGCGAATCGCCCAAAAGAGATGGGCCGTGCCTTCATCGATTCCATAGCCGCCACTGACGAATCGCGAAAAACGCGGAAAACGACGCGCGGCCTTTTCCCAACCGCTCAACGGACCACGGCATGTCCAGTAAGCAGTCGCGAATGCGACTACAAAACTTCCCCAGAGCATCCATGAAGCCGTCACTACTTCCGCGCCGTTCATACCCTTGGCGCCGGCATTGAAGACGAGATCAAAGAGCGAAACCATGACTCGATCCGGATCACCCGGAATGATTCCGCCTGTAAGTGTGCCGGTCCAAACCCAACCCATTGAAGCGATGACGAGTAGAAGCGGCGTAAGAACTGAAGCCCACGACGCGAAAACCGGCTTTGCCATGCGCGAGAAAAACCACGCGAGTTTAAACGCCAGCAAAGCGAGACAGAATCGGGAAAACGTTATGACCGAGCCCGCAATCACACCAGCCGAATCACCCTCAAGGGTCAAAGCTCCGGCCACAGAGCGAAGCTCGCCGCCAGCCAATGTAAACCCGACGAAACCCGCACCGACTGCAGCCGCCAAGAAGCTCAGGACTTTCGCCCAGCCTTCTGCTTGAAGAGCCCCTTTAGCGGCGACCTTCGCCGGCTTCAACTCAAAGAGCGAGCTTGCGAATCCAAATACCGCCGCCGCACAGCTTGCTGAAACCAGAACAGATGCCGCAGCCCAGGGACCAGAGAACGAAAGCGCCGCAACCGCAGAGGCGAAGGCACCAGAAATCCAAACGCTCAAAGAGGACTGCCAGCGTTCTTGAAGTAGTCCCGTGAGGGAAGCAAGAATAGCGGAGGCCAGTGCGATCCAGCCAAAATGCGGAAGCACACCAATCGCACGCAAAGGAGCTTCCATTCGAATAAGGAGCGCGAACGAGCCAATCGCTGGGAAGACTTGAGCAAAGAGAACGCGCTTCACTGGAAGATGTTGGCTCGGTGAAACCGCCCAACCGAGAAGTGGGAACGGTTCAAGATTCAGAAAAAGACCGATCGCCAAGCACCAGGCTCCGAGCTGGCTCGTTGTACTCGTTGGCCATGCTCCGCCCGAACTCCAGCTAAACTGGGCGCCTGCGCTTACGAGTGCTAGGCCACCCAAGACTGCGAGGCCCATTCCAAAAGTACGTTCACGAGCAAAACGGGCGGCAAACTGCGCGTTTGCTTCGTTTTCCCAGTCGGCTCCAAGAGTGATAAATCCACCCAAGAAAATCAGCGCAAGGCCGGTGAGTGCCGTCCAAGGCGTCTGCGCTAGCCAGCAAAGTGCTGTACCGGTCGTCGCAAGACATGCGCCCGAATAGAGGCGTTGTGGCCGCTTTTCAAGAAGGGTCAGATCGCGGCTGAGAAGAAAGACAGCCGACAAAAGCGCCGCGAGACTTGCGAACGCGAGCCCGAGCGTGTCTCGCGAGAGACCTACGCCAATGGACGTCGCCTCAGTGTGTGAACCAATCCATCCGCGAACCCAGTTCGCCGAAGAAAAACCTGAGTCAGCGAGTTCACTCCAGCTCACCGAAAGACCGGCAATCTGAGCGAGAACTCCTAAGCCCGCGAGCCAGTCGCCTCGGCGTGGAAGTGACTGACCCCAAGCGAGTAGAGCGCATCCAAACACGAAAGGGGTCAAGATCGCTACGAGAAGCCAGAGTGGTGTTGAGCTCATTGTTTTAAAGACCTCAGCTCATCCATAGAAACGCGTTTCTTCAAATAGAAGAGCCTGACCGAGATGGCAAAACCTGCGACCAGCTGCCCCACTCCGCCTAAAGCAATGAACAGTCCGAAGACGTGACTGTCGACATGAGCTCCAGAAGAGAAACCGGATTGAACAAAAATAGTCGTCGCGCCCAGGACCAAGAGCTGAAGCCCGATCAGCACACCCAAGAGTGTGCGGCGGTAGAGTGCGCAAAAGAGCCCGAGCCCACCCAATGCGGCAGAAATAATAATCATGGGGTTTCGCCTCCGTCAGATCGCTCGGGACGAGCAACCACTCCGCCGCCCACGACAACCAAGAAGAGTGTCAGGCCCAGGATTTGAAGCGAGAGAAAATGTTTTTCGGCCAGTGCGTTGCCGAGAACCGCAACGTTCTGATTGGCAATGATCTGAGCGCCGTCCATTTGCGGAACAGGCCCGAACTCGACGACTTGCGTATTAGGAAGGTGGCTCGCGCCGATCCAAATCGTCGCGGTGAATGCGATGCCCAGAAGCGCCGGCAATCCCATTTGAAGAATTTTTTTGGAAACGGGTTGAGCAGGGACCGAAGCCTCTTCCTGGGCCGAATATTCACCAAACATGACTGCGTAAAAGATGAATGCGATGGCAATCAGCGTTGAGACGATCCACTGGACGATCGCGAGGGTCTCAGCGCCCATCGCAAGATAGAGCCCGCCCACACCCAGACTACACATCCAGAGCGAAAGAATCGCGCGCCTCAGGTCGCGCACCATGCAGGCCGAAAGAGCGGAAACAAGTGCAAGAGCGGCACAGACCCAGAAGATCATAGAGGCGTACCGTCCATCTGGTTCGCGCGCCGAATCGCTTCCCACTTGATTCGCTGTTCAGGCGTAACTCGTCCGCGTCCAAAACTCGCCACCAAGTCCGTCATCGAATAGACCGACCCTTCAAACTGGCGAGTGTGAACCAATGACTGTGGCTGACACGATTCCACGCAAAGGCCGCAGAACGTACAGCGGCCGAAGTCGATATCAAATACGGCGACCCAGGTTTTCTGTGCGTCCGGGCCCTTTTCATTTTCAATGGTGATGCACTGTACAGGGCAGACTTTTTCGCAGTCCTTACATCCCGTGCACTTCTCGATATCGTTAAAGAGAAGCCCGCGAGATCTCGGTGGAAGATCGTCCGCGGTGCGCGAAGAAACAGGATCTGGGTATTGTTCGGTCACTTCTTTTCGAAGCTCGCCTGAACTGAAGCTAAAGAGATACGGAAGAGCCGTTTTAGTGGAACCCCAAACTGAGCGCACGCCGCGAAAAACACCCTTAAGGTACGCGATGAGTGTGCTGAATACCGATCCTTGATTCATTTTCTGGCTCATTTCAATGCCTCCCACCCGCTCAAAATCGCGCTACAGGCGAGAGCGAAAAGGGAAAGTGGGCTGAGTACTTTCCAGGACATGTCGGTAATCTGGTCTGCACGCATACGTGGAGTTACGCGAGCAATCAGCGAAATTCCGAGCATGAGAAAGAAGGTCTTAAAAAGAACCATGCAGAGCTCGCTGAGCTCAAGAAGGCGGAACGCTTCGCTGTCTTTCATTCCAGTAACGAGAGCATCTGGAATCTTCCAGCCACCCAGGAAGAGAACGACCGCAATCACAGACCAGAGAAAAAAGCCGTAGAAACGACCCATTCTAAAGAGCGATAGCTTCGTTCCATGAAGGTGCGAAGAGACGCCTCCATGAATGTCCTGAACCGAAAGCCCGCCGTCGAGAGGGGGAACGCCCATCAACACGAGTCCAGATATTACAAACACCCCGAAAGCGATGAACTGAAACGGATTCGAAAACGATCCCCAGGCGAGTGGCGATGCGCCCTGCGCTGCAACCAGTTGAGACCAGCGAAATCCGCCCGCGTGAATTCCGGCGCAGATCAGACAGACGAGAGCCGGAAAAGCCCCCGCGAGGGCCTGAGATGCAACACGTACTCCACCGAACCAGCCGGGCACAGACCCCTGATTCAAACCGAGGATCATTGTTCCCAGCGCAAGAACCAGCGCCGCCCAAAACGGAAGAAACGCGCTCATTTCCGTGTCAACCAGAAGGAGCATGGAACCCAACGGGAGAACGGCGACCGTAGAATAGAGCGCCATCGTATGAACGCCCAGCCAGAGACGCTCACCCAAAGAAACCGGCTGCTGACCTTCTTTTTGAAGGAGCTTCAAGAGATCAAGAAGCGGCTGGAGAATCCCCTTGGGGCCTGACCGATTCGGACCTACTCGTGCCTGAAGATCCGCGCCGAGCTTTCGGTCGAAAAAAGTCATCAAGGCACTGCTAGGTACAATGACCAGTACGTAAATGAGGGTGATCGCTAGAATCGCGACGAGCCACGCAGGGGTTCCGGGCGGAAGCCCCAGGGTCGATTCCCATGGCTGAGTCCAAGGTGCCGGGTTCATCGATCCGCCTCCGCAACACCAATATCAAGAGATGCAAGAATGACTGGAAGGTCTTCCACGCGTGAGCCGCGAATCAGTTCGGGCGTGATGTCGAGCTGTGCAATGGAAGGAACGCGAAACTGAACTCGGCACGGTCTTTCGCTACCATCGGATACAACATGGCAGCCAAGCATTCCGCGCGCGCTTTCAACACGGGCGTAGGCCTCGCCTTGTGGAACCGTAAATTCTTTTCCAATGCGCGTGCTTGCGAAATCACCAGCCGGGAGCGTCTCAGCAACGTGTTTCAGAATTTCCAGGCTCTGCGCGATCTCGCGGAGGCGAATCAGAAAGCGGTCGTGGGCATCGCCGACGGTGCCCCCTTCGCCGCGTCCGATCGGGGTTTCAAAATCGATCTGCTGATAGCCTGAATAGGGATGAAGTTTTCTGACGTCGAGCGAGATGCCACATGCGCGCGCATTTGGGCCAGTAACTCCAAACCGGCGTGCATCTTCTACGCGAATCACTCCGATACCAGCCGTTCTTTTTAGGAACGCGTGGTTGAAGGAAAACAAATCGTTGTACTCTTTGAGGCGAAGGCGAATGAGTTCGCAGATTTCCAATACGCGCTCAATAAATCCTTCTGTCACGTCGGCGATCACTCCGCCAAAGCGAAGGAAGTTGACGGAAAAACGCGCGCCGCTGAGGAGCTCGAACAGATCGAGTATTTTTTCGCGATCGCGAAGCACGTAATGAATCATCGTATCCGCACCGACGGAATTCGCCATGCGCGCAATGTATCCGAGATGACACGACACGCGGTTTAACTCGCAAAGCAAAACGCGAATCGCCTGAGCTCGAAGAGGAACCGGAATTTCTCCGATTTCCTCTACCGCCAGACAGAGTGCGAGTTCACCGAAAGCTGAACCTTCCGGATCGAGACGATCCGCATAAGAAATCGCCGCCTGCCAAGGGTGCAACTCCAGCGTCTTTTCGAGTCCACGATGAAGAAATCCGCGTTCAACACGGCCCGCAGCGATCACTTCGCCATCGAGCGAAAGATGAAGGCGAATCGGTCCGGGAAGCGCGCTGTGGTACGGCCCGATGACCCACGAAGTAAGGTCTGTCCCTAGAAAGTCACTCATCCGTCGACTCCGAACTCATCAGGACCCGTGTGACCGGCTGGACGAATATGAGAAATATTCAAGAACTCCGTTGGGAAAACGTAGGCCTTACGGAGCGGGAATCCGATCCAGTCTTGAGGCATGAGGAATCGCTCCGTGAGCGGATTACCGTCAAAACGAACGCCGTAAAGATCTGAGATCTCATTTTCAAACGAACGAGCCATGGGCCAAATCGACGTACATGAAGGGGCTTTAACCTCGGCCTCTGGCGATGCTGGAACGACTGAGAGCCGAAGGATGACGGAATCTCCGGTCACTGAAGACCTTAAAAAATAGCTCAAAACCAGGCTTCGATTGATTTCCATGGCCGTGAGATTTTCGAGCCAGTCGAAGCGAAGTCCGGTGTCTTTTTTCAGCGTTTCTCCAAGAGAAAGCAAAGACGTGGATTCGACCCAAAGGGCAAGCATGCCCCCTCGGCCAAACGCCTGAATCTCCAGAATTCCTTCCGGGCTGAGCGTTTTAATTCTTCGTTTGAGCTCGTTCGTGTCCACGGATCTTTTCCTGGAGTGCAATCAGACCATTCATGATTGCTTCGGGGCGAGGTGGGCAGCCTGGAACATAAACATCCACAGGGATGATTCGGTCCACGCCGGGCACGACGCTGTAACTCATCTCGGGCGCGAAGGCGCCGCCGCAGTTCGCGCATGCGCCAACTGCGATGACATATTTTGGTGAAAGCATCGCATCGTAAACTGCCTTCAGATGCTGGGCCGACTTGTAGTTCACCATGCCGGCTACGATCAAAAGATCGGCCTGACGTGGGTCTACCTGTGGCTGACATCCGAAGCGCTCAATATCGTAGCGAGCGCCAAAGGTTTCAAAGAGCTCATCCGCGCAGCAGCCCTGGCCGGTTGAGAAATACCAAAGACTATTGGAACGAGCCCAGTTTAACGCGCGGCCGACGGTCGAGAGGTAAAGGCTTCCCACGCTCATGACTTGTCCTCCGGCGAACGAAACGTCTGTAACCAGTTCAGGTCGCCCTTGCGGGCCGCGTAAAGGAGGGCGAGAGCGGCCAAGCCGGAAATCGTCACCACGCTGATCAATCCGCGAATCATTACCGTTCGGCGTGCGGCTAGGTCCGCGCCCTCAGCGGCCGTTCCGCCGTGAAGCACGCTCGCGTAAGGAATCAATACAAGCGCCAGTGTAATGAGGACGAGAGCCGCGTTGGCGCTCAGAAAGAAACGGGTGTTGATTCGACGACCCAGAGAAGATGACGCTGAAGGGGCCCCTGGGCCCATGGGAAGGGGCGCCACCGTTGGTACGGGCGAGGAACTCAGCTGAAAGTCACTGGAGTTCGACTGGTCGACTCGCGCTCTGCGCGCAAAAATCCATGAAACTCCCCCAAGAATGAGCGGAATCCCGAGTGCCACAAGGGCAGAAAGAAAAACGACGTAATAAATTTCCCATCCACTGGGAAGGCCGGAGGTCTGCACGCTAATCCTGAGTGTGCGAAAACGGTAACGAAGTTGAATTTCTGTGTCAAGCCAGCTAAATTTCTAAGGATTTTTAAATTGTGAAAAGCGCAAAGCTGGCCTCCATTCTACAGTCGGTGATCATGCTGCGGGACCGCGGAGAGCCGATCCGCGTTCACGGCAGCTCACCCGCGTCGAAAGCCTGGATTCTCTGTCGGCTCGCCGAGCAGAACTCACGCTGGGTGGTCGTCTGCGAGTCTGACGACGTTGCGTCAGAACTCGCCCAAGACATTGAAAGTCTCTTTGCGTTATTTGCCCCCGAGAGTGGCAAACAGGTATTCCATCTCCCGACCTGGGAGCAGTCTCCTTATAGTCCAATCGCTCCCTCGATCCGAACACGACTGAGTCGGCTGGAAACCCTGACTGCCATTCGAAACGGGAATGCTTCGATCGTCGTCACCACATTGGCCGGAAGTTTTCAGGCAACTCTTCCGCCCGAAGTCTTCGCCCGAACTGAGGTCGCACTCAAAGTCGAGACCAGCGTAGGAACACGCGAAGACCTTGCCCGACGATTCCTCGATGCGGGTTATCTGCGCGTCGAAACCGTTGAAGACCCTGCGACCTTTTCGGTCCGCGGTGACCTCATCGATATTTTTCCTCCGGACTTTGAAAAGCCTCTTCGAATCGAGCTTTTCGGAGACGAGATCGATCGCCTTCGTCACTTTGATCCCTCTACGCAGAGAACCATCGCCGAAGAAGCGGGGGGAACTGCAGTTAAAGAAGCGACTATCGGGCCTGCGCGAGAAGTTCTGATCACCCCGGATACCGCCCCTGGAATCAGGGAAAAACTGAAGCAAGCGGCCGATGATCGGTCCATTCACCGCTCCATTCGTGATCCGATCCTGGCCAGCGTTCACGAGGGAGTCTACCCAGATCACAGCGATACTTGGGCACCCTTCTGCTACGAGAAACCAGGAATACTCTGGGACTACTTGGGTCCCGACTGGCAGATGGCTTGGGATGACGAGCTGGCTTGTCATCAGCTTTGGGACGAAGCCCGTGCCGATCAAAAGGAGATGCTCAAGAAGGGTGAGGTCATCGTTCCTTCGCCTGAAGAGCTCTACCCGCTCAACGACGCGATCGAAACTCGCGTCCTGAAGCCACGGGCGCGCCTTGCGCTGGACCGCCTCGAGCTTGCGCCTTCTTTAGAAAAAGACGAAGACGCCGAAGCAGAGGAACCGGTCACGGGCCCTACTGATCCGAACGCGATCGTGATCGCTCCTTCGCACCGTGTTCAAATTCTTCCGAATACGGATCTAGCCTCGGGCTCACACCAGGGCCTGGGTGAACTCGAAACCAAGTTTCGACTTTGGTTAAAGCAGGGATTCAAAACAGCTGCGATCGCTTCGACTCAAAGTCAGGCTGAGCGCATTCGCTTCTTACTGGAAGAAAGAGGTCTGCCTTGCTCACCTGGCGCCTCGAAGCTTCCTGAGCCTGGTCGAATCGGGATTTTTGTTGGAACTCTGAGCGCCGGGTTTCGCTGGCCTGCGGAAGGCGTCGTCCTCATTACTGAAGGCGAGATTCTCGGGACACGCCACAAACGTAAAAAGCGCGCCCGCAAAGCTTCTTCGGAATCCGCTGCGAAGGATTGGTCGGGCCTTCAACAGCTTTCTGATCTTCAAATCTCAGACGCCGTCGTACACGTCGATCACGGCATTGGGCGATATCAAGGTCTGGTACGACTCAACCTTCTCGGCGCGCCGGGAGACTTCCTTCAAGTCGAGTACGCCAATAAAGATAAACTCTACCTTCCAGTCTATCGGCTGAACGTCATCCAGAAGTATGTCGGCTCGGGTGAGGGCGTCGTTCTTGATCGTCTGGGAAGCCAGACCTTTGCGAAGGCAAAAGAGAAAGTTCGCGAGGCGGTCAAAAAACTCGCCTTCGATCTGATTCAGCTCTACGCAGAACGAAAGGTTCGGCCGGGCGTTGTTTTCACTCCGCGGGACTCACTCTTCCGCGAGTTTGAAGCCAAGTTTCCGTTCGATGAAACGCCCGACCAACTCCGAGCAATTGACGACACGCTTGCCGATCTTGAGTCGGGTCGCGTGATGGATCGACTCATTTGCGGCGACGTTGGCTACGGAAAGACCGAAGTCGCAATGCGTGCCGCATTCAAGGCCGTCTCGGATGGAAAGCAAGTCGTAGTGCTGGTGCCAACCACAGTTTTGGCTCATCAACACGAACAGTCTTTCCGTACGCGGATGAAAGATTATCCGATTAACATCGCGTCCGTTTCGCGCTTTAAATCAGCAAAAGAACAGAAAAAGATTCTTGAAGATGTCGGAGCAGGAAAGATCGACCTCATCGTAGGCACGCACCGCCTTCTCTCAAAGGACGTTAAATTCAACGATCTGGGCTTGGTCATCATCGACGAAGAGCATCGCTTCGGTGTTGAGCACAAAGAGAAGCTCAAGACCATCAAGGTCAACACCCACGTCATGACACTGACCGCGACTCCGATTCCAAGAACGCTGCATATGGCGCTTTCGGGGCTTCGCGAGATCAGCCTGATCAACACGCCTCCTGTCGATCGTCTTCCGATTCGAACTTATGTTTCAAAGTTCGACGAAGATCTCATCAAGCGAGCGATCGAAGTCGAACTGTCGCGCGGTGGGCAAGTGTTCTTTGTCCACAATCGCGTCCAATCCATTTACGAAATGGCGAACCGAATCAAGAAACTCGTTCCACAGTCTCAAGTCGTCGTCGGCCACGGACAGATGGC
>OUNO010002864.1_pt2 | contig 16211 bp, 13 predicted proteins | sample 1779811 | NCBI WGS metagenome assembly OUNO01 (sample SAMEA3914804, study PRJEB12502) | metagenome | biome: forest; material: soil | place: Canada | collected 2010-06-25 | depth 0.3 m | reverse complement strand
GGTGGCGGCGCGCCGCAGGCCCTTCCGAAGGTACGCGCCGAGCGACACCTCGCGCTGAATCCGAGTTGGGAAGCCGGAGAGCGTGGGGCAGCTCAGCAGTACGGACTCGTCACGTTCGTGACGGCTACGCCAAACACAGACTCCGCCGAACAGCTCGGCGCTCCGCACTCGGGCAACCAGGCGCATGTCGAGGCCAGTTGCAGCGAGCTCGACGGGCCGTGCAGCGGAGTGATCCCACAGGCTGAACGCGCAGCGCCGCTCGAAGAGCTGTCGCAATGAGGGAAGCTCGAGCTTCTTGCCCTCGACCTCTCGGCCATCGAGCTCGAGGTTGAGCGCCAGCGGCTGTTCCCCCAAATCGGTTCCGTCTCTGCCCGAGCGCAGGATCTCCTCGACGTTGCCCCAAAGGAAGCGCGCGTCGACGCGCGGTTTCTCCGAGCCAAAGAACTCGGACGGCTCCCGCTCTTCGATGCCCGGTATCCGAGCCCAAGTGGCACCCTCGACGTAGGGCGCGATCAGAAAGCGAGCCGGGCTCACACCCGAGCCCAGATCCAGCGCCAACTCGACGATCCCCGAGCGGGTCAGCGGCCAACTATCGTGATCGATCTCCAGAGTGAGCGCTCGAAGCGGTTCATCGAGCACGCCTTGCAGTGTACGTTCGATGGCCGGGAACGCTTCTTCCGCTTCCTCTCGCGATCTTCGATCCTCGAGCTCGGTTCGCTGCTTCGCGTCGATCGGAATCGTCTCGGACACCGCGCCGTCGAGGAAGGCGCGCGCGCGTTCTGCCATGGCGTCGTTGTCCGGATCGCGCGAGGCGTCGATCAAGATCAGGTCATTGAATGACTCTGGGATGGCGCACGAGCGCAGCAAGATGGGAATCATTTTCGACCTTTCCTCCGCCGTGCGACGCGCAGCAGCGCATTGCCGTTGAACCCAAGGCGACCTGACAGACGCCGAAGAAACGAGCAGAAAAGTGAGCTCGGCGTGCGGGGAGCGTGTGTCGAGCTCGGGGTTGGGCTGGCTCTCGAAGCAGGCCAGTGATGCCTCGTGCCCGGCGTCCTCGATGACGTGTTTCAGAGCCAAAGCCGCCACGCCGTCGTGGGCGCCATAGCTGATGAAGATATTCATGTTCCGTCCCGCACGAGCCCGCCCCCCTCGAGTTGCCTGAGCTGCAGGCTAGCTCGGTCCGGCTAGCAAACGGCAGCCACAAGATGCCACTCGATGAATTGACTAGGTGTACGTCACGTACGCCGCGCGCAGTGATGGCCAGGAAATCGCGCGCAATCCGGCGGACGGCTCAAGCGTTCGTGGGGGTCAACGGCGCGGTGTACACGATGCGAGTCGGTGGACGCGGCACAGGGGGCTCGCTGGCCGTGCGCGCGCGCACGTTGTTCGATGCATCCTCCACGCGCGCGATGAAGGTCGGCAGCCCATCACCGGGCAGTCGGCTGCGCGGTGGAACGATCGACGCCTTGCCCGCACGGAGCTCGCCGCTCGGGCGCGAAGCGAGGTAGGTGAGCTCGGAGCGATTCGTCACGCCCACTTTGTCGAACACCTTGGCCAGCGTGTTGCGCACCGTGTGCGCCGAAATATCGGCAAGCAGTGCGATTTCGTTATTTTGTAGGCCACGCACGGTCAAGCCCACGAGCTCGCGCTCGCGTTCCGTCAAGCCGTGCTTTTGGGATAGCTCATCCAGGCCCGAGTCGTCCTGCCCGCGCAGTGTGAGCACTTCCACGATGTGCAGAAAGGGCGCCACCACGTCGACCAACGTGAGCTCACGCAGCGTGAACGGTGTCGCGCTGCGGCGCTCGAGATTGAAGCCGGCAATGTTTCCGTGGCGAACACCAACACGAACGATCATGTGTTGCATTCCGGTGGGGTGCAGCACCTCCTTGAACACCGCCAGCTCTTGCTGCCGGGCAGGCGACCACACCTCGTGGTGGATGCGCGCGCGGTCCGTATATTGCGCGACTTCCTCGGGCAAAATCTCGGCGAGATAACGGCCCAAGTTGCGTTTGAGGTTGGGCTCGTCGTGCTCGGCGACGGCACCGCGGCCCTCGGTCGCGTTGCCCCAACTCGCTGCGATGTATCCGGCCTCGAAGCCAATCGCATCCTGCAGACGGATCAGCATGGCTGGCCAGATCGCGGAAGGCTCCTGCAGTTCCATGACCATGGACGCGAAGTCAGCCACCAGCTCGTACGCTTCGGACGTCGACATTGCAGACCTTCCCTTGGTGACTCCCGCTACTCGACCTCATAAATATCACACACTCCTCATTTGTGAAACGGGCCTTGAAGCTGGCCTCGATTGTTACGTTTGCGAAACAAACCGGCTCGATTGGCGCCCTCGGAGAGTGCTCATCATGGGTCGCGCCCAGCCGTCCTGCATGAGCCACGTATTCGTTCTTTGACTGACCCGCCCTCGACAGCGGCGACTGGTACGTTCGTACTCTTGTCGGCGGGGCATCGCGCAGCGCATGGTGCTCGAAGTCGATGGAGTGCCTTTGCGGCACGCCGCGACAGCCAGCCGGCGCGGGGAGCGCGCCGAATAGGGAGAGGACCATGCACCATTTCGGAAGCGATGCGGAGTTGCGCTCATTTCGCGTACAGGCCATGGAGGCGGCTTCACTGCAATCCTGCAAGGCCGATATCCAGCGAGCCTGGGCTGATCTCACCGACGGGCGCAGCAGTATTCTGGATTCCTTTACGACGTCTGAACGTTCCTACCTGGTCACGACGCGGGCGGTGCTCCACGCGCCCGTTCCGCATCGCGGCCTGCGCATGCTGGAACGAGTGCTCACGGGCAGCTGCCCGAAAGAAGTGGCGTCAGACTTCGATGTTTCGCTGTCGACCATCGCCGGCGTCCTGAAACAAACGCTGGAGCGGCTCGGCAGCAATTGCCACCCCTCGAAGGTGCCACTCGGCCTGGTCGCGTTGATGTACGCGGCCCGCTCGGCCGGCCCAGACCCCAAAATCTACAGCGGCTCCGTGCAGCTCGCGGACACCGAATACGAAATTCACATGACGCCTTTGCCTTCGCTCTCGCACCTCCTGCCTCCCGCCGTCGAAGACGTCGTTCGCCTCCACGCCGCCGGCAACACCCACCGCGAAATCGCCGGCCTCCGTGGCCGCAGCGCCCGCACCGTCGCCAACCAACTCGCCACCGCCTTCCAACGCATCGGCTCCTCCGGCCGCCTCAGCATGCTCGAGTTCCTGCTCTCACAGGGGCAGGAGGCGAGGCAGTGGGGACATACGGGGTGACACGTTGGGCTGCGTGGAGCATCGGCCTCGACGGCAGCGTGCCGGCGAGGCGCTAGAGAGCGTCCTGCTCGGGTGCTCCTCCGTTTCGGGGTTCCTCGCGATGAGAACGAGCTCGAGGCCCTCGTCCGTATTTCGGAACGCGAGCTGCTGCAACGCCGGTCGAACGACTTTGCCACTCGCTCCAAACAAGGCGACCCGCATGTCTCTGGGACCTTGGCAGATCGCTCCAACGAAGGTTTCCGTACTCGAGTCGAAAAAATGGCTACCCCGGCTGCTTGTCGTCGCGCGGTCGTGCGGTCGCGCTAGCCCAAATGACTATTGTCTGTCTGGGCCCGAGAAGGAACGTTACGCGTAATGTCGTATATCGGTGGACCGTTCTCGCATGACGTTTTCGTGAGTTACAGTCACGGTGACGTAAACGGTACTGGGCAAGGAGCACTTCAAGCCTGGTCCCGAGCGTTTGCCGAAGAATTGAGGAAAGAGTTGCAGGCGATGCCGAACTTCGGCGGGGCCCTGTCGGTCTTCCTCGACGAGTCGCACCGAACCGGTGACGGGCTGGACCCGATGAACGCGTTGACCGAGCAACTGCAGAAGGAGATCGCAGATTCGGCCACCGTGGCCGTCCTCTTGTCGCCTCACTACCTCGGTTCCACTTGGTGTGCGCAGGAGCGAGACTGGTGGGTGAAGAGTCAGGCAGACCGGAACCTGTCGCCGGCCGAACGAATCGCGCTTGCGCGCATTTGGCCCCTGCCCAAGGAGACGGAATTGCCCCCGCTTTTCGTCGACTCCGTAGGTCAACCGATGCTCGGCTTCTGGTTCTACGACCGAGATCGCGCCGACACGCGCCCCCAGCCTTATGATTGGCCCGCGCCGGACCCGACCAGCAAGGGGCCCTTTCGCGAAGCGCTGCTCGAGTTGGTCGGGCGTCTGAAGCTCAAGCTCGAGGGGTTCAAAGCAATCGTGAGTCAACGAGAGCTCGCCCAGAAGAATGCGCTGAAGCTGGCTCAAGAGCAGCCGGTCGTGTACCTCCACGCTCGCGCGAGCCAAGCCGCGGAGTGGGACGACGCGAACGACAAGCTCAGTCAGCGCGGGTACATCGTCATGCCAGGACAGCCCGATAGCGTGCTCCGCGACCCGATCGCCAACCAGGCACGACGCGAACAGCGGGTAGAGACTTTGACTGCCTGCGATGCTTTGGTCCTGCTCGCGTCACCCGACGGCACCGCTCTCGACGCAGACATTGCGGTAGTCGGTCGAATCGACCGCAGCTCGGCATGCGCCATTGCCAAACGGTCCATCCCCTGTGCCGTGCTCGACGCGGTGGGCGTTCCCATCGCGACCCCACCTCGCCTGAGGTCTGCAAAAGCGATGCAGGTCGACTGGATCGACGCGACCTCGCGCCCTTGGGAAGACCGAGTCAAGAGCTGGCTGGTCGACAAAAGCAATACCTTGCTTGCGGGTGGCGCATGACTCAGAGCGTCGGTTCGGGCTTGGCCCGGTCGAGCAAGCGCGCCCCCGGCCTCCCGCCCGTCGACGAGAGCAATTATGCCGACCTCGATGCCTCGACCTTCGTTTGGCAGTTGCCGTCGCGGCCCTATCCCGGGTTACGCCCATTCGAGAAGTCGGAATGGCCCATTTTTTTCGGGCGTGAACGAACCGTCGACCAGATCATCAACCGCTTGCAGACGCAACGGCTGCTGATGGTTCACGGCGACTCCGGCTGTGGCAAGAGCTCGCTGATCGCCGCGGGCGTACTGCCGAGGCTCGAGCAAGAAGCGGCGCGCGGCGGGCTGCGCTGGCGCACCGCGATCGCTTCGCCGGGTGATGACCCGCTCCGGCGCTTGGCACGAGAGCTCGCGACGCTGTGCCCCGAGGGCCAGCGCGAACCCGAGCTCGAGATCCGGCGTATCTTGAACTACGGAGTCGACGGTCCAGAGGTCATTGCCAAACTTCTGCGCCGCAACGAAGACGAGCAGATCTGCCTGTTGATCGACCAGTTCGAAGAGCTGTTCGCGCATGCGAAGCGCTGCGGCTCGCAGCAGGCCAAGCTGCTGATTCAGTTCTTGATCGGCGCTCAGCTCAAGAACGTGCCTGGTTTGTCGGTGGTCCTCACGATGCGCTCCGAATTCCTCGGCGCTTGTGCACGATTTTCCGGGTTCGCGGAGCTAGTGAACGCACGTCAGTTCCTTTTGCCTCGCATCGGGCGCGCGGAGCTTTTGCGTTCCATTCGCGAACCCGCGCCCCTGTACGACGGCCAGATCGAGCTAGACCTTGCCGAACGACTGATCGAGGACTCTGCCACGTGTCAAGAACAGCTGCCGCTGATCCAGCATGGGTTGATGCTGCTTCATCGAGAGAAGCTGCGCGGCGCTCCTCGGGCTGGGCCATGGCGGCTCGGTCTCGAAGACTACGGGCGCAAGGGCAAAGGACTCGGCCAATTGCTCTCGGATCATGCCGACACCGTTGCTGCGGAGGCGAAGGCAAAGCTGTCGAAGCCCGACCCACAATCACCGCTCATCGAACAGATTTTCTGCGCCCTGACCGACGTCAACGCTGACGGCCGAGCCGTTCGAAACCCACAGAAGGTCAAGCGACTGCTCGCGGTCACTGGCGCCAGCGAAGCGGACCTTCGTGTCGTGCTCGACGCCTTTCGTGCCGAGGGCGTCTCGCTCCTTCGTCCGTATGGCGACCAGGCCATCTCTCTCGACGACTCGATCGACGTGAGCCATGAAGCGCTGATCAGGTCGTGGTGTAGGATTGCCGACCCAAGCGGGGGCTGGCTCATGCGCGAGTTCAAGAATGGCTTGATCTGGCGGTCGTTGCTGGTTCAGTGTGAAAGCTTCGAAAGTAACCCCGCCAACGTGCTCTCGCCCGCTGCCACGGAGGAGCGAGCAAGTTGGTTGAATCGGCATACCGGTCCGTGGAGCGAGCGTTACGGCGGCGGTTGGGACCGCGTGCAGCGGCTCGTCGCTGCAAGCGTGAAGGCTCGCGAAGAGAGCCTGCAGCGAGAGAAGGAGGCATTCGAGCTGCGCGCCAAAAAGCGTGAAGGCCGACTTTTGGGCTGGGGTTTCTTTGCGCTGCTGGCGCTTTCGATCGTCGCGGTCGCGTTGGCGGTGTCTGCGCAGTCCGCTCGGATGGCGTCCGATGATGAGCGCGACAAGGCCAAAGAGGCGATCGACAAACGCGACGAGGCAGATCGCGCCCGAGCTCAGGCGGACGCAACCGCGAAGGTGGCCCTCGACAACGAGGCGGCCGCCAATCAGGACAAGGCCAAGCAATTCCAGGCATTCGGCGACGCGCTCGAAGCGACCGACGTGGCGATTCGCGCTGCCAAACTGAAAATTCCCGAAGACAGTGAGGCGCTCGAGGATCTGAATCGAGTGCAGCAGACACTCGACGAGCAGCTAGTGAAAGTCGCAACTCTGGCTCCGCGCGTCGCAACTCTGGCTCCGCGCGTCTACCTCCAGATCTCGGAACGTTCTCAGCGCGCGGCCGCCGACCGCTTCGCAAGTAAGGTGAGTCAGCAATCGCTCGGTGCCGATCCGATCAAAGTGATCCCCGCGGACCTTCACGGCTACGTTCGCGACGAGTTGCGCTGCTTCCGCAAGGCCGAGTGTGAAGAGGCCAAGCAGCTCCTCGAGGTGCTGAACGCCCAGCTCGCCCAGCCGAAACTCAGGCTCACCGATGTGAGCGCCACCTACGAACACTCCAAGACCATACGCCCTCGCCACTATGAAGTGTGGTTCGCGCCGGGGACAATCACGGTCGTCCAATAGCGCAGAGCGTTCCTCAAGCCACCCGCGAAACCCCCACCGCCGCCTCCGCGCCCGGTTCCGCTCCCGCATACTCGCGCTCGGGCTCGGGGAACCCGCACGACGTCCCATCCGTGTGCATTACCTCAGCCTCCCACGGCAACCGATAGCGCCCCGCCGCCAAGTCCGTCATGTACGTATACGGACAATCGCGCGCGCCGCCCCTCACCGCGACGTAACCGCGGTGCCCGAACTGATAGATGTTGTTCTCGACGCCCCACACGCGGCGCGCTTCGCGCACCAAGTCGGGACGTACCTCGGCTGCGACGATCTCGTCGGGGCGGCCGCCGCCTGTCGCCAGCGGCACGCCGTCGAAGCCGCAGATGCTGGCCTCGCCCATCGAGTCGAACGTGCCGTCGGTTCCGCACATGCACACGGAAGCGGTGTACATCAGATTGCAGAAGGCATTCGACTGATTGGTTACGTGCCAAGCGTGCCGAATGGGGGCCGTATAACCAGCGGTGCGAATCATGATCTCCGCGCCCTTGTAGGCGCACTCGCGCGCCATCTCCGGGAACATGCCGTCGTGGCAGATGATGAGCCCGAGCTTGCAGCCATTCGGTCCTTCGCACACTGGAATGCCCAAATTGCCAGGCTCCCAGGGCTCGACTGGCACCCATGGATGCAGCTTGCGGTAGTAAAGCCTCAGCTCCCCACGATCATCGATGATGATTCCACTGTTGTACGGGTTGCCCCCTGGGTTGAGCTCCATCAGCGAGAAACAACCCCAGATACGCTGCTCGCGGCACGTTGCCCGGAACAACGCCACCTCCGGCCCATCCATGCTGCACATGATGGTGGGGCTGATGTCCATCGACAGACCGTGTAGCGAGTATTCCGGGAACACCACCAGGTCCATCGTGGGCGAGCCTCGGCGCGCTTTGGCGACCAGGTCCGCAACTCGCTGCGCTTGCGCGGCCAGATCCGCCGGTGTCACCACGTTCGGCAATTGCATCTGCACGAGGCCGATGACCACGCCGTTAGGAGTCTTGTTGAGCCCGCCGAGTCCGGTCATGAGCTCAGGGTAGGGGGATCGCGAGTCGGCGGGGGAGCGGGCGCGTTGCGAGTGGGTTTCTGACCTGACTGGGCGCGCATTGAGCGCAGTCTAGCGCCCCAACACGACCTCACACGGCGCCGGCGTACAACTCATATTCACCGTGGTCTCCGTGGCCGTGCCCGTGCAGCTCTGCGGGCCACTCAGCGTGATCGCGCCGGCGCTGGTTACGTTGCCCATGAAGGAGTCGAAGGGGGCGGCCATGGTCAGGGCGCAGTCCTTTTCCATGACGGTCAAGGTCGTGCCGACGAGTGAAGTGTCGCAATGCTTGGCGATCTTCCAAGCCCCGCTCAGATCCGGGCAGCTCTGACTTCCCGACGTGCCACCGTTGGCCGCGCCCGAGCTGCCGTCCGAGCCACAGGCCGTGGCACCGAGCATCAGCAGCACCAGCAGTACTTTGGTCATCTCCTCAGAATAGCCCGGGCAACTCCGCGCGGGTGAAAATCTTCCAGTGTGCGCATCCGGCTGAATTTCCCAGTGATCGTTCCTCGCCGCCGTCGCATTACGCGCGGCCCCAGTACGCATGCGTACTCCGTCTTGGAGCTTCGAGCTTCGAGCTTGGAGCGGGCCGCCCCGGGAGCCGTCACATCATGCGCGCAATATTCCAATACGCCTTCGTCGCGACGCTCGGCGTCGCCACTGCCGCGGGCTGCTCTGCCGCAAATAGCGACGGCTCCACGACGCATGCCAGCGCGGGCAACGGCCCGATCGACAGCAACGGCGGCGCGGGGGGCGCGTTCACCCCGGTCTCCGATGGCGGCACGGGCAATCAGCTGGTCGTGGGCAACCCCTCGGCTGGGAATGGCGGGGCCTCTGCCGGTGCGCCGTCCTGTGCGACGCAGAAGGCGGACGCGAACATCACCAAATCGCCGGTCGACATCATCGTCGTGATCGACAACTCCGGCAGCATGCAGGACGAGATTGATGCGGTCGCCAAGAGCATCAACGTCAACTTCGCGAACGTGCTGCAAACCACGGGCGTCGACTACCGCGTGATCCTGATCTCGCGCCACGCCAAGAAGGGCCGCGCCACCTCGATCTGCGTCACGGCGCCGCTCAGCGGCAACACCGCGTGCCCGCCCACGCCCGATCAACCGGCGTTCACCGAGCGCTTCTATCAATACAGCCTCAAGGTCGACAGCCTCAATTCGCTGCAGCTCATCACCACGACCTACGATGCCACCAGCCCCGACGAGTTCAAGCTCGCGCCCATGGGCTGGTCGGCGTGGCTGCGCCCCACGGCGCAAAAAGTCTTCCTCGAGATCACGGACGACAACTCCACGACCATGACGTCCGCCGACTTCGACGCCAAGTTGTTCGCGCTTTCGCCGGAGAATTTCGGCACCGCGGCGCACCGCAAATACACGTTCCACAGCATCATCGGCATCGGCGAGAAGCCGAAGCCTACGGACGCATGGCTGCCGACCGAGCCGATGCAAACCAGCCTGTGCACGGGCAATGGCGACACCGTCGAGAACCCGGGTCCCGTCTACCAAGAGCTCTCGCGCCTGACGGGCGGCCTGCGCTTCCCGATCTGCCAATTCACGGCCTTCGACACCGTGTTCGAGACCATCGCCAACAACGTCGCCAGCCACGCGGGCATCGCCTGCAACTTCGCGATCCCGCCCGCACCCGCCGACCAAGAGCTCGACCTGGGCAAGGTCGCGGTCTCGTACGACGCAGGCGACGGCACGCCGACCAAGACCTACGGCCAAGCCATGACGGCCGCTGCGTGCGTCCCCGACGCCTTCTACATCGACGCCGCCTCGAACCAGATCATCCTCTGCCCCGACGCCTGCGACGCCGCCCAAAACGGCCTAAAACCCGCGATCAACGTGCTCTTTACCTGCGCCGACACCTACGTCCCCCCGCCGAAGTGAAGCGTTGGCTTCGATGGTCACGCGCCACGCCGCGACCGTCAAAGCCTTCGGCGGCGCGGACGCTCACGGCTGCAAGAACGTCATCGTGCCGCCTCTACGTCGCCTCACTGATAAGCAGGGTTCTGCGCCGGATCACGACAAATCTCGTACGAGGCCGAGCACAGAACGCAGGAGAACGCGGTGTCTTGCCCGAGCACGCATGGCGGCGCTGGCGTCTGTCCGCTATCGGCAGCGAATGTGGTGCATCGGTACGACGCGCCGGCAGGTTGCGTCGGGTCCGCCGCGCTCAGCGGGTATTGTACCAAGCAACCGGTGCAGACATCGATCGGAAAGGTCAGCTCGCTCGACACCATCACCGTCCCGTCCAACGCCTGACCCTCGACTTCGATCGTCGCCACCAGCGGCTCCTTGCCCTGCAGCGAAGTGTCCTGTGCCAGGGCGGCCGGGACGATCGTCACGGCCATGACCCCATAAGCGGACGAATCCGCCGCCGCGTCGATGAACCCCGTGCCCGCGGTCATGAACATGCCGAGTGCGCGGCCGCTCGCGGTGGCCAACGAAACCTGCGCGGCGCTCAACGCAACTCGCTCGGTCTGCGGCGCGCTCGCCGTCGAAGCCGCACTCTGAAACTGATTGCCGACCAACACCACCGCCGAATAACTCGAGCTGAACGCCAAGTCCAAAACACCCCGCGCCAGCAACGTGCTCCCGCGATCCGCCGTCGCCGTGCACGCCCCCGGCTCGCGATCCAACACCCCTACCAAAAACAACGACTTCTCGTTGGCGCTCGCCTTGCCGCCCCCACTGTCCGAGTTGCTATTCCCGCCACAGCTCGGCACCGCCCCGAGCAACAAAGCCACCGCCGCTACTCGCCAGACCAAAATCGAACGACCCATGAGCACCTCGAAGCCGCGACACTGCCGCCCAGCTCGGACGCTATCGATCCCCCGCACGCCCCGTCAACCACACGCCTCGCGATCGCTACTATTGGCGTCGATAGCAACCGCTGAGCCAAAAACAGACGGCAGCCGCACACGCGGTACCGCGCTCAGCGAGCGAGGCGGCGTCCGCGACGCCGAAGGCTGAGTGCGACGCGGCGTATCGCATGACCATCAACCCCAAGCTCCCCGGGGCTTCAAACGGTGAGCAGTGCACGTCCGCCCGCTGTGCGGGGGCGAGCACGCGCTCAGTGTGCGCTCACGCTCAGTGTGCGCTCACGCTCAGTGTGCGCTCACGCTCAGTGTGCGCTGGTGAGCGCCCATCACGAGCACGTCAGCGCCCGGTCATATCCCGTTACGCACAGTGGGCACTCTGCGTGCCACACTTGTCCACGCGCTCTGCGAGCCCATCCTGACCGCGTGACTTCTTCAATCCCGCCCGACTCAGAGAGCATCGAGCTGCCCAACCTGGGCAGGATCATCTATTTCCGCGAAGGCAAAGCCTGGCTGGCGGTCTACCCCAACTTCCGCGATCGCATCAGCAGCCCCGTGGGCATGGGCTCGTCCCCCGGCGAAGCCGTCGCCGAGCTGGTCATGCAACAGCGTTGAGGCGCCAGCGCTCTCGAACGCCGAGGCCGCGCTTCACGAGAGCGCTCTCGAACGCCGAGCTGCGCTTCACAACGAGGCGTCGATGCGCCCGAGGGGCTTCGCAAATCAAAAAGAGCAGTACGTACACGTACTACTCTTTTTCGATCGAGGACCCCCTCGAAGCTCCATTGACCGTGAGCGTGGTCGTCGGTCGCCGCCTCACGGACCCCACGCCAAATGACCGAGCGGCGGCATCGGACGGTGACACTGCTGCGCCGCGGATGCTGTGGCCTCTTAGCGAGCCGCTCGAAAGGGCGGCGGGCCCGCACGTTGCGGATCAGTTGCAGCCGACGCGGGTGGCGGCGACCGCTACGTCGTCGATCCAGACGTCGCCCGCGCTGCCGGGGGTGAAGCGTTCCATGCCGATGACGAGGGAGACGAGCGTGGGCTCTTGCCACATTTCGTCGACGTCAGTCAGCTCTTTGCCGTCCAGGTAGATGCTGAGGGCAGTCGGCGCTTCGTGCCACTCGTAACAAAACCAGGTGCCCATGGGGATGGCGGTGGCAGAGTTCTTTGACTTGTCGTCGGACCGGCGATTGGTGGCGACTTTGCCGCCGCCCAAGTTGTTCAAGAGGCGTACTTGGTCGCCTTGTGATTCATTCGCGTTGCTGTCGAGGCCGATGAATACTTGGTGACCGCCGCTGGGCACTTGCATGCGCAGGAATGCGCGGCCCCAAAAATCCGTGCTGGGGAAGGTCTTGCTCTCTTCTAGGTAGGCGTAGCCGCTGTCGGCGGTGCCTTTGACGTGCATGGAGTGCGTGCCGCTGTGCGCCTGATCGGTGACGCGCTCGATGCTGAAGGTTTTGCTGATCGTTTTCCAGCTGCTGGCGGCGTCGCCCGGGGCGGCGCCTTCGAAGTCGTCACAGAGCGGGTAGCTCGCGCAGCCGGTCGTGCCTCCGCTGCCTGCCGTGCCGCCGTTCGCACCTGCCGCGCCTGCGGCGCTGCTGTTACCGCCGAATGCGGTACCGGCGGCGCCGCTCGTTGCGCTTGCGCCAGCGGCACCTGAAGTTGCACCGCCGGTATTTGCGCCGCCGCTCGTTGTCGAGCCGGAGGCCCCGCCGCTCGCGCTGGCCCCGCCGCTCGCGGGCATGCCGGCGCTGCCGCTCGTTGCGGCGCCGGACGCGCCCGCGCTGCCGACGGGCGGACTAGTCGCGTCGCTGCCGCAGCCGATGAGGACGAACAGCGCGAAGAGGGACGTCTCGAGGGAATGATTCACGTGCCGCTTCGTGGGCGCTGTGGACCTCTGGGATCACATCGAATTGGCGCGACCGTTCCGTGTGATCGCAGAGCGCTCGTGCCGCCACTCAACCCCTCGTGAGCTACGGCTACTTCTGTCCGGTCTTCGTGGTCGGCCCATTTGCGGGCTGTTTTTGACCCGTTGGCGGTTGCTGCGTACGCCCTAGCGCCCAGTCGCTCGCGTCGCCGGTGACCTCGTGACCTCCCTTCCAAACGCAAAAAGAGCAGTACGCATGCGTACCGCTCGGCCGACCGTCTTCCGTGAATTCGTTTTGGGCGTCGGGCTGAGGGCGGTCAGCTGTTTGATTGCGTGAGGAAGCCGAGGACGCGACGGGAGAAGCCGGTGCCCATTTCGGATTTGGTGATGTAGCCGAGGGCCCCGACGGCTTTGGCCATACGGCGCAGGGCGCCTTCTTCGTTGGAGGAGAAGAGGACGATCGGCGTGGCGCTGAGTTGCTCGTGGCACTTGAAAGCGGTGGCTAGCGAATTTTTCGAAGAGCCGCGGCTGATCTTCGGCGCGAATACCGAGGCCCGTGTCGCGCACGCCCAGCAGGAGCTGCTCGCCCTCTTGGCGGGCGCTGAGCGTGACCGATCCGCGATCCGTGAATTTGAGCGCCTTGCTGAGCAAGTTGGTGAGCACACGCCGCAGGAGGACCACATCGGTCGTCAGTTGGCTGGGCAGGTCCTGGTAGGCGCGCGCCACGAGGGTTGCGAGGTGCGGCGCGCGACAACTCGGTCGTGCGCGGCCCGGTACGTATTCGTACTGCGGCAATCGACGGCGAGGGTGTGGCTCTGGGCGCGCGCGGTGAGGCGTGAACGCGTAGTCAATTCGTGAGCACACGGGTGAGAGTGTGGCGCAAAGGGACGAAGGCGCGGGTGGTTCACTGAATGGTCATCGAAGGGTGCTGTGTTGTTCCGCAAACGTTGCGTTGGCGGCGGCGTGTGTTTGGTACGAGGCCGTCAATGCGTACCCAACTTCTGTCTCGGCTTGGATTGGCGTGTTCGCTCTTCGGGTTCGTCACGCTGCTTCCGCAGTGCAGCGATGATGACGCGCTGATCGCGGCCGGCGGCGCGGGCGGTGCTTCTGGTGCAGCGGGCAGTCATGCGGGTCGCGGTGGCGGAGCGAGCGCAGGGCGCGGTAACGCGGGTGAACCCGACGAGTCCGCGGGCGCAGCGGGTGAGATGAGCGACGCTGGCGCAGCGGGCAGCGGCGAATCCGGCGGCGCTGCGGGCAAGGGCGGCTCTGGCGGAATGGGCGGTTCGACGGCGGGCGCGGGTGGCTCCCTGGGCGGCGCGGGTGGCACTGCGGGTGGCGGAATGGCCGGTGGCGGTGGCGTGGCCGGTGCGGCGTTGCCTGCGGGCACGACGGTCACGCTCGCGCTACTCGAGAGCACGGATCTGCATCAGACGATCCTCAGCTACGACTACTACAAGCTCGCAGCGGACCTAACGAGCGGCTTCGAGCGCATGGCGACCCTCGTCAAAGCGGCACGCACCGAGTTCCCGAACAATGCGCTGCTCGACGATGGAGATGCCATTCAAGGCACGCCCCTCGGTGAGTATCAGGCGCTGGTTTCGCCGGTACCGTGCAACCAAGAGCTCGCCATCTACAAGGCGATGGACCTGTTTCATTACGACGCGGGCAACGTGGGCAACCACGAGTTCAACTTCGGCCTGTCGTACTTGAGCCAGGTCACGGGCAAGAAGCTGGACGTGAATCCGCTGCCGGCGCTCGCGTCGCAGACCGCCTGCTCGGGGCCCGCGTTCCCGATCGTGCTCGCCAACGTGTACAGCAAGCGCACGGACAAGCCGCTGTTCGATCCGTACACCATCGTGAGCAAGTCCGTCAGCGCAACCCTGCCGGGGGGTGGTACCGTGCAAACGGCCCTGAAATTGGGCGTGATCGGCTTCACGCCGCCCGCGATTCTAGCTTGGGACAAGCGTTGGCTGGACGGTAACGTGTACACCGTGGGCGTCAAGGAAACGGCCGAGAAGTTCGTGCCCGAGATGAAGACCAAGGGCGCTGACTTGGTGATCGCTCTCTCGCACGGCGGCCTCGACAACTCGACGTACGACCCGACGATGGAGAACGGTAGCTGGTGGCTGACCATGGCAGGCCGCGCGACCGTCGCTTCGCCGGCGATCTTCGACGCGATGCTGATTGGGCATTCGCACCAGGTGTTCCCCGCGGCAACGTCGACGGTCGGCCAATTCAACTTGCCCGGAGTGGACAAGGTGGCTGGCACCGTCAACGGCGTGCCCACCGTGATGGGTAACTTCTGGGGCAAGAACCTGGGCGTGGTTGCGCTCTCGCTGACGTGGAACGGCACCAAGTGGACCGTGGATTCGACGAAGACCAAGGTCCAGTCGCGCTCCACGCAGAACGCCGACCTGTCGTACGTTGCGGCGGATCCGTCGGTTGCGACGGCCGTTGCCACCGAGCACCAAGCCACCATCGATTACGTGAAGACGCCGCTCGGCACTTCGGACTTCCGCATGACCACGTACTTCGCCGACGTGGGTGAGGTCACGGCGGTCGAGGTCGTGAATCAGGCGCAGACCCAGTACGTGAAGGACTACGTTGCCGCGAATTTGCCGCAATTCTCGAGCCTGCCGGTGCTCTCGGTGAGCGCGCCGTTCAAGAGCGGCTTCGCGGGAGGTGCGGACTACACCGATGTCGCGACGGGCAACGTGGCCATCAACAACGCAGCCGACCTCTACTTGTACGCCAACACCATCTACGCGGTGAAGGTCTCGGGTGCGGACATCAAGGCCTGGCTCGAAACCGCTGCCACGCGCTTCAACACCATCAACCCCGCGCTGACCACGCCGCAGGGCCTGGTCAGCACGTACCCGGGCTACAACTTCGACGAGTTCACGTCGCCCGATCTGACGTACCAAATCGACGTCACCAAGGCGATCGGTAGCCGCATCGTCAATCTGAAGTACCTGGGCGCTGCGATCGACCCGGCAGGGCAGTTCATCGTCGCCACGAACAACTACCGCGCCAGCGGCGGCGGCAACTTCCCGGGCCTCGACGGTTCCAAGACGATCCTGGCGTCGCCCGATGCCAGCCGGGACGTGCTGATCGCCTACATCAAGAAGGCGCACACGTTGACCCGCGCCGTCAACGGTGCCGACCGCAGCTGGAGCTTCGTCAAGGTCACGACCGCGGGTCCAGTCACGTTCACCTCGGCGCAAAACTCGCTGGCTGTCGCGCAAGCGGCGGGCATCAACAACCTCGCGCTGCTCACCGCCGACTCGGGCAATGGGCTCTCGACCTACACCATCGACCTGAGTCAGTGAGCGTGTCGTTGCGACGGGCCACGCTCAGCCTGCTGTTCATTGGGTTGGCGTGCGCGAGCACCGGCTGCGGGCGCGCGCC
>OUNO010024716.1_pt1 | contig 16229 bp, 13 predicted proteins | sample 1779811 | NCBI WGS metagenome assembly OUNO01 (sample SAMEA3914804, study PRJEB12502) | metagenome | biome: forest; material: soil | place: Canada | collected 2010-06-25 | depth 0.3 m | reverse complement strand
CGGCGGTGCGGGCGGCAGCGGCGGAGCAAGCGGTCGCGGCGGCAGCTCGGGTACTTCGGGCGGAAGCGGGAAAGCCGGAGCGAGTGGCGACGCCGGCTCCTCGGGTGACGCGGGGGCAGCGGGCGCTGCGTCGACCTGCGACGGCACACTGAGCCCGGACGTGGACGGCTGCGTGATCAGCGACGATTACGGGGTATTCGTGTCACCCGCGGGCAGTGACAGCGACGGCGAGGGCACGATCGAGAAACCGTACGCGACGCTGACGAAGGCGCTCACTAGCGTCGACGCGATCAATCGGATCTACGTTTGCGCGGCCGATTATTCGGAGCCGAAGACATTGCAAATCCCAAGCGGGGTTTCGATTTACGGTGGGTTCACGTGCGCTGACGGGAAGTGGGCGTACGACGCCACGAGCAAGGCGAGCTTCCAGCCGAGCGATCCAATCGGTGTGGATATCGAATCAGCGGATAGCGTGACGTTGCAAGACGTGCTGATAAAGGCCGACGATGCGACGAGCCCCAGTGCGAGTAGCTTTGGAATGATGGTCGTGAACAGCACGAATGTGTTGCTCAAGGGCGTGACGATTCAGGCTGGGAAGGGAGCGGCCGGATCGTCGGGTGCGCCTGGCGCGAGTGGCAGTGACGGCACTGCGTCGACAGCGACCCAGAACGGCTCGCCCGCCTCTTGCTCCAATGCACCGGCGTCCCAACCGGGTGGGGTCTCGATTCCGAAGATCTGCGGTTCGCAGGGCGGAAATGGGGGGACCGGGTTCGCTGCGACCGGCTATTCACCTCTTCAGGATGGGGCCGGTGGATTCCTAGTTGAGCCGACGAATGGCGGGAAGGGGAGCAATACATCGGGTCAAAACGGAGGCGTCGGTCAGCCGGGCGCGAACGGTTCGTCTGGAGAGCGCGGCGTTGCTGCCAAAGACATCGGCGGATTCCAAGCCACTGGCTACTCGGCGGCGAACGGAGGAGCGGGAACGGTTGGGCAGCCAGGGCAGGGCGGTGGCGGCGGTGGGTCGAGTCTCGGCAAAGCAAACTGCGTCGGCGCTAGTGGCGGTGCCGGCGGTATGGGAGGTTGTGGTGGCGACCCCGGGGCGGGCGGCAGCGGCGGCGGTGCATCGATCGCGCTGTTCAGTTGGAACAGCGATATTGTCATCGACGGCGGCGCGTTGACTGCGCTCGCCGGCGGTGGCGGCGGTAGTGGCGGCAAGGGTCACACGGGAGGCAATGGAGTCGCTGGAGGGCAAGGTGGAGGACCTGAAACTCCGAATGCAATCGGCAAAGGAGGAACCGGCGGAGACGGTGGAATCGGAGGCAACGGAGGCAACGCCGCCGGCGGCACTGGCGGGCCATCGATCTCGCTCGCCTACAAGGGAAAAGAGCCTAACAAAAAGAACACACCGGCGTTCAACCACGCCGGCACTGGCGGAGCGCTCGGGACCGGCGGTCAGTTGGGCGATGACTCAATGAAATGGGGCCCCAATGGCTCCGTCGGCCAAGCCGCCGACGAATACCTAGTCCCCTGAGCTCCTTCAGCAATCAATCGACCCGCCGACACCGACTCCGAGCAGTGTCGTGTACGACAAGTAGTGGTCTTTGCGCTCTTGGACGGCGGCTTGCACTCCGGGGTCGGTGGGGCCGTTGCATTCGATGCCGCCGTTGATGATGCGGATCGTTTCGCCGAAGCCGGTGTCGCTGATTGCTTGGTGTGGCGTGTGCGAGGTGCCGGAGGTTTGGCTCATCCAAAACCAGAGCGCGGTTCGCCAGGCCAAGAGCGGTTCGGCTGAGACCATTTCGGGGTTCGTTCGTAGTGGCAAGCCGAGCGCTTGGCCTGCAGCACAGTAGTTGTAGTTCCACGAGAGCTGCAGCGCGCCGCGCCCCCAGTAGCTCTTACCCTCCGCGCAGGGACAATCCGGTGAAGGCGCGCAATACGGACCTTTGATGATTTCGTCCGCGTACACCAGGCCGAGGGTTTCGCGCTCGACGTTGGCTAGGAAAGCGGCGGCCTCGCGCTTGGCCGCGTCGGAGCCATCCGACGCGAAGTCGGGAAACAGGTCCGCAGCTTCAATCAAGCTCGCGTAGGTGTAGAAGCTGCCGCGCTCGGGGAACATGGCCTCGAACATTGGCTCCGGGACCAGCTTCGCGAACTTGCTGCTCGTGTTGTAGGGGGCTGAGCCGGCGCCGCCTCCTGCACTGCCGCCAGCTCCGGCCGCGGAGGCACTGCCCGCGCTCGCCGTACCGCCACTCGCGTTCAGGGCGCCGCCGCTCGTGTTCGAGGTGCCACCTTTCGCCAGCGCACCTGCGCTGCCCGCGCTCGGGGCGCCTCCATTCGTCATGGCCAGGTTGCCGCCGTGAGCTTGCCCGCCGGTGTTCGTATCCTCGGCCGTCCCGCCGCTCACGCAAGCGCCGGAAACGATCAGCCAGGGGATCAAGAGGACGAGCGAGTGAGCGAACGAGTTCTCCATGGGCGCTTTCAGCATCAGCGCCTTTGCTGCCATCGGTTGTGCGTTTCTTGCTCGAACCATGGTCGCTCGATTGCGAAGTGCGCCCAATTTGCAGTCCGATCGCGCTTTGACCGGCGTACGCGAAAAGGGCGCGGCTTCGCGACGGCTCGCTAGCCCGCTTTCGGGGTTCGTCTTGCGGCCAGCCGAGCCAGAAATTCTCAGCCAGGAGCGAAAACACCGTGATTTCGGAGGGAAAGCTCCGGGATGCGAGAAGAAGTGAACAACGCGATTCCGTCTGTGGAGAAACACTGGCTGTATGGTTTCGTGCTCGTTTCTGGGATCGCGTTCGGTGCTGGTTTTGGCGGGCTTCGGGCTGTTCGGTGCGCTCGGCGCCTGTAGCGTCAGCGGGACGGCGAATGACTTCACGAGCAGCGGCGGCGCAGCGGGCGTGGGCTCGAGCATCGGTGTTGGGAGCGGGCCGAGCGGCGGGGGCGCGATGAGCTTTGCCGGCTCGACCTTCGGCACAGCCGGTGCAGCTCCGAACGGTGGCGCCGCTCCGGTCGGTGGCGGCGGCGCTCCGAGCGGCGCGGGCGCCACGAGCGTCGGAGGCGCAACCAATAGTGGGGGCGCTACGGGTGCCACGTGTTCGGGCATCACGCCGTGGACGGTCGGCACGACTGCTTCGGTCGTGAGCCACGGGGGCAAGAAGTACTCGTGTAAGGTCGCGGGTTGGTGCGCGAGCACCTCCGCGGCGTACGAGCCCGGCGTCGGCTTTGGTTGGCAGGACGCGTGGGAAGACGATGGCGCGTGCGGCAACGGCGGCGGCGCGGGCGGCGCGACGGGCAGCGGCGGATCGACGAGCAGTGGCGGCGCGACCGGAGGCGGCGGCGCGCCGAGCACGGGCTGCGCGCTCGATTCGGTGCTGGGCGAGAACAACTTTCAGGCCTGGTTTCCGAACCGCAACGGCTTCTACACCTACCCGAACTTGTGCAAAGCCATCGGCAAATACCCTGCCTTCGCGACGTCGGGCGACACCACGGCCAAGAAGCGTGAGGTGGCAGCCTTCTTCGCCAACGTGGCCCGCGAAACGGGCATGCTGAAGTTCATCGACCAGATCTCTCACGACCCAGCCAACGGCAACTACTGGGGCCGTGGACCGCTGCAGATCACCTGGGACTACAACTACCGAGCCTGCGGAGCAGCGATCGGCGCGCCACTCGTGGACCAACCCACGCTCGTGTCGACCGACGGCGCCATCACCTGGGAGACCGCGCTCTGGTTCTGGATGACCAACGACGGCGGCACGGGGAAGACCCCGCACACCGCGATCGTGAACGGCAGCTTCGGCGGCACGATCGACGCCATCAACGGCGGCCTCGAGTGCAACGGGCCGAACGAAGGCGCCAACGAACGCATTGCTCACTACCAAGCGTTCACTCAAGCCTTGGGGGTCGACCCCGGCGGCAGTTTGACGTGTTGGTGACATCCCCAGCGCGAGCCTGCCCCTGAAAAACTGACTATTCGAGCTCGCAAAGCCGACCCAAGTTCATTCGCAACGGAAGGGCCGCGCGTCGATCAGTCAGTGATTGATTGACGCGCAGTTTGCGCCGGGTTGCTGTCCGCTCGTGGGCGCCGAAGCTGGTGGGGCCCAGGGCGGCTCACTTGTTCGAAAAATCGCGCAACTCGCTTCGAGACTCGGTCGATTGGATTGCCACGCGGCCTGATCTGGCCGCCACAACCTCGTGGGACCAGTCGCAATGAAGCTGAAGTATTGGTTGCTCGGGCTCGGGCTCGGGGCGCTCGCAGCGCAGCAGCTCGCCTGCTCGTCGGAGTTCACCTCCTGTCAGGCCAAGCGCAACTGCCCCGCGGGCGGTTCAGGCGGGGCCGGCGGCGAGGCTGGCGAAGCCGGTGACGCAACCGGCGGACACGCCGGCGATGTCAACGAAGCCGGCAGCTCGGGCGAAGCGGGCTCGAGCGCTGCGGGCGCGGGCGGCGAACCCGCGGTCGCGTGCACTCTCGACGCCGACTGTTCCGACGCCCTGGCGTGCAACGGAATCGAGAGCTGCGTCGACGGAACGTGCAAAGCCGGCACTCCACCGTGCGCCAATCCCGAGCCCGAGCATTGCGACGCTACCTGCAGCGAGAAGAACGGCAAGCCGGAATGCTCGATGCAAGGCAAGGATGCCGATCACGACGGCCACTTTGCGAGCGTCTGCGCGTCGCAACCGGGCGACGATTGCGATGACTCAGAACCGACGGTCTATACGGGCGCGCCTGAGCTCTGTGACGGAATCGACAATGACTGCGACGGAAAAGTCGATTCGGCCGACAACCTGCCGGCCGGGGGAAGCACCATCGAGCTGGGTCCGAACGGTGCTCAGCGAGGAAACGCAGCCATCGCATGGTCCGACACCAAATCCGCGTATGGCATTATCTATCGCGATGCCTCGACGAGCAGCAGCGCCGACCTTTATTTCGAGATGGTCGATCGCGGGGGCAAACTCGTTCAAGCGCCCAAGGCGTTGAACGAAGCAACGTCGACCGGTGTGCAGGGAGTGGCTTTGGTCGCCGCTGGGGATTCCTTCGGCGCTGCCTGGTCGGCAGGGCCGAAGGGCCTCTACGTACGCTCCTTCACCGCCGACTTCAGCGTTGGGCAACAGATACACCTCCCGATCCCTTACGGTGGGATTCTAGGAGACCCCGCGCTCGCGTACGTGAGCGGAGTTTTGGATTATCTTTATTACGTAGATCTCGGAGGCAACAACCCGCCATACATCGCATTCAATTCGAGCAATGCTGCAGGAATGGTGGGCATGGAACAAATTTTCTCGCTCGATACGCCCCGAGCTTGGAACATCGTCGGCTTGGGCCAAGCCTTTGCAGCCGTCAGGAGCGAGGGGAGCGTAAACGTTCCAGACAGCTACTTGGAGATCGCAAATTCTGGTCTCTTCTACGGGCCAAAAATTAAGGGAACTTACCCGGTGCTTGCTTCTGGTGTCGGCGAGTTCGCGGTAGCAACACGTGGGGGTAACGATTCGGATCGCCCGCTTTTTCATGCGGTCGACTTGCACGGCGTTCTTCGCTGCAATGCCATACCCTTTGCTGACGGTTCGTTCATACCGAGTGGAATCGTCGCAACCTCGGGCGGCTACCTGATCGTTTCTTCGGGCCCCATACGTGTCCAAGAAGTGTTCGACGATTGCTCGTTGGGCGCGCTATTTGCCGTTGATTCTGGGCCCGCAGACCACGTGCACATTTCGGGAAGCGCCGCGGGTTACGGAGTGGTTTGGCAGGATACCGCGACTAATACGCCAAAGCTCCGCCTCTTCGGCCCTCACTATTGCGATTGAGATCGCGCAACTGATCCTCGCTGCGTTGCGATCAGTGAGCACGAGGGCGGCACACGCCTGATCGGCCCGAAGTACTGCAACTAAGGCTTCTCCACGAACAACGTGGCCAGGTACTTCTTCATGAAGCGCTTGAAGGCCTCGTTGGCCATGGCTTCGTACAGCGCAGCAGGGGTGCTGGTGTCGGTTAGGGTGTTGAGATCGGGGGCGCGCCACACGGTGAGCTTGAAGCCGAGTGAGTCGGTGTCCCCGGGGATCTCGAAGGAGGCTTTGCAGATCAGGCCAATGCCGGAGAGCGCGAGGCGCGGCCTCCTGCTGGTGAACGCTCCGGAGAGCTCGGTATGATAGGTGATGAGGAGCGTCGGGACCGTGGGCTTCGGGTCAGCGGTCGAGTCGAGCGTGGGCGCGGGCTGAGCGTTCACGAAGTCATGCGGGAAGTGATCGCCTAGGGCTGCGGTCACGATGGCTCCTGCGCTGCTCTCGCGTGGTGTTTGGTGGGCCTCGTCGAAATACTGGCCGGGCAGTGACTTCTCGCCCGTGAAGTAGGCGCTCTGGCGCAGCGCTTTTTCCGCGCTTTCCTGGGTCTCCGTCGGCTTTCTCTGAAAGCGCACGGCCACCTCTGGCCCATGTTTCGCCGTGTACCGGAGTAGCCGCTCGATGAACGGGAGTAGACGGCTCTGATTCGGGGCCAGCGTGGGCTTGATCTGCTGCAGTGTCGCGTCGATGCGCGCGTTGATCGCTCGCTCCAGGTGCGGCGCGAGGAACGGATAATTCGCGTACTTGGTGGAGAGGTCTTTGAGCGCGCTCAGTGAGCCTGCCGCTTGCGCGGCGCTCAGCTCCTTGAGCAGCGCGTTTTGCAGCGCCGTATCGACCTCGGGCTGGATTTGGGTGTGCGGGTGCTTGACCGCGAACTGCTCGATGGCCGCGACTCCGCCTTGTTGTACTGCGTCACGCAGCTCGGTGCGTGGCAAGAGCAGCGCGGCCACGTCTGGGTTGCTCCCTCCGCGCGCTAGATAAGCGCGGTAGGTCTCCGTCTGATCGGCAGCGCGCGCCGCAGCGTAGAGCCGGGCCTCACTCAAATGGTTGCGAATCAGGAACGCCGCGCCGCCCAGGAGCACCCCCAAACCCAAAGCCAGCAAGGGCCAGATTTTGAGCCAAAAAGGCCGTGATTTTCGCATCGGCTCGGTCGGCGCGAACGGATTCTTGAAGCCATTGTCGACCAGCGGATCGGCCAAGGCTTGCTCGCGCGTGCTGGAGACCGGGCCGGCACTGGCCAGCCGATCACGCAGCTCGAGCAAGACGGTGGCGGCGTGCTCTGCGCGCGCCACGTCGCCAGCGGGGAACTCGAAGTGAGCGCCACCGAGGTCGACACGCAGTGAGCGACGATTGGCATCGACGTGCGCCTCGCTCTGTTCGGACAAGTGATGCACCGCGAACTGCGGCGCGCGCGCGTCGATCACGCCGATCGGATACAGATACAACGCCGGGCGGTAGGGCACCGCGTAGGCGCTGACGTAGCGCGCCGCGGCCTTGAAAAAACCAAACGCGGCCAGCGCGAAGAACCCTGCGAAGACGGCAATGAACCACACGGGCACGAGCGCGTATTGGCTACCGAGGTCACCGAAGCCGAGCCGCAAGCTCGCGATCGCACCGAGCAAGCCCAGTACGCCCAGCACGCCGTAGATCAGCACGCGGGTGTCGCGCGCGAGTGGCCGGACGGCGAGCGGCGCGGGGGCCGCGTCGCCCCGGGTGGACGCCACGAACCGCTCCTGGATTGAGCGCTGCAGACCCCAAAAATCCACTTTGGTCATGCTGTTTCCCCTCGTGCACGCAACTTGGCTCGTTCCACCAGCTCACGGAGTGCTTCGCGTGTGACGCCCAGTCGCTCGGCCGTGCGCTCGGCGAGCGAGGTAGTGGCGACGCCCGGCACGAAGCCATAGGTCGGGCTCTCTTGAGCATCGAGCTCGACTTGCAGGAACTCGAGGCGCGCGACCGGGCGCTCTTGCTCGAGTCGCGACGCGAACTGCAAGAAGTGAGTCGTGATGTAAGCCTGTGGCTCGAGCTCGGCCAGGAGTGACACCACGAGCTCGAAGATCTCTTCACCCTCGGAGGGGTTCGTGCCGCTGCACAGCTCGTCCAAGATCACCAAGCTACCGAAGCGCAGCTGCTCGAACATGCGCCGGATGCGCAAGAGCTCGGTGCCCAGGCGGCCCTCGCGCTGATCGGAGCTCGCTTCGTGCGAGAGCGACACGAACAGACCGCGGCGTGCTTGGAGTGCTGCGCGCCGCGCGGGCACGAACGAGCCCGCCTGGCCGAGCAATTGGCTCAGCGCGAGCGCCTGCAAGAGTCGAGTCTTACCGCCCGAGTTGGGTCCAGTGATGATCGACAGGGCGCGCGCGCCGGCGCTGATGTCGGCCGTTTTCGGGGCGCGCTCTTCGAGCAGTAAAAATGGGTTGAACAGCCCTTCTAGCTCGGTGCGCGCATCGGGCTCGCCGCGCAGCTCGGGCAGGCACATGGGCAGGCCATTCTTCTTCGCGAGCTGCTCGAGGGACAGGCTCGCCAAGTAAAACTCCATGTCGACGAGCAATTGAAAGAGCGCGATCACCACGTCTTGCACGCCGTCGAAAGCCGCGTTCATCAAGCGCCCGACCAGCTCGGTCTCGCGGAAGCCGTAGCCCTGGAGCCACAACGTGAGCTTGGTCATGAAACGTCCGAAGCGCGTGCGGTAGAACGGGTTCTGCTGGTTCTCACCCGAGCGCACGATCTGAAAGCCACGCAGCTCACCGTCGTACCCGACCTTGACGCGCAGCTCGACGGTGGCGCGCTCGCTCTCGTGGTCGAGCAAATTGACGAGCGTCTCGTACGCCGGGATGCCCCGCTGCTCGATCGCGAATTCGCGGATGCGCGATAACCCCGAACGCGCATCGGGAAACGCCGTGGCCAGCTCGTCGAGCAGCTCGCGCGCGCCACGCAAGATGTCGACGCGGCGTCCGATTGCGTCGTAGCGCTTGCCGCGGTCGGGTGCTTCCAGACGCAGCACCAAGAGCCGGATTTTCTCGGCCAAGCGACCCAGATCGAGCGCATATCCGGGTCGCTCGGACAGCTCGCGCAGGATCTCGTGGCGAAACCCGGTGACCCGCAGATCGCGCGGCGGATGCGACAGTAGGCGCTGCAAATGCGCGCGCTCCGGCGCGTACTTGCGGCCGGCGACCGTGAAGGTCAGACAGCGGCTCACGAAGTCTGCCAAGAACAGCTCGCGCGCAAAACAGTCGCTGTCGAAGTCACTCTCGCCGAACTCTGCCCGCTCCCAGATTTTGGCGAAGCTCTCGGCGGTGCCTCCCGTGGCAAACGCGAAGGCGAGCGCTTCGCGCAATAAGCGTGCGTCGAGTCGCCGTCGCGGCTCGAGGTACAGCAAGTCCGGTACGGAGCTCATCGGCTTAGCGACGCGCTCACTTGTCTGCGGCGCAGCCGTTGCGGTTGACGGCCGGCGGCACGCACGCGCAGCAGCCGGTGTACACGACGCTGCCTCCGCAATGATCCAAACAGGTGTTGGCGACGAGGCACTCCTGGATGTCGCACTCGTTGCCCTTGCCAGCGCCGGCGTTCGAGCCCGCCGCGCCGCTCGTACCGGCGTCGGCGCCGCCACTGCTCGCTCCGGCGTCGGTGTTCCCCGTCGTCCCACCCGCGCCGCCACCGCCGCCGTCCGAGTCGGAGCAGCCGATGCACAGCGCCAGCACCGCGAAACCCAGAGAAACGCTGCGCTTTATCGTGTCGCGAGGCGTCGGGCTCATGCGCCGAGCGTACCACGCGCCCGGTGCGCCGCCGCAATGCTGATCCGCTCTCAGTGGACGAGCGAGGGCCTTGCCGGACCGCGACACTGTTATTTTGAGGGAGCGCTGCTCGACCAACCGATCTCACGAGCGGTCACGCCGCCCACGCCGAGCTCTGCGAGCGAGTCGGGCGGGCGCTCGTTGCCCGGAGCGAGGACCAGATTGCGTGTCATCACTTCCGCGAAGCGCTGCGGGTAGAGCGGCACGCGATCGGGCTCGACGAGTCCCCCCGGGATCAGCGCGCGCCCGTTCGCGTCGTACTCGTCGTTCGCGCCGAGCGTGTGGAAGAGCTCGTGCGTGACCACGAACAGCGCGAGATCCACGGTCGTCGAGTCGAGCTCGATGCGGGCCACGCCGACGCGGCCGCCCAGCTCACTCGAGCCTTCGACCAAGCTGCGCGAGCGATCGTGGGGCGCTCGAACGACGACGTAAATGCGCGAATCGAATTGGCCCCACGGCAGATCTGCGGCGTGATCGATGGCGCGCGTCCAACGCCATTGCCGGTAAGCGTGCAGCGCCAAGCTGGCGATGCCGTCGTCCGGATCGTTCGGCGGTGCGCGATCCACCGACACCGGCCCAAATGCGGTGCATGAAATGGGGCGCTCCAACTGGCCGCCGTAACGGTGATATTCTGCGGCCAAACGAGCCTCGAGCGCGGGAATGCGTGTGTTGAGTGCCTCGAGCGCCGCAGGTTCGACGGGGTCGAGCTGGACTAAGGCAACCGCGACCTGCAATGGCCGCTGCCACTCGGTGCGGGCGCGCCGCGAACGGACCTCGTGCCAAGCGTAAAAGACCGTCCCTGCGAGGAGTAGCAGCAACGTCCAGAGGCGGAGACGGGCGCCGATGCGTGCCGTGGGCTCAGCGGGCATCTGCGAGGGGGCAGGCGTGGCGGCGCAGGATCATGCGCGTAAGCATAGCGCGCGAGGCCTCGGACAACGAATGCCGCAGCCCCACACCAAGAATTACCAAAGCGAGTCGGCATAACCGGTTTCTCCCGCTCGCCAAGGGCAGTATCCTGGAGAGGAGTGGATCCTTCGAAGTCAGGGACGCGCGAGGGGTCGGCAGCTTCCGAGGCTGCGCCTGCGCCAACCCCTGCCCAACACGAGCTGACGGATCCCGAAGCGTTTCTCGACGCGATCTTCGAGAATATCCCGCACATGATCTTCGTCAAGGACGCCGAGCGGCTGGCGTTCCGACGTTTCAACCGTGCCGGAGAGGAGCTCCTCGGCATGCCGCGCAGCGCGCTGATTGGCAAGACGGATCACGACTTTTGGCCCGCCGAGCAAGTCGAGCACTTCATTCGCAAGGATCGCGAGACACTGCAGAGCGGGAAGTTGCTCGAGATCGACGAAGAGCCGATTCAAACGGCGCACGGCTTGCGTTGGCTGCGCACCAAGAAGATCCCACTCCGGGACGCAGCGGGCGTGCCGCGCTTCTTGCTCGGCATCTCGGAGGACATCACCGAGCAAAAAGCGATTTACGAAGAGCTGCAGCGCACCCGCCAGGAGCTCGAGCTGCGGGTCATCGAGCGTACGGCCGAGCTGTCCCGCTTGAACCAAGAGCTCTCACAAGAGGTCGCCGAGCGAAAGCTCGCCGAAGAGGCGCTGCTGAAAAGCGAGGAGCAGCTGCGCCAGGCCCACAAGATGGAAGCCGTCGGCCTCCTCGCGGGTGGCATCGCTCACGACTTCAACAACCTGCTCACCGTGATTGCCGGTTACGCCGAAGCCTTGCTCAACGACGGCGCGACCGCACCGGCGGCAAAGGACGACCTCACACAGATCAGCCGCGCCGCAGAACAGGCGGCCACGCTGACGCGCCAGCTCCTGGCATTCAGCCGCCGGCAGGTGTTGAAGCCGGAGGTGTTGGACCTCAACCTGATCATCGCCGAGCTGGAAAAGATGCTGCGCCGGTTGATCGGTGAGGACATCCAGCTGTACGTGCATTTGTCCGCTCGCCCGGCGCTCATCAAGGCGGACCCGGGCCAAATCGAACAAGTGATTTTGAATTTGGTGGTCAACGCTCGAGACGCCATCGAGAGCGGTGGTCGAATCACGATCGAGTCTTGCCATGTCGAGGTGACCGAGCCCGGTCAGCCAGCGCGTGCCTGCGTCATCTTGTCGGTCAAAGACACTGGGCAGGGGATGGACGACGCGACCCGCGCCCGCATCTTCGAGCCGTTCTTCACGACCAAGGAGCGCGGCCGCGGTACCGGCCTGGGGCTGGCCACCGTCTACGGAATCGTGCAGCAAAGTGGCGGTTCGATCACGGTGCACAGTGAGCCGGGCTTCGGCTCGACGTTCAAGGTGTACTTGCCGTCGACACGCGAGCAGCCGAGCGAACGACCGCCGGCATCCGCACGATCCATGGTGCCGCAGGGCGCGCCGATCCGCGTGCTCTTGGTCGAAGACGAAGAGATGGTGCGCGCAGTCGCTCGCCGCGTGCTCGAGCAGGCCGGGATGCGCGTGACCGAGGCGGAAAACCCAAGCAAAGCGCTGTCGTTGTTTCGCGAACGCCCGAGCGACTTCGACGTGGTCGTGAGCGACGTCGTGATGCCGGGCATGAGTGGCCCTGCCATGGTCGACGAGCTGCTGGTGATCCGGCCCGAGCTGCGAGTGCTGTACATGTCCGGCTATACGAACAACGCCCTCATGCATCAGGGCATCGTCGAACGCGGTTTCTTTTTCTTGCAGAAGCCGTTCGCGCCGCTCGAGCTCGTGCGCAGGGTGCGCGAGCTGGCAATGGCGGCGCTCAGTTCGGCGCGCTAGCGACGAGCTTGAACCAGAGCGAGCGTTGCGAGCCGCACTGACGGCAGCGCAGCCTCGCTTCGCGCAGACGTACGCCATCGTGCACGGTGGCCGCGTGCTCGAGCAGCTCGAGGTGACCGCCGCAGCGCGGGCAGGGAACGCTCGTCGCGTGAGCGTCGATCACGGCAGCGCTCGCCGTCTCGATCGGGCGCCCGGGGTTCCCTCCCGGCTCGAGCGCGAACAGGCGCTCGCGGTCGTCTTGCAAGCGACGAAGTGCTCGTTCTTGCTCTCGGCGGATGGTTCGATCGCTACGTTTCGGCGCGCGCTTGGCCATGCGTTGCTTCAGATTCCGTCGATCAAATAGCGCATGCGGCCCACGATGACATCCAGCGCCTGGGCATTTTGGCCGCCCTCGGGCACGACCAAGTGTGCGTGCTGCTTGCTCGGCGCCACGTGCAGCTGATGCATCGGGCGCACGCTCTTGTAGTACTGCGCCTCGACCGAGGGCAGATCGCGACCGCGATCCATGACGTCACGCCGGATGCGGCGCATCAGGCGAATGTCGTCGTCCGTGTCGACGAAGACGCGCAGATCGAAATGGTCGCGCAGCTCGGGGACCGCAAACAGCAAGATGCCCTCGACGACGATCACGTGCCGGGACGGCACCGACTGCGTCTCGCGGCGGCGGGTATGCGTGCTGAAGTCGTACTGCGGGGATTCGACCGGGCGACCCTGGCGCAGCTCGCCCAAGTGACTGGCGAGCAGGGCGTTGTCCAACGCGGCGGGCTCGTCGTAGTTGATGGCCTCACGTTGCTCGGGCGTATAACCCGTTCGGTCGAGGTAATACCAATCGTGCGAGACCAGCGTCGAGCCGTCACCGAGCGCGTCGCGGATCTTGCTTGCCAACGTGGTCTTGCCGCTGCCGGTGCCCCCGGCGATGCCGAGGAGCAGCGAGCGGGACGCACCAACCTCGAACATGCTCCTCATAGGGTGCGAACTATACTCCGAGCGCGCCTGTTGGCCTGATTTCTGAATCATTTCAGGGGGTCGCGCGCGGCCCGGCGAGAGCCATGCAGGGCTTGCTCCGAGCGGTGCGCTGGGGAATGGTGTCAGTCTCGTGACGGATTCGTGGTTCCTGTTCGCCGGCTTCGTGCTGGCGGTGATCGTGGTTGCGGGCTTCCTGCGCCTCGCACCGCTCGCGCCGCGGCGTCGCCTGCGCCGCTCGGTGATCCTGCTCGGCTTCTATGCCGGCGCGCTGGTGTTGAGTGCGGCACAGCACTGGTTTCACGCGCCCGCGCTAGCAACGGGCCTTCAGATCGCGGGCGACCTGATTCAATCCCTCCTCGTCATCAACCTGGTGACGACTGCGGTCTTCGATCTGCTGCTGCGGGCTTGCCGGATCGAATATCCCGACATCTTGCACGACGTGGTGGTCGGCGCCGCGTACGTGTTGGCGTTCGGGCTCTTGATGCACCGCGTGGGTGTCAACGTGACGAGCATCGTTGCTACTTCAGCGGTCGTGACCGCCGTCGTTGGCCTGTCGCTGCAAGCGACGCTCGGCAACGTCGTCGGCGGGCTCTCCTTGCAGCTCGACGATTCCGTGAACGAGGGCGATTGGATCGAGCTGGAGAACAAGACCCAGGGCCAGGTAAAGCAGATCCGCTGGCGCCACACGGTCATCGAAACGCGCGATTGGGACACGCTGCTCGTGCCGAACGGCCAGCTGATGACCCAGGCATTCCGGGTGCTCGGCAAACGCACTGGGCAACCCGTCCAACGCCGAACCTGGGTCTACTTCAACGTCGATTTTCGGTTCGCGCCGGGCGACGTGATCCGGACCGTCGACGACGCGCTGCAGTCCGCCCCCATCGAAGGCACCGCGCTCGAACCGAAGGCACACTGCATCTGCTACGACCTCGCGGGCGATAACCGCGACAGCTACTGCTACTACGCGGTTCGATATTGGCTGACCGATTTGGCACGCGACAGCGGCACCAGCTCGCGGGTGCGCGAGCGCATCTACGCTGCCTTGAAGCGAGCTCAGATCCCGCTCGCCATTCCAGCCAAGGCCGTGTTCGTGTCGCAAGATGATTTGGAGCATCGCGATCGCAAGCGACTGAAGGAGTTCGACTCGCGACTCGCAGCGCTCGCAGCCATCGATCTGTTTGCGAATCTATCGGAGGAGGAGCAGCGTACCCTGGCCGCATCGGCGCGCCTGGCGCCCTTCAGCGCCCGCGAGGTCATCACTCGTCAGGGCGCCAAAGCACATTGGCTGTACGTACTGCTCAAGGGGCGCGCCCTCGTGCGTGTGGCCACGAGTGAGGGCGACGAGCGCCAGGTTGCGCTGCTGGAAGCACCGAATTTCTTCGGTGAAATGGCGCTCATGACGGGCCAACCCCGAGAAGCTACGGTCATTGCAGAGACCGACGTCGAGTGCTTGCGTGTCGATCGTACCGATCTCGAAGGCATCATCCAACAGCGCCCCGAGATCGCGACGGAGATCTCGGGCGTGCTAGCGGAGCGTCGCGTCGAGCTCGCCGCGGTGCGTGAGGGGCTGGATGCCGAGGCCAAGCGTAAGCGGCTGACTACCGAGCACAGCCGTATCTTGAATTCGATTCGCGACTTCTTCGCGCTGAAGTGACGGGCGCAGCCACTCGAGCGCGGTTCGTTAAGCTCGTTATCGTTACCAACGTTGCGTGCGTCTGCACTCAAATTCCGGCAGCGACCGAGCTGCGCGCAGAAATGCGCGTGCTATGTGTGGCACGGTGGCCGCACTCGAATCCGCGGCACTGGTACGGCAATGATGAACTGGCGAAACCTGAGTGTGCTTTTGGCTCTGAGCTCGGCCCTGGCGTGTGCCAAGGCCACCAACGACGGCGGCCCGCTGGATGACACGGGCGGATCCCTATCCGATAACGGCGGTGCGGATACGGGCTTGGGCGGTGGAGGCGCACCGGCTGCGGGGAGCCCCTCCGGCGCCGGTGCTCCGAGCGCTGGTTCGCCCGGTGCGGGCGCGCCGAGCGGCGGCGCGCTGGGCCATGCCGGGGCCTCGGGCGCGTCTTCTGGCGGCCACTCTGGAACTAGTTCCGCAGGCGCTGGCGGCGTGGCTGGCGGCGCTGCTGGAGCCGCCGGCGTGAGCGGCGCTGCAGGCTCTGGCGGTTCGGGCGGCGGGGCGACTACGGGCCCGTGCGCGAACCCGAAGGACGTGACCGGGGGTAACTCGATGAACTTTGGAACGCTGGATGCAGTGTGTTTTCGCACGCAGGACAAGTTCAACACCCTGGGCTGTTCGAACTTCGATGGTCGCACCATCAAGGTGAACGGCGTGGACGCTCCGTGCACGGGCACGAAGGCGACCTTCGCGCCCGCCATCGACGGCTGGAACTACTTCGACGTCAGCGCGGGCACCCTGGTGTACGCGAGCTTCAATTGGTACACGAGCTGAGCAGGCCACAAAAAGCATTCAGCTCGCCGAGCTGGTACCCGGCGAGCTGAAGCGCTGCGTTCATGGCGCGCTGCAGGCTTACTTGGAGATGTCGGTCTTCAGCGTGGTGAACTGGGTCTTGAAGTTGGCGGCGGTCACCTTCTCGAAGGCTTCATCCTCGAAGTCTTGCGGGGTGGGGACGGCCTTCTCGTCGACGGCCGGCGGCGCTTCGACGGGCGCGACCGAGGCAACCGGCTCGGGGACGACCGGCGCGATCACGGTGGGCGGCGCAGAGGTGACGGGTACGGCCGAGGGCGCCGCGTCGGGGTCCTTCTTTTTGAACAAGGATTGGCACGCGCCGAGCTCGGCGACGGTGGCGATCAGCACCAGGGCATACAGCGGACGCAGGTTCATTTCGTGGCTCCAGCGGCGGGG
>OUNO010002286.1_pt1 | contig 16262 bp, 19 predicted proteins | sample 1779811 | NCBI WGS metagenome assembly OUNO01 (sample SAMEA3914804, study PRJEB12502) | metagenome | biome: forest; material: soil | place: Canada | collected 2010-06-25 | depth 0.3 m | reverse complement strand
GCGGTCAGCGCCAGCGCCTTGACCCGCCGGTCGGCCTCCGAGGGGTGGCGGCGGGCGAGCCCGCGGGCTTCGAGCGCGTCGGCGATCCCGGTCACGTTGGAGGGATCGCAGCGCAGCTGCTCGGCGATCTCCCCCATCGTCCGCGGCTCACCGAGGCGGACGAGAGTGCTGAGGGTGGCCGGGGTGAGCTTGAGATCGCGGGCGATATCGATCAGGCGCGGCGGGTAGACGAGCGATGCCAGCAGCCCCCACGCCTCGTGGTCGATCCCACTTCGCTCATTGGCTCCCGTCTTCTTCATCGAAGCTATTGTACCTCAATCTTTGATAGCCTCAACTATTGAGCTTGGCAGTCAACTCGGAGGATCAATGGCAACAGACACCGCAGCGAACACCGGGATCGAGGTCGAAGGCCTGGTCCGCGAGTTCAAGAAGGGACCGCGAGCGGTCGACGGGATCGACCTGCGCGTCGCCCCCGGCGAGATCTACGGCTTCCTCGGCCCCAACGGCGCCGGCAAGTCGACGACGGTGCTGATGCTGACGACGCTGCTGCCGCCCACCGCGGGCACGGCGCGGGTCGCCGGCTTCGACATCGTCAAGGAAGGGCCGCGGGTGCGCTCCTCGATCGGCGCCGCCCTGCAGGAGGCGGCGCTCGACCCGCTGCTGACCGGCCGCGAGCACATGCGCCTGCAGACCGCCCTGCACGGGATCGCCAAGGCCGAGCGCGAAGCGCGCGGCAACGAATTGCTGGAGCGGGTCGGGCTCTCCAAGGCAGCCGACCGCAAGGTCGGCGGCTACTCGGGCGGGATGAAGCGCCGCCTCGACCTCGCCCTGGCGCTCGCCCACCGGCCCCGCATCCTCTTCCTCGACGAGCCGACCACCGGCCTCGACATCCAGAGCCGGACCGCGCTCTGGGAGGAGGTCGGGCGGCTGGCGGCGGAGGACGGCGTCACCGTCTTCCTCACCACCCAGTACCTCGAGGAGGCCGATGCGCTCGCCAACCGGGTCGGGATCATCGACCACGGCAAGATCGTCGCCGAGGGCACCCCGACCGCTCTGAAGGCCGAAATCGGCCGGCCGACGGTCGAAGCGGTGCCCAGCGAGGCGGCCGACCGCGAGCGCATGCTCGGCGTCCTGGCCCGCTTCGGCGAGCCCGCGGGGGCCTCGCCCAAAGGCGGCGCCGTGCGCCTGGAGGGCGGCGAGTCGCTGCTCGCCGACGTCGTCCGCGCGCTCGACGCCGAGGGGATCGCGATCGAGCACCTGCAGCTGCACGCCCCGTCCCTCGACGACGTCTTCCTGACCAAGACCGGGCGCTCGCTGGAGGGGGCCGAGGAGGCCGAGGAGGAGGCGGAGGACGCCGCGGCCGAGGCGGCGAGCCCGGCGTGAACAGCGGCCTGCGCACCCAGGTCGGGCAACTCGCCCGCCGCTCGGTGCTGCGGACGATGCGCCAGCCGGCGCAGATCGTCCCGGCGCTGATCTTCCCGATGTTCCTGCTCGCGGTGAACGCTGGCGGGCTCAAAGACGCGACCGCGCTGCCGGGCTTCCCGACCGACTCCTACCTCACCTTCGCTCTCGCCGTCCCCTTCATGCAGGGGGCGCTGTTCTCGGTGATGAACTCCGGCACCGACCTCGCCCGCGACATCGAGACCGGCTTCCTCAACCGCCTGGCGCTGACCCCGCTGCGCGGCGCGGCGCTGCTCAGTGGCCTGCTCGCCGGCTCCGTCGTCCTCGGCCTGCTGCAGGCGGTCGTCTACCTCAGCGTCGGCCTGATCGCCGGCGCCGACCTCGCCGCCGGGGCGGGCGGCGCCCTGGTGATCGTCATCCTCGCCGTCACGATCACCGTCGCCTTCGGCAGCATCGGCCTCTTCGCCGCCCTGCGCAGCGGCTCCGGCGAGGCGGTCCAGAGCCTCTTCCCGGTCTTCTTCGTCTTCCTCTTCCTCTCCTCGATGGCGCTGCCGCTGGAACTGATCCAGACCGACTGGTATCGGGCGATCGCCAGCGCCAACCCGATCTCCTACCTGCTGCAGGCCTTCCGCTCGCTGCTGATCGAAGGCTGGGAGATCGGCGAGCTGGCGCTCGGCTTCGGGATCGCCCTCGCGGTCCTGGCGATCGGGATGTACCTCGCCAGCGCCGCCCTGAAGACCAGGCTGGTGCGGACGTGAGCGCGCCCCGCACTCCCGGCCTGCGGACGATCGCCCTGGCGGTCGCCTGGCGCAGCATCCACAACTTCCTCACCAACCCGGCCTTCTTCGTCCCGGCGCTGGTCTTCCCGCTCTTCTTCTTCCTCTCCTTCGCCGGGGGCCTCTCGGCGATCGGCAACGTCCCGGGCTTCGACTTCCCGACCGGCTACACCGCCTTCCAGTTCGTCTTCGTGCTGCTGCAGTCGGCGGCCTTCGGCGGAGTCTTCACCGGCTTCGGGATCGCCCGCGACTTCGAGACCGGATTCGCCCAGCGCTACCTGCTCGCCGCCTCCAACCGCAACGGGATCGTCGCCGGCTACGCGATCGCCGCCTTCGTCCGCGCCCTGGTCACCTGGACGGTGCTGACCATCGTCGCCCTCGTCGCCGGGATGAACATCGACGGCGGCGGCGTCGACATCGTCGGCCTCTACGCCCTCGCGGTGCTGGTCAACGTCGCGGCGACGATGTGGGCCGCCGGGGTGGCGATGCGGGTGCGCTCGATCCAGGGCGGGCCGCTGATGCAGTTCCCGGTCTTCCTGATCCTCTTCCTCGCCCCGGTCTACGTCCCACTCAGCCTGCTCAGCGGCTGGATCCACGCCGTCGCCTCGGTCAACCCGGTCACGGCGATGCTGGAGGCCGGCCGCGGCTTCATCTCCGGCGACCCGACCGTGATCGCCCTCGCCTTCGCGATCGGCCTGGCGCTGCCGGTCTTCTTCGCCTGGTGGGCGCGGGGCGGCCTGAAGCGCGCCGAAGCCGCCGGCTGAGCCGCAAAGCGACACTAGAGTTTCCTGAGTGATGGATCTCACGCTTCCGGGTAGCCCGGAAGGCGAGGCTGCCGATCTGGCTTTCTGCAGCGCAATTCCCGGCTAAATGAATCGCTCCCGACCCAACGATCTAAAGTGTCAATTGTGACGCAGAAGCCCCTGGAGCTGATCCTTGCGCGGAACCTGATGTCTGCGCTCTCGACCCCCGCCTTCCTGGTCGACGAGGGCGGCGTCCTCGTCTTCTACAACGAGTCCGCCGGGCTGCTGCTGGGCAAACGCTTCGAGGAGCTGGGCACAGTCGGGCCCGAGGAGTGGGGCTCGATGTTCGGACCCTTCGACGAGGGCGGCTCGCCGATCGTCTACGACGAGCTGCCGCTGGTCCGCGCCGTCCGCAACGGCCGCCCGGCCCACGCCGAGTTCACGATCCGCTCGACCGACGGCACCCAGCACGACGTCGAGGCCGCCGCCTTCCCAATCCTCACCGCCCACGGCTCGCAGGGCGCGATCGCCCTCTTCTGGCCGTCGGGCAGCGCCGGCAACGGAGCGGGGCCGGCGTGAAGGTCAAGCTCTGGGGGACGCGTGGCTCGATCCCGGCCCCGGGGCCGGAGACGATCCGCTACGGCGGCAACACCTCCTGCGTCGGCGTCACCCTCTCCGACGGCTCGCTGCTGGCGCTCGACGCCGGCAGCGGCATCCGCAGCCTCGGCCTCGCACTCGGCGAGGCGCCGACGCGGCTGCACATCCTCCTCACCCACCTACATCTCGACCACATCCAGGGCCTGGTCTTCTTTGCCCCCGCCTTCCGGCCGCAGACCGAGATCGTGATCTGGGGGCCGGCCTCGCCCGAGGCCTCGCTGCGCGATCGCATCGCCCGCTACATCTCGGCGCCGCTCTCGCCGGTCGAGGTCCGTGAGCTGCCCTGCGACGTCTCCTTCCGCAGCTGCCCGGAGACCGAGTGGGAGATCGGCCCGGCGCGGATTCGCGCCGCCTCGGTCTCCCATCGCGGCCCGACGCTCGGCTACCGGATCGACGACGGCGACTCCTCCTTCACCTACATCCCCGACCACGAGCCGGCGCTGGGTGCCGACCTCGACCGGCTCGAGGAGGACTGGATCTCCGGCTTCGCCCTCGCCCGCGACACCTCGCTGCTGATCCACGACGGGCAGTACAGCGATGCCGAGTACCCCGATCACATCGGCTGGGGGCACTCGGCACTGAGCCACGCCCTCTCCTTCGCCCATCGCACCGGCGCCGAGCGCACCGTCCTCTTCCACCACGACCCGCTGCACTCCGACGATTTCCTCGACCGCTTCGGCGACCAGGCCCGCCAGGACTGGGCCGCGCGCGGCGGCCATGAGGGCGCGATCGAGGTCGGCGCCGAGCGGACCGAGTACGAGCTGCCGGTCCACGCTCCGCGCCCCGCGGCAACGGCCTAGGCCGACCCCGGCGACCCGGCCGAATAGTCGATTCTCCGCGGCCGAGATCGCCCTGGCGCTACCCTCAAGTCGTGCTGTCGACCACCCGGATCGAGGCGGCCGCGGAGCGCTCACCGCTGGTCGGCGAGGCGTTCGAACTGGCGCAGACGGCGCACGCCGGGCAGATCCGCAACGGCAGCGGCGGCCGGCCCTACATCGAACACCCGCTTGCGGTCGGCGAGCAGCTCGCCGCGCAGGGCTGCTCCGACACGGTCCTGGCCGCGGCGCTGCTGCACGACGTCGTCGAGGAGAGCGAGATCGAGGTCGGTCAGATCCGCGAGCGCTTCGGCGACCAGGTCGCCGATCTGGTCGCGGCGCTGACCGACGCCGAAGAGATCGAGTCCTATGCGCGGCGCAAGCAGGTCCACCGGGCCGACGTCGAGGCCGCCGGCCGCGAGGCGCTGACGATCTACGCCGCCGACAAGCTCGCCAACATCCGCGCCCTGCGCCGCGTCTACGCCCAACAGGGCGAGGCGGTCGGGGCCGAGCTGAAGGCACCGCTCGACGTCAAGTGCGAGGTCTGGGAGGCCGACGTGGCGCTGCTGCGCGAGGTCTACGCCGATCTCGCCTTCCTCGACGAGTTGGAAGCGGAGCTCAGGGGCCTGGAGGCGGATCGACGGTCGGCACTCCCGCCCGCAGGTAGCTGAAGCGCCGCCGCAGCGGCAGCGCCAGCCAGAAGACGAGGAACATCGCGAAGGCGAGGGCACCGGTGACCGCGGTCATCGCCGGGTCGAAGAGGACTTCGGTGATCAGCACGATCGCCCCGGTCATCGCCAGGGCGAGGAAGGCGAGGCCGGCGATCGCGAAGCGGTTGGCGAGGAAGACGAGCCGGCGCTTGTGCTGGAAGTGGAAGGTCAGCCGGTGGTAGGCCGAGGGCGCGATCAGCATCACCGCCGAGGTCGCGGTCAGCAGCAGGGTGGCGAAGTAGACGTCGCGCTCGAACGGGGTGATCTTCGAGAAGTTCTGCTGGAACGGGACCGCGAGGAGGAAGGCGAAGAGCACCTGGACGCCGGGCAGGGCGACCCGCAGCTCCTGCAGGAGCTCGCCGAGGTTGCGGTCGAGCCGCTCGTCTTCGGTCTCGTCCCTGCCTGACGGGCGGTCCACCATGCGGTCACCATAGGCGAAGTGAAGACCGCCGTCGTCCTCTTCAATCGCGACCTCCGGATCCACGACAACCCGGCGCTCGCGGCCGCCGCCGCAGCGGAGCGGACGGTGCCGCTCTTCGTCCTCGACGAGGGCCTGCTCGGATCCCGCCTCGCGGCGCCCAACCGGGTCGCCTTCATGCTCGAGGCGCTGCGCGACCTCGACGCGAGCCTGCGCCGGGCCGGTGGCCGGCTCTTCCTCCGCCGCGGCGACCCGGTCGAGCAGGCGCTCGCCGTCGCCCGCGACTGCGGCGCCGGCGAGCTCCACGTCAGCGCCGACTGGAGCGCCTACGCGACCGCCCGCGAGCGGCGCCTCGCGGCGGCCTGCGCGGCCGCGCGGATCGAGTTCCGCGCCCACCCGGGGACGACGATCGTGCCGCCTGGCGCGGTGACCCCGGCGGGCGGCGATCACTTCAAGGTCTTCACTCCCTACTACCGCGCCTGGAGCCAGGTGCCGGCGCGACGGCGGCGCGGGGCGCCGCGCAAGCTCACGGTCCCGGCGCGGCTCGCCGCCGGTCGCCTGCCGGCGCTGGAGAGGCTGGCCGGCGGGCGCCCCTCGCCGCGGCGCGCGACGGGTGGTGAGGGCGAGGGGCGGCGGCTGATGCGCGCCTTCCTGCGCGGGCCGCTGGAGGAATACGAGGAGCGCCACGACGACCTGCCGGGTGACGCCACCTCGCGGCTCAGCCCCCACCTGCGCTTCGGCTGCATCTCGGCCCTGGAGCTGATGGAGGAGGCGCGCGAACGCCGCGGCGGCGAGCCCTTCGTGCGCCAGCTCTGCTGGCGCGACTTCCACCACCAGGTGCTGGCCGCCTGCCCGACCCTCCCCCACCGCGACTACCGGCCGCGGCGCGACCGCTGGTCGCGCTCCGAGCGCGCCCTCGAGGCCTGGCGCCAGGGCCTGACCGGGTACCCGCTGGTCGACGCGGCGATGCGCCAGCTCGCCGCCGAGGGCTTCATGCACAACCGCGCCCGGATGGCCGTCGCCTCCTTCCTCTGCAAGGACCTCTACATCGACTGGCGGCCCGGCGCCCGGCACTTCTGGGACCTGCTGAGCGACGGCGAGGTCGCCAACAACGCCGGCAACTGGCAGTGGGTCGCCGGCACCGGCAACGACAGCCGCCCCAACCGCGTCCTCAACCCGATCCGCCAGGCCGAACGTTTCGACCCCGGCGGCGAGTACGTGCGGCGTTACCTGCCGGAGCTGGAGTCGGTGCAAGGCAAGGCGATCTTCCGGCCCTGGCTGATGGAAGGCTTCGGCCGCCTCGACTACCCGCCACCGATCGTCGACCACGACGAGGCCGCCGCCGCCTTCAGAGCCCACCGGGGCGCCTGACACCACCGTCGATGCGCGTTTTGTAGCGCTATGCACGACAAAACGCGAACTCGGCGTAGGATCGCTCGATGGGAAGACTGGCGGTCATCCTCGGCAGCAACGCGCTCGGGCCCGGCGGTGGGCGAATCGCCGCGGCAGCGGCCGAGCACGGGGCGGCGATCGTCCAGCGCCATAGCGGCGACCCCTATGTCCTCCCCCACCTGATCGACCACGAGGCCAACCTGCGGCCGCTGGCCGAACAGGGCTGCGACCGGGTCCTGGCGATCGCCTCGGTCGGCTCGCTCAAGGCCGAGCTGGGGGTCGGCAGCCTCGTCTGCCCCGATGACTTCATCGCCCTCGGGCTCGGCGGCTCGACCTTCGCCGACGCCCGCGCCCACACGGCGCCGGGCTTCGACCCGCTCTGGCGGGCCGAGGTGATCGACGCCTGGGGGGCGAGCGGCCAGGCACCGCGCGACGGCGGCATCTACTGGCAGACGACCGGGCCGCGCTTCGAGACCCCGGCCGAGGTGCGGCTGATCGCCGCCCACGCCGACGTGGTCGGGATGACGGTCGGCTCGGAGTCCGTCATCGCCGCCGAGCTGGGGCTGCAGTACGCGGCGCTCTGCATGGTCGACAACCTCGCCAACGGGCTCGGCCCCGAGCAGCTCAGCGTCGCCGAGCTGGAGGTCGACCGGATCGCCAACGCCGCCGCCCTGCGCGACGGCCTGGCCGCGGTGCTGCCGCGGCTCGGGGCTGTGGGCCGGTGATCTGCGGTTCCTTTTTCTCGGTATGCGTGCATAAGGAACCGCCGATGGGGGAGGCGCGGTGCGACTGACGGTTGTCAACGCGCTGCTCGACGGGGAGACGGTCGGGGTGCGCTGCGTGGACGGGGCGATCGCGGCGATCGGGCCGGAGGTCGTTGCCGCGGCGGGCGACGAGACGATCGACGCGGGCGGGGCGCCGCTGGTGGCACCGCTGGTCAACGGCCACACCCACGCGGCGATGACCCTCTTCCGCGGCAGCGGCGGCGATCTGCCGCTGATGCCGTGGCTGCAGGAGCGAATCTGGCCGATCGAGGCGAAGCTCGAGGCCGAGGACGTCTACTGGGGCACCCGGCTCGCCTGCGCCGAGATGATCCGCACCGGCACGACCCGCTTCTGGGACATGTACTGGCAGCCGGAGGCGACGGCGCGGGCGGTGCTCGACTCCGGCATCCGCGCCGCGGTCGGGGCGCCGCTGTTCGATGCCGACGGCGACCTCGAGCGGATGCGCGAGAGCGCCCGCCGCAGCCTCGAGCACCTGACCGGGCTGGACCCGCGCATCTCCCCCGCCCTCGCCCCGCACTCGATCTACACCGTCAGCGAAACGGCGCTGCGCTGGATCGCCGAGCTCGGCGCCGAGCACCGGGTGCCGATCCAGATCCACCTCTCCGAGACCGCTCACGAGGTCGAAGAGTGCATCGCCGCCCACGGCGTGCGGCCGGCCGTCTACCTCGACCAGCTGGGGATGCTGAACGAGCGCACGCTGCTCGCGCACGGGGTCTGGCTCGACCCCGACGAGCTGGCCCTGATCGCCGCCCGCGGCGCCACCGTCGTCACCAACCCGGTCGCCAACATGAAGCTCGCCGTCGGCGGCATCTTCCCCCACCCGGCGGCGCGCTCGGCGGGGGTCGCGGTCGGCCTCGGGACCGATGGCGCCGGCTCCAACGACTCGCTCGACCTGATGGCCGACCTCAAGCTCTTCGCCCTCGCCCAGAAGCATGCCGCCGCCGACCCGACCGCGATCGACGCCGCCGAGGCCTGGGCCGTCGCCAGCGGCGCCCGGGCGCCGCTGCTCGGCGCCGGCGAGCCGCTCACGGTCGGCTCCGCCGCCGACTTCCTGCTGCTGCGCGGCGACTCACCTGAGCTCGGCATCGGCGATCTCACCGCCGGCCTCGTCTACGCCGCCTCGGGCTCGGTCGTCGACACCACCGTCGTCGCCGGCCGCGTCCTGATGCGCGGCGGCGAGCTGCCGGAGCTGGGGGAGATCGTCGCCCGCACCGCCGAGCGGGCCCGCCGCCTCGGCCTCTGATCTATACCCCCCAGGGGTATCTGCTACGGTCCGTTCATGGTCGGATACCAAGCGGACAAAGAGAAGCTGTTGAAGCGGTTGGCGCGGGTCGAGGGGCAGGTGCGCGGCGTCTCCAAGATGGTCGAGGAGGAGCGCTACTGCATCGACGTGCTGACCCAGATCGGCGCGATCCAGGCGGCGCTGGACAAGGTCGCGCTCGGCCTGCTCGACGACCACACGCGGCACTGCGTGGTCGAGGCCGAGGGTGGTGAGCGGGTCGAGAAGGTCGACGAGCTGATGGCGGCGCTGGGGCGCTTCGTGGGCCGGTGAGCGACGTCCTCAGCAAGATCGGCGAGGGCCTCGAACAGTCCTTCCTGATGGCGTATGAGGTCTGGTGGGCGCTGGTCCTCGGCTTCGCGATCTCGGCGGTGATCCAGGCCTGGGTGCCGCGCCAGCGGATCGAAGGCGCTCTCTCCGGCCACGGTTTCGCGCCGATCGCCAAGGCGACCGGGCTCGGCGCCGCCTCCTCGTCCTGCTCCTACGCGGCGATCGCGATCGCCAAGTCGCTCTTCCAGAAGGGCGCCTCGGCGGTCACCGCGCTCTCCTTCCAGTTCGCCTCGACCAACCTGGTCTGGGAGCTGGGGCTGGTGCTCTGGGTCCTGCTCGGCTGGCAGTTCGCTCTCGCCGAGTACGTCGGCGGGATCCTGATGATCGCCCTCATGGCCTTGCTCTTACGCCGCTTCGTCTCGCCGCGGCTGGAGGAGCAAGCGCGGGCGCACGCCCAGGAGGCGCAGGCCGGCCACGTCCACCACAGCGACGCGGCCGACGGCCCGAGCTGGCGCCGGCGGGTCACCTCGCGCGCGGCCTGGAGCGACGTCGCCGCCAACTTCCGCGGCGACTGGACGATGCTCTGGAAGGAGATCGCGCTCGGCTTCCTGCTCGCCGGCTTCATCGGCCTGCTCGGCGACGATTTCTTCAACGTCCTCTTCATCACCGACGCCCCGCCCCTGGTGCAGACGATCGAGAACGTCCTCGTCGGGCCGCTGATCGCGATCCTCAGCTTCGTCTGCTCGGTCGGCAACGTGCCGCTGGCGGCGGTGCTCTGGTCCGGCGGGATCAGCTTCGCCGGGGTGATCGCCTTCATCTTCGCCGACCTGATCGTGCTCCCGATCGTGCTCGCCTACCGCAAGTACTACGGCACCGCCTTCGCGCTGCGGATCACGGCCCTGATGTTCGTCACGATCGTGATCGCGGCGCTGATCGTCGATGCCGTCTTCGGGATCGCCGGGCTGATCCCGACCGGGCCGCGCCCGACCAGGATGGACATCTTCGGCACGATCGAGGTGGACTACAAGCTGTTCCTCAACATCTTCGGCACCGTGATCTTCATCGCACTGTTCTGGCTGACCCGCGGGCGAGCGTCGGAACCACACTGTGAGCATCATCGGACTTCCCTATAGGACTGACCCCGACAGCGCCGGGGTATAGGCTCGCCCACAGTGCCCCTCGGCGAGGCCGCTACCGACATACCGTCCCAGTCCGGAGCCTCCTCGGTCAGCTACGAGGGTGCGACCAAACGCTACGGCGACTCCGGCGCCGCGGCGGTCGACCACCTGACCCTCGAAGTCCCCGCCGGTGAGATCTGCGTCCTCGTCGGCCCCTCCGGCTGCGGCAAGACGACGGCGATGCGGATGGTCAACCGGATGGTCGAGATCAGCGAGGGCGACATCCTGATCGGCGGCGAGTCGGTCCGCGAGCGCGAGCCGGCGCGGCTGCGGCGCGAGGTCGGCTACGTGATCCAGGAGACCGGCCTCTTCCCCCACCGCACGATCGCCGAGAACATCGGCGCGGTGCCGCAGCTGCTGGGCTGGAAGAAGGACCGCACCCGGGCCCGCACCGCCGAGCTGCTGGAGTTGATCGGGCTCGACCCCGAGCTCGGCGAGCGCTACCCGGCGCAGCTCTCCGGCGGCCAGCAGCAGCGCGTCGGGGTGGCGCGGGCGCTCGCCGCGGACCCGCTGGTGATGCTGATGGACGAGCCCTTCGGGGCGATCGACCCGATCAACCGCGAGCGCCTGCAGAACGAGTTCCTCCGCCTCCAGGCGGAGATCCAGAAGACCGTCCTCTTCGTCACCCACGACATCGACGAGGCGATCAAGATGGGTGACCGGATCGCGATCCTGCGCGAGGGCGGCAAGCTCGAGCAGTACGCGACCCCGGCCGAGGTGTTGATGGCGCCGGCGAACGAGTTCGTCGAGGACTTCGTCGGCTCCGACCGGGCGCTGAAGCGGCTGGCGCTGATGCGGGTCTCCGACATCGACCTCTGGGAGGCGCCGCTCGCCTACGTCGGCCAGCCGACCGCCGAGGTGCGGGCCAAGCTCGCCCACCCCGAGGTCGAGGTCCCCTACCCGCTGCTGGTCGACAGCGAGCGCCGGCCGCTGGGCTGGCTCTCCGAGCGCGACCTGCGGGCCGAGACCGTGCCGGCGCGGCCGGACTCGCCGCTGGGGCCGCTGCTGGACCGCGACGACATCATGCGCGACGCGCTCGCGGACCTGCTCCAGGGCGAGGCCCAGTACGCCGCCGTGGTCGATCACCAGGGCCGGATCGACGGCGTCCTCTCGGTCGAGATCATCTCCGAGTTCCTCAAATCGCCGGCCGCGAAAACCGAGGAGCACAGCGCCGTGGAGCGACCGCATGGCTAGCTTCGCGCTGCCGCTGGCAGTCGCCGGACAGGTGGAAGAAGGGTTCATCCACGAACGAACCGGACAGGTCTGCCAGGCCAAGCCGAGCCACCTCTTCTGCTGGGACTGGGCGCGGGAAAACATCGACCGCTACGGGACGCCGACGCTGCAGCAGTTCGAACTGGTGGTGATCTCGCTCGTAATCGGCTTCGTTGTCGCCTTCAGCCTGGCCCTGCTGGCCCACCGCCGCCGCTGGCTGCGGACGCCGCTGCTGGCCGGGACCGGGGTCCTCTACGCGATCCCCAGCATCTCCTTCTTCTTGCTGCTGCTGCCGATCACCGGCCGCAGTCGCGAGACGGCGATCATCGCCCTCAGCGCCTACACGCTGCAGATCATCTTCCGCAACGTCACCGTCGGCCTCGACAACGTCCCCGGGTCGGCCAAGGACTCGGCCCGCGGCATGGGGATGACCGAGCGCCAGATCCTCTGGCGGGTCGAGATCCCGCTGGCGACGCCGGAGATCATCGGCGGCCTGCGGATCGCCACCGTCAGCACGATCGCGATCGCGACGCTGGCGGTGTTTGCCCACGCCGGTGGCCTCGGCACCCAGATCCTCGGCGAAGCGAATCTCCACTTCCCGACGACGATCATCATCTCGGTCGCGATCGTCGTCGTCATGGCGCTCTTCTTCGACGCGATCCTGCTGACGATCCAGCGCTTCGCGACGCCCTGGCGACGGGCGAGGGCATCGTGATTCTCGCGCCGCCGGTCTTCGCCTCCTTCAGCGGGGCGATCGAATTCATCTTCACCCCACAGACCTCCAACGTCACCGGCGGCAACACCGTCGGCGGCCTCGATCAGGCGATCGAACTGACCCTGGCCCAGCTCGAAGTCACCGTCTTGGCGCTGGCCCTGTCGCTGCTGATCGCCCTGCCGCTCGGCCTCTACCTCGGCCACAAGGGCGTCGGCGAACTGGCCGCGATCGGCCTCGGCAACACCGGCCGGGCGATCCCCGAGCTGGGGCTGATCGCGCTGATGGCGGCGGTTATCGGGGTCGGGCTCTTCAACCTCACCATCGCCCTGGCGATCCTCGGCATCCCGCCGATCCTGACCAACACCTTCGTCGGCATCCGCGAGGTCGACCGCTCGACCGTGCAGGCGGCGCGTGGGATGGGGATGACCGAGTTCGAGATCGTCCGCAAGGTCGAGGCGCCGATGGCGGTGACCAGCATCTTCACCGGCATCCGCACCTCGACGATCGGGATCGTCGCGACGGCGACGATCGCGCCGCTGGCCGGGGTGGCGACGCTGGGCGAATTCATCCTCGGCGAAAACGTCTACGGGTCCAACGGGGTGCTGGCCGGCGCGATCCTGGTCGCGATCCTCGCCCTCGTGCTTGAGTTCTCCCTCGCCGCGCTGCAGCGGCGCATGACTTCCAAGGGTCTGAAGCTGAGGCCCGCATGAGCTGTCCAAAACACACAAGGAGGCACCACCAGTGAGGTCCAAGAAAACCAGGCTGAGGTTGGCGTTCGCGATGCTCGCGGCGTTCGCCCTGGCCATCGGAGTAGCCGCTTGCGGCAGCAGCGACAGCAGCAGCTCCGGCGGCAGCTCGGACACGACCGAAGCCGCAGGCAGCGGCTCGATCGTCGCCAATCCGGACAACGGCTCGGTCAACCTGACGATCGGCTCGAAGAACTTCCCCGAACAGGAAATCCTCGGGGAAATCTACGCCCAGGGCCTCACCGCGGCCGGCTACAAGGTCAAGAGCGACCTCAGCCTCGGCTCGGAAACCGTCGCCCACAAGGCGGTCAAGAGCGGTGCCATCTCCGGCTACCCGGAGTACGCCAGCACGGCGCTGACCTCGTTCTTCGGCCTCAAACCCGAAGAAGTCCCCTCCGACGCGACCGAAGCGTGGGAAAAAGCGAACGAAGAATTCGAAAAAGAAGGCCTCGTCGCCTTCGAACCGACTCCCTTCGCCAGCGCCAACGCGGTCGGCCTGCTGAAAACGACGGCGGAAAAATACGACCTCGAAACGGTCTCCGACCTCGAAGGCGTCTCCGAAGAACTCTCGCTCTACGGCTCGCCTGAGTGCCGCGAGCGGATCGACTGCCTGGCCGGGCTGGAAGAACTCTACGGGCTGAAATTCGCCTCCTTCCACCCGGTCGACATCGGCCTCCGCTACACCGTGCTCGAAAAGGGCCAGGCCGATCTCTCGATCCTCTTCACGACGGATCCGCAGCTCTCGGCTGAAAGCGACAAGTTCGTCATCCTCGAAGACGACAAGGAAGTCTTCCCGTCCGGCAACGTGATCTTCGTGACCACGCCCAAGGTCGTCGAAGCAGCCGGGCCCGACTACGAAAAGACGATCCTCCAGGTCCAGGAAGGCCTGACCCTCGAAGTCATGCAGGAGCTTGACGCCCGGGTCGAACTCGAAAAAGAAACGCCGAAGCAGGCAGCGGCGGCGTACCTCGAATCGGCGGGGTACACCGGCTAGCGAGGCCTGGAGCGCCGCCGAGAGGGGCTCGGCGGACTACAGCGGGGAGTGTCCGGCGAGCCCCTCTCGCCGGCGCTCCCCACCGGGCTGGACGATGGCCCTGAGTAGGGATTCGGGGGTGCGCGCTGCTCAGCTAGGCAGCGGCGTGCTCGGCGGTGATCGGGTTCGCCCTGCGGGCGGCGAGGCGGGAGAAGGAGACGCGGGCGGCCCAGGCGGCGGAGAGGCCGGAGATTCCTGCGAGGAGCAGGGCGACGCGGGGGTCGTAGGCCTCCGAGAGCCAGCCGACCAGGGGGGCGCCGATCGGGGTCGAGCCGAGGAAGACGACCGAGTAGAGCGCCATCACCCGGCCCCGCATCTCCGGCGAGACCGCCAGCTGCAGGGTCGAGTTGATCGTCGCCGCGAAGGTCACCGCGGCGGCGCCGAGCAGGGCCAGGACGGGGACCTCGAGCGCCAGCGTCGGCATCAGCGCCGAGAGCAGGGCGCTGACCCCGAAGGCGAGGGCGCCGGCGGCGATCAGGCGCGGGCCGGTGCGGCCGTGGGCGCCGTTGATCAGGGCGCCGGCGATCGAGCCGACCGCCATCGCCGAGACCAGCACCCCGTAGGTCGTGGCGCCGCCGTCGAAGCTGAATTTGGCCAGCAGCGGCAGGACGACCTGGAAGTTGAAGCCGAGCGTGCCGACCAGCGCCATCAACGCCAGCGGCACCGCCAGCTCGGGAGTGGCGATGACGTAACGCAGCCCGGCCCGGATCGCGCCGCGCTGGGGGGCGGCGATCGGGGCGGCGTGCAGGCGGCGGGGATCCATCCTCCAGAGGGCGAGGATCATCGCCACGAAGGTCAGGGCGTTGATCGCGAAACAGGGGACGACGCCGAAGCCGGCGATCAGCAGGCCGGCAAAGGCCGGGCCGACGATCCGCGCCGCCTGGACGATGACGCTGTTGAGGCTGACCGCGTTGACGACCCGGTCGGCGCCGACCATCTCGATCACGAAGCTCTGCCGGGTCGGGTTGTCGACGGCGTTGACCAGGCCCATCAGGAAGACGGCGAGGAAGACCATCCAGGGGACGACGATCCCGGTCGCGGTGACGACCAGCAGGCCGATCGCCGGGATCGCCATCAGCGTCTGGGTGACGATCAGGAGTCGCCGCTTCGACATCCGGTCGGCGATCAGGCCGCCCCAGGCGCCGAACAGCAGCATCGGCAGGAACTGAAGGGCGGTGGTCAGGCCGACGGCGACGCCGCTGCCGGTGAGGCTGAGGATCAGCCAGATTGCCGCCACCGTCTGCATCCAGGTGCCGGATAGGGAGATCATCTGGCCGACGAAGTAGCGCCGGTAGTTGGGGACCTCGAGCGAGTTGAAGGAGCGGCGCAGGGCGGCACTCATGAGGCGAGATCGCGCCCGGGCCGCGGCTCACCCTCCCTCATCCGGTCGAGGATCTCGGCGGCGCGCTCCAAGGTTTCGACGTCGGCGGCGGAGAGGTCGCGCATGCGCCGTGCCAGGTAGGCGTTCTTGCGACCGCGCAGGCGCCGCAGCCGCTCGCGGCCGGCGCCGTTGAGCGCGACCAGGGCGCTGCGGCCGTCGGCGGGGTCGGGGGTGCGCTCGATCAGCCCGGCCCTTTCCAGGCAGCCGAGGGTGCGGGTCACGGTCGGGCGCTTGACCGCCTCGATCCGCGCCAGCTCGCTCGGAGTCAGCGGCCCGTGGCGCTCGATCGAGGCCAGCGCCGCGGTCGCGGTCGGGGTCAGGCCGCCAGTCTCCCCCGCCGCCTCCTGCCGCAGCCGGCGCGCGGTCCGCACGATCGCCATCCGCAGCTGCGCGGCGGAATCGGTGAGGGAGCTGGTGTCGGCCTTGGTGGTCATTAGTTAGCGTTGATAATTAGTATAGCAAATTACTTTCCCTTTAACCACTTTTAGGTAGCGTGGTGCCCCGTGAGCGAAGCGGCGATAAGCGTCTCCGGGCTGCGCAAGTCCTACGGCGAGTACGAGGCGGTCCGCGGCATCGACTTCGAGGTCGGCGCCGGCGAGGTCTTCGGCTTCCTCGGCCCCAACGGCGCCGGCAAGACGACGACGATCGAGATCCTCGAGGGCTACCGCGAGCGCAGTGGCGGCGAGGTCTCGGTCCTCGGCGCCGACCCCGCGGCGCCGACCCGCGCCTGGCGCGACCGGGTCGGCCTCGT
>OUNO011323135.1_pt1 | contig 16271 bp, 15 predicted proteins | sample 1779811 | NCBI WGS metagenome assembly OUNO01 (sample SAMEA3914804, study PRJEB12502) | metagenome | biome: forest; material: soil | place: Canada | collected 2010-06-25 | depth 0.3 m | reverse complement strand
AGTTGCCCCAGTAGTTGTTGATGATCGTGTAGTCGGTGACACGAATGTCGTAGATGTTTACGGCGCCGAAGCTTCCGTATCTAACGACAGTGTAACCTGGGCGGTACCAGCTGTAGGAGTTGCTGACGCTACCGGCGAAATAGCCGTCCCAGTATCCGTCGCGGAAACCGTCGTTGTAACCCTGATAGTATCCGTCGCGGTATCCGTCATAGTACGGGTACCAACCGATGTAGTCGTCACCGTAGTAAAAGGTGACGGTGTGCGGGCGATAGGTCGGGGTGGCAAAAGGGAGCCAAATCCAGCCGTAAACGCCGTGTGAACGCCAAACGCCGTAGTGGTCGGTGTACCAACCCCACGGATCGTACGAGACCCAAGTCAGGCCGTCGTCGGTGTTGTTCCAGTAGCCGTTCTGGTAAGGCTGCCAGCTGTCTTGAACCGTGTAAGGAACGAAGTAGCGTGTTCCGTTGATGTAAACCCAACGGCCCTGACCTGCGAGAGCGGTGTCAGGATTGAGGGAGCCAGAATTGTACTGATCGGGAGTCGTTACGACTGTGGTCGGTGGAACGTAAGTCGGATCAGAAGCAGCGACGTTGGTCAGGGTGATGACGTCCGATTGCTGGTTCGAGCGATCAACGACATTGATCTGAATCTGCGCGCCGGCTTGATAAGGAACGTAGAAGTTGACGCCGTAATCGGTCACTTCAAAGTTCGACTGATCGAGGCACTGCTGATTGGCAGATGCGTCGCAAATGTCATTCGTTTCGGCATTTGACTGCCATACGAAGTTTTCGACGTCTTGATTCTTGGGTTGGTAGCTGCCTGAGCCGTCATCAGAGAAGGCATCGGCGGAGAGAGAAACCACGTCGCCCGGATGAACGGTGACCTGGTCCGAATGATCGGGATCATAGTTCCCGTTGACTGAGGTGATTCGAACGATATCGGCCGACGCTTGGGCCGACCAGAGGGTGAGAGATAGTGCGGCTAGTGGGAGGCTTCGATAAACGACCCTCCAACTCACACTTAGTTTGTCGCGCAGACCGGGCAACATAGACGACTCCTTGGGTAAACAATCGATCAAGAACAACGGGGTTCTTTCGGGGTTCCTACGAATGTGCTGGGTCACAAAGCAGGCGGCATGCCAACGCAGAGCGTCGAGAGTGGCCGGAGCCGTGCTTGAAACTATGAGGGAATCTGGAAATTACCCGAGCGTTTTAATTCAGAGTTTCGGCTTGGCAGTGTCAGAGTGATTCCGGAAAGGAATCCCATTCTGTCTCCATGCAGCGCCTCAGATCCAAATCGACCCCGACTGTTCCGGTCAGTTCAGTTCGACGTCGGTGTAATAGAAGGCGAGGATCTGGCGATAATTCCACCCGAGTGTCGAGGCGAGAACCTTAGCGCCGAGCTGGCTCATTCCCACTCCGTGACCAAATCCGCGGCCATCGAGTATCGCGCGATTCGCAGTGGTCGTGAGCTCGAAGAGCGTGCTGCGAATTCCGAGCGCATAACGAAACGCGGGCCCGGGGACGAAAACCGTTTTCCCATGATTCAAAGTCAAACTGACTGAAGTCGCGCGTCCACTGTCATTGCGATCTGCCGCTGAAACGAAAGCAGACGAAATGAGCGAACCCTGTGGAATGAGTCCCGCACCGATGAGTTTCGTGGAGAGTGCGGTGAACGTGAACTCCGAGTGCCAGTTCGTTTCAGGCGTTAGGCTCAGATCGTAGATTTCGGGTTTTGCGCGACAGTACGGAATATCGTCGCCCCAGACTTGTTTGGCGTCTTCGGTATGACCGCCACTGTCGGCGAAGAAGAAGGCTTTGATCGGCTTGCCCTGATAAGTGATCAGCTCTCCGCGAGTGGATGAAATCGCGGCATCTGTTTCGGGGGTCGCGGTGCTGAGTCCGAGATAGACCTGATCTTGAACCGTGTCTTCGAGATCATATACGGCGTTTGGATTTGAAGAGCGTACCGCGAGAATTTGAAACTGCGCGTAGGTCCGCGCTGCAACGGCTTGCGCTTTCAGTGTTTCCATCGGCCATTTGGATTCAGCTTCCGAAGGGACGACCCCTCGCAGGTAGTCTTCCATTCCGATGAGGTTGATGACCTGAAGGTAGTGTTTTCCGGAGCTGTTCACCGCGGAGCGAATCAGAAAGCTGCCGGAGTAACGGAAAGAAGAGAGGCGGCTTTCCCGCTTCAGGGTCGCTGGGGCGTCGCAGCTCACGGTGACGGGGTACTGTTGATTGGTGAGCGTGAAGAAGAGTCTTTTTGCCGTGCGCGAAACGCGACCGTTGGAAGCTTGGAGCGTGCAGATTCCGCTCGAATCGAGTGAGAACGCATCGATCTGGTTTTCACGGCCTTGAGGTGTCGAGTAGGCGCCGATGTGTGGAAAAATCTGAACGCGGGCTTCGAACGCGAACGCCGAAGCAGCAGAGGTGAGGCAAAGCAAAAAGACGCTGATTTGAAGGCCATTCCTGAGCATGGAGCGAACAGGTTAACATAGAACGAATGGAATGGAGTCGGGGAAAAGCCACCCGTGAGTTTGTTCGCACAGATGAACGCTCAGCAGGCGCCGTCACGGAAAGCGAAGCGATAAAAAAGCCCCAAAGATCCGGGCTTAACCGGTGTCTTTGGGGCTTACGATTTTCGTACGGTTCGAACGATCAGATTGCTTCGACAACCATCACGGAGCCCAGTCCGCCTGCAGCGCAGACGGAAATGATGCCCAGGTTTTTCTTACGAGCGCGAAGCTCGTGCAGGGTCTGAAGAATCAAGCGGCCGCCGGTTGCACCGAATGGGTGACCGAGTGGGATACTTCCGCCGTTGACGTTCAGCTTGGTGTTGTCGACAGAACCAATGGCCTGATCGAGACCCATTTTGGTTTTCGCCCAGTCGCGCGATTCGATGGCGCGGATGGTTGCGAGAACCTGTGCGGCGAACGCTTCGTGAATCTCGTACAAGTCGAGATCGCTCCATTTGATTCCAGCCATTTTGAGTGCGCGTGGAATTGCGTAGACCGGTCCGATGAGCAGAGGTTCTTTCTTGATGTCGACTGCGGCGGCGGCGTAGCTGCGAATCACGCCGAGTGGTTTCAGCTTCAGCTCGCGAGCTCTCGATTCGGTCATCAGAAGGACGGCCGAGGCTCCGTCGGTCAACGGGCTTGCGTTGCCGGCAGTGATCGTTCCGTCTTTGAAGAAGACGGGGCGAAGCTTGGCGAGTTTTTCGACCGAGGTGTCCGAACGAACGTCGGTGTCGCGGTCGACGATTTTTCCGTCAGGGGTTCCGACTGGCACCACGTGAGTTTTGTAGAAGCCGCGTTCCCAAGCGTTGTGAGCTTTGAGGTGAGCGTCGACCGAGTAACGATCTTGCTCTTCGCGGGTGACGCCAAACTCGCGCGCCATGAGATCGGCCGATTGGCCCATGCTCATTCCGGTGGTCGGCTCTTTGATGCCTGGGGCATGCGGAGCGAGAAGCGTAGGTTTGAACTCGGCGAGTTTGCCGAAGCGCTGGCCCGTGGTTTTCGCCTTTGCGAGATCTTGGAAGAAGTCAGTCGCCTGTTGGCTGAAAAGCGCGCGAACCGAGCTGATGGATTCCACGCCGCCAGCGAGACCGATGTCGATCTGGCCTGATAGGATTTTTCCCATGATGCCGGCTGCGGCTTCGAGGGAAGACGCGCAGTAACGGTTGATCGTGGTGGCAGGAATGGTCGAAGGAAGGCCAGAATCGAAAATCGCTTCGCGGGCGATGTTCGAACCTTCGGCTGGTGCGCTGACAATGCCGAAGTAGCATTCGTCGACCAGTTTCGGGTCGAGGTCCGAGCGAGCGATGGTTTCACGAAGTGCGATTCCGCCGAGTGCGGATGCAGGCATTTTCGCGTAGACCGAGCGAGCTCGGGCGAATGGGGTACGGGCTCCGTTGACGACAACGATGCGTTCTTGCGACATGAGGGGGGTGTCTCCTGCCCGAAATGTATCTTAGTTTTCGGGACGATGAAAGGCGTGCGCGCTGATGATCTTATCCATGGCGGTCATCAACGCATCGAGTGACCGTTTGGCTTCGGGTGGAATAAAAGCCTTCGAGAGGTTCTGAGTCGGAATCGCCGTCTCGGCACGTGTCGCCAATACGTGAAGCTCAGAGAAACCAAAACTTTCGACGTTGTTTCTCAGATGACGACAGTCACCCTTGAGCTCCGTCCAATTTCTGGCCACTAAGTCCTTACGCATCTTGCGAAGACGTTGGGCGAGTCGGTCGAGGTAACGCTTGCGAAGGCGGTCTTGAATTTCCGCGGGATCGTTCGAGAGGTCCATCATGGGTTGATCTTCCTGATCTTCCTGAATGTGCACTGCTTAGGTTCCTACTTCTTGTGGGGGTACTGCCTCGGGGGACTCCCAGTGTAGACCCGATTCGGCCGGTCGCGCGAGACGGTATTTTTTGCCTCTTCAATTAACGGGTGTGCAATCGAAGACGCCACGCGCCAGGCAGAAGCGAACTCCCGCCATAATCTGAAGTTCAGCGAACTTTTTCTGAACGTTCGAGTCGGATGAAGAATCGAGAATGCTCTTTAAAAACCGAGCCTCGATTAAAAGATTCGGATGCCCGTTCTTGTTGTATTGGCCCCAAACCGGAATGTGGAACCCAAGAGCCGCCTGCCATCCAAAGTCGAAACGATTGATTCCGCTGTCTGTGTAAGTCAGGCTGCCGCGCGTCGAACTCTCGATTCCACCCAGACCGAGCCCGAGATAGGTTCCGGCTCCGACGCTCAGGAAGTGCCATTTTCTTCGGACCAGTGTCGAAAACTGAAGCTGCGAGAAGGTATCGGTTTCTGGGTAGTAGCCAATTTCGCGAGTCGTGTAGGCCAAGCCCGTTTCGAGCGTCAGCCAGGGCGTGTTGGTGGTGGGATAAAGCCACCATTCATAAGAAGCAGCGACGCCGACGTTCATATAAGCGTCGGAACTCTGACGGAGCGAGGTCGATTCCGAAGAAAGGCGGCTTCCATTGAGAAGCCCCATCACCGAAACCTCGGCTGCGGCAGCCCAAGAAGTCCAAGCAGAGAAAATGAGAAGGAATCGCAGCACTTAGCGATCGTAACGCAGCTGCGGGGTAAAATGGTAGACTAACAGAAAGGAGAAACGAGTCATGCCTTCGATGAAATATCGCACCATCACCCGCGCATGGTTTGCACTGATTCTCCTTTTCTCTTTGGCGTCCTGCCGTCTTTCGGAAGGCACATCGGAAACGCTCAATGCAGATGCGTTCGGTGCCTGCACGACGACGGATTTCAGCTTCCCTGTCGCTTCGGCTGGCTCGGGTGGCGGCATTATCGGATCCGCGATCAATGCGGTGGACGGCACAGTGTTGCCGGGAGTGACGGTCAAACTCATTCCTCAATCCGCCTTGGTTCTTTCGAAGAGTGTGACGACGGATTCGAGCGGTGCCTACAGCACGGGCGTATTGACGGCCGGATCATACGTTCTTCAATTCACGCTGGATGGATACATCAGCTGTGTGGCCCCGGCTTCGGCGGGTGGGCAAGATGTGACGGTGAACTGCGCGCTCTCGCCGGTTTTGGGAGAAGGCCAGTACCGGATGGTATTGACTTGGAGTGGGCCGAAAACGGGCGGAGTTTCTGACATCGACTCGTATCTCGATGTGCCCGGAGGCGCGCTCGTATTCTACGGCAACACTCATGGAACGGTCGGAGCCAGCCTCGATCAAGACCGAACCAGCTGGTACGGCCCGGAGACCATCACGATCTCGGCAGAGCAACCCGGAACGACGGTTTACTATTATAATAACTACAGCGCGCGCAGCGACCTCTCGGCGCTTTCGAACTCTGAGGCCGTCGTCACTTTGTACGCAGGATCAAAGTGCGTGAAGCGCTACCCGATTCGCAGCGGCTCGGGAGTGACTTACGAAGTTTTTCGAATCACGAACGGAGTCGTCTACGACGTCGAGGCGTTTAACGATTCGCTCCAGACGTACTAGCGTTTCAGGCCAGACCACTTCGGCGCAACGCAGTTTCCTAGTCCGTACGTCAAACGTTTGGCGAATGTGCCGTCGATGTTCATCACGTAGATGTTTTTTTGCGAAGTCCGGTTCGAACTGAAGACGATGAAATTTCCGTCTGGGCTGAAGTGCGGGTCTTCGTTATTGCCCTGGCTCTTGGTGAGGCGTTCGATGTTTGTGCCTTCAGGATTCATGATGAAGATATCGAAGGTCTGATCAATCCAGCCTGCGAAGGCGATCTTGTTATTCGTCTGTGACCAGCTCGGCGTTGCGTTGTAGCGACCGGCGAAAGTCAGGCGAGTCGCATCGGTTCCGTCGATGTTCATACGGAAGACCATCGGCATACCGGTTCGCGATGAAACGAAGGCCATTTTCTTCCCGTCTGGGCTCCACGAAGGGTCGACGTCAAATCCAAAGGACTTCGTCAGGCGGGTGACCTGATTGGTGGTCGGATCGAGCGAAAAGATTTCCGGGTTACCCAGGAAGCTCATCGTGAGGGCGATCCTTTTTCCGTCAGGCGAATAGGCCGCGCCGCTGTTGATGCCCTTGCGGTTCGAGAGCATGCGGACCGTGTTGTTCGCGAAATTGAACTCGTACAGGTCGATGTTCTTCACGTTATTGCTGCGGCGTTTCGTGTAGAGCGAGTAAACGACTTTTCCGCCGTCCGGAGCCCAGGCGGGCGCGAACGCGATCGAATGGTGATTGGTGATCTGCTTCACGTTGCTGCCGTCGAAATCCATGATGTAGATTTCTTTGTTCCCGGTGCGATCGCAGGACATCGCGATCTTAGTCAGGAAGATTCCAGGCATGCCGGTCAGGGCGGTCACGATGTCGTTGGCCAAAGTGTGGCCTACGGTTTTCACATCGCCCGGTGTCGATACGTACTTCTTGGTGAGAATTTGTTTCGCGCCAAACGTGTCGTAAAGATAGGTCTCGAGTTCGACCTTGCCCTGGTCGCGATTGATTTTCGTTTTAACGAGGAACTCGGCGCCAATCGAAGTCCAATCCGAAAGCTTGAAGCTGTCGGCGGTGAGTCCTGCTTTCGATTCCTCGAGGAAGGCGGCTCGGTCCAGGAATTTGAACAGGTCCATGAAGTTCAAATCGGACATGACCGTATCGCGAATCACGTGTCCAAGATCGGTCGGATCAGGCACGCCCTGCATGAGCGAAACTTTTGTATCGGCCCAAGCGATGACCGTTTTCTTTGTTTTGGCAGAGCCGACAGGAATGTACGGCTTACCCTGAGCGCGGGCGGGCTGTGAGATCACGAGCGACAGTACTGCGCATGCCAACAAAGAGAGCTGATTTGATTTGGACATTCCCGGAAATTATAGAGGGAAGCCGACGAGAATTCCATCAATCATCAGGCTCTCGGCAAGCTCATGCGGCGGAATCGGATAGGGTTGACTGCCGGAAACGGTGTTTTTCACGGCCTCGTCGAACTGAGGATTGCCTGAAACTTTGATGAAGCGAAGGTTTCGCAAGCGGCCGCGGCCATCGATGTAGATCTGGATCTGTGCGGAAAGCTTTTGACGGGCAATCCAGACGGGCAGTGCCCAGTTTTCCTGGAGCTTGTCGCGCAGAAGATCAAAGTAGCTGGCCTCGGCGGCTTCGCGTGCGTCGCCTGAAAGACTGGTTCCTTTGGAGATCTGGTTCCCTTTGACGAGCTTGGTCTTCGGGGTGTCTTCGCTATCAGAGATTTTATTCAGAGCCTTGATTCGATCGAGGGCGCTCTGAAGCTTCTTCTTTCTATCCTTGGTCTGAGCCATGCTTTTCGGCTTCAAGACCATTTCGTCGGGCTCGGCGACTTCTTTCGGTGCTTTCACCGGAACGGCCTCGGGCTTCATCTTTTTGGCGATCTGCTCGGCTTCCTTGAGCGCCTTGTTGAGCTCGGCAGGCTCAGTGAGCTTAGAGAGAGTGCTCTTATCCTTTTTCAAGATGTCAGGAAGACCCACCAGGTCGACGCGAAGAGTAGGAACGAAGCTCATCGGTTTGCTCGGGAAGATCAGGCTCTTGATCACCACGAGAACGACGAAAATGAGGTGAGCGATGAACGAAACCTTGAGCGTGCGCCCGAGCTTCGGCTCTGCAGCCAGCCGATCGCTGGCGCTGAGCGGTGCTCCCGGCGGCATACCCAGGATGGATTCGTTCGATTCCATCTCAAAACCGGCTCAGAGCCGGAACCCCGGATCGGCTGGGTCAGTGACCAAGCCCACGCGTTGAATTCGAGCCTTTTTCACTTCAGCCATGACCTGAGCCACGAAGCCGTACGGAACGCCCTGGTCTGCGGAAATAAAGACATCGATGTTCGGGCGAACAGCAGAGATCGCCTCAAGACGCGCGCGAAGGGTTCCGCTTGCGATCGCTTTGTCGTTCATCGTGATCTGCTTTGCCTTGTTGATCGTCAGAACAATCTGTTCTGGCGTCTCGTTCATCGAGCCAGCGTTGGCTTTCGGCAGATCGATCTGTACGCCCTGTTGCATGAGTGGCGCCGAGACCATGAAGACAATCAGAAGCACGAGCATGACGTCGACCAACGGGGTGACGTTAATCTCGGCCAGCGTCGTCGGCGTGCGGTTGGATGAATTTCCGGACCCGGTTGAGAACGCCATTTAGCTCTTCCGATTTCCCAGCATGCTGCGCTGGACGATGTTCAGGAAGTCCTGGGAGAAGCAATCCATGTCGGCTGCGATACGACGAATCTGACCCGCGAAATGGTTGTAAGCGACGACCGCTGGCAATGCGGCGGCGATGCCGGTAGCCGTGGTGATCAAGGCTTCCGAGATACCGGGAGCAACGACAGCCAAGCTTGCCGAGCCGCTGGCCCCGATTCCTTGGAAGGAGTTCATGATCCCCCAAACGGTTCCGAAGAGGCCGACGAATGGAGCGGCGCTGGCAGTCGTAGCGAGGATGCTGACGTATTTTTCGAGAGCAGCGATTTCGGCAATCGATGCGCGGCTCAGTGCGCGGTTCACGTTGTGAACGCCGCTTTCGTCGAGCCCGCGAGTTTCACCCGCGCTCGTGGTGAGCTTCTTCAGCTCTTTCACGCCGGATTTGAAGATGGTCGCCACAGGGGAGCGGTTGAACCGATCACTCTTGCTGAAAATTTCTTCGATGCTCTTGCCGTTCCAGAACAGGGTCAGGAACTGCGCGTTCTCGACATGTGCGGATCGCATGATCCGCCACTTCACGAGAATGATTGCCCAACAGACAACCGATGCCGCGAGGAGCAGAAGTAGGACGAGCTTTGCAACTGGTCCGGATTGAGAAATCAGGTCGAGGACGCCGTTATGAATCACTTGTGGATTGGATGGCATAGCCGCCTCATTTTATGCGTCGAGGACGCGGGTTCAAAAGAATTTTCTTATTTCTGTAAATGCCGCGACCAATGTCCAGAAGCAAGATCAGCTGAAGACTGAAGCTTGCCAGTGGGCCACCGAGACCGCCGCTGATGAAGCGAGCGGTGCCGCTTTCATCTCCTGTTTGATAGCGAACGAGGAGAAGTCCCTGAAACTCGTTACCGAGAACTGGAAGAGAGAGAATGGGGTGAAAGATGATCAGCATTCCAGCCCAAAATCCTGCACCACGTGCAAAATCGCCTTCGCCGATGGTCTTGATCGAGACTGACAGTCCGACCAGCAACAGGGTCAGAAGCTGCGAAAGGCCCAAGTCGAACTGAAGGCTTTTTACTGCCGCGAACGCGAGCGCAGAAATGCCGGCGGCCGCAAGATCGGGCAGCCTTGGACGCATGTAGTTCATGATTTTCTGACGGAAGATAAACTCCTCGCAGTAGGCCAGGCAGCCCAAGGCGACGATTCGAAGAAGAACGCTGGCCAGCGCAAGGGGCGCTTCATCGGCCTGGATGAAGAAGCCCAAATACTTGTAGAGCCCACTCATGAGAAGGGCCGCCGTCAGACCGATCGCAAGGGCACCGCCGCTGAGAAACCCCGGCAGGAATTTTTTCTTAAAGCGGAAGCGAGTGAAGATCTCGTCACTCGTCGTCGAAGTGAGCGGATTGAGCCACTTGAGCAGCAGGACAAAGAGCAGTGCCCCGAATCCGACCATCAAAAGTTCAATTGCGCCGTAGGCTTCGCTTATGTCGGGGAACCGTGAGTTCGACGACATCAGGAAATAGGTGACGAGCGTATAGATCAGAAGGCGAAACGCCAGTACCCAGCCTGAATAGCTGAGAAGATGACCTGCGGCTTTGAAGAGAGTTCGATTGCTGGGCGGTAACATCTGTTCGAAAAGGGTATCACGACGCTGGCCCGGCCTCTGCCGTCAAAATATAGACGGATAAAACTTCCCCAGTTCTCTTCAATGGATTTCCAGTGTTACTCTATCTCTAGGCCTCACCCAGGAAGGGTCAGGGCGATTGCGAAAGGGTCTCGGGTTTCTCATGTCGAACGGGCCAGGATCGGCGATTCAGCTCTCGGGCGTCTCAAAAAGTTACTTCGGACAATCTCGTGTTCTCGATCAAATTACTCTCGAAGTGAAGCGCGGAGAGTTTCTCTATGTGCTCGGCGGAAGTGGCGCGGGCAAATCCACTCTGCTTCGGTTGATCTCGACCGAAGAGGCCTCGAGCGCAGGCCAGCTCAGACTCTTTGGTTACGATTTAAAAAGCGTAAACCCTTCCACGCTTCGCGCGATTCGCCAGGCGATGGGTTACGTTCCGCAAAATATCCGCCTCATTCCCGATCTCTCGGTTCAAGACAATATCGCCCTATCGCTTTCACTCGCGGGACGCCGGGCATTGACCGACGACGCCCGCACGCGCATGAACGAACTGCTCGAGCGCCTCGCTCTGACTTCGGTTCGCGACCGTGCAGCAGGCTCGATTTCGGGCGGTGAAGCTCAACGTGTCGCCGTGGCGCGCGCGTTGATTCGAAATCCTGAAATCGTCATTGCCGATGAGCCTACCGGAATGCAGGACCGTGATTCGACCTGGTCGATGATGGACCTTTTGGTTCGCGCCAACATGGGTGGGGCCACGGTTCTTGTGGCTACTCATGATCAGGAAGTCGTTCGTCGAGTTCGTAAGCGATGCGCGCAGATGAAGGGCGGCCGCCTTGCGGCGATCGAACCCGAACTTCGCGTTGGAAGCGCTCCGATCACATTGAATCAGGAGTCCCTATGTATCTTCTAAAACTGGCATTACGCCCTTGGCGAATCGCATTTCTTAGCCAGGTTTTCGCCGGAGTGGCCGTTGGCCTTCTGCTTTGCATCGCGGGCCTTCTCTTTTGGATGGAGCGCGGTCTTAAGCCCGTCATCGGCCGCTTGGAATCTGAGCAGGTCATCACGGCTTATATTTCATCCGAACTTCCAGCAGGTGACGAAGCCAAAGTTTCTGACGTGATCAAGACCACGGTCGGCGCACGAGCGCTCGAAGCAGGTTTGGATCCCGCGCGAATTGACATCAAGGCGGTTTCAGCGCCCGAGTTCGTCGAGCAGCTACGGGTTCACTATCCAGAGCTCACCAAGGAGCTTGAGAGTTTCGGCTCCGAGATGAATCAGATTATTCCGCGCTACGTCTCGATCTCGGGTTCGCTTCCGGCTCAGGCATTGGAAGATGTAAAATCCGTGAGCGGTGTTGAAGCGGCGGAAAGTTCAAAGGATCGCCACGAACATATCGTGGGTGCGTTCCGGGCCTTGAGATGGGTCGCTCGACTTTTGATCGCAGGTCTTGCGATCGCACTCCTGACCGGTCTCATTCATCTTTCAAAGATGAACGCCTACCTTCACCAGGACGCGCTTTCTTTGATGCGCCTTTGGGGTGCGGATTCGTTCAGGCTCAGGTTACCGGGTGCCATTTCCGCTCTCACGGTGGGTGTGGTCGGCGGATCGATTGCGGCCATAGCTTGGGCACTCGGAAGCAGCTGGCTTGCTCATCAGATGTTCGCTCTTTCGCCGATGCTTCAAGGCATGCCGGATCCATCGGTCGCCACGGCGGCCGTTTTGCTTTTGACGGGCGCATTGATTGGAATGGGTTCGGGTTTGATCGGTCACAACGAAGGCCGAGGGTAATCGAAGCGTGAAAAGACGCGTCTTCTTCCGCATCAGCCTTGTTCTGGCTCTCGCATTCAGCACCCATGCTGCTCGGGCCGAGTCGACTGAGACTCCACTTGCCGAACGGCTCGGGCATATTCGGGAACAGACTTCTGGCTTAGAGCAGAATCTTGTCGAAGGGCTTCGGTCCCAAAAGACCGCGCGCGCTAACATCAAGAAGATCAAGACCCTGCTGAAACTTCAGGAGCAGGAAAAAGATCTCGGTAACCGTCGTCTCGAAGAACTCGAGCGAACGATCGCCGAACTCGAAGTACGTCGCGGCCAGCTTCGCGAGAAGGTTTTGATTCAACAGCGCTCGGTCAGAAACTCACTTCGTGAGATTCATCGCTCCTCGGGAGAAGTACCGAGGACTCCACAGCTTCACCTGCGGGAGCGAATTGAAGCCCCACGGCGTCGTGTCCTAGCAGCCATGGTCGATCGAAGTGTAAAGGAAATTGAAGCCTACCGAGTCGACCTTGCCGACGCCGATCAGCTCGGTGTCCGCATTCAAGACGAGAAGCAACAGCTGACTTACCTGTTTCAAGACTTGAAAGAGCGCGAAGGAATTCTCGAGCTCAATCAACGCTTGCAGGGTGATTTGGTTTCAAAGCGTTCAGGCGAGCGGGTTAAGCAGCTCGAGACCTATCATCACCTCAAGAGCGCCGAAGTTCAGGTCGAGCGCATGATTCACGACTTCAATGCTCGCATGGAGCTTCAAGATGCGATCGACACCGAAAGAAAACTGACACGTACCCAGCTTGCTCAGCAGGCTGAAAACCAAAAAATGATGCAGAGTGCGTTCGCTCAGATGAAGGGGCGCCTCAGTCTTCCAGCGTCCGGCCGAATCATTTCTCAGTTTGGACAGGTGCTTGATCCCCGTACTCAGCTTCACATCTTCAAGAAGGGCGTTGATATTCAAGCAGGCTCGAAGCAGCCGGTTCGTGCAGTGGGTGCGGGTAAGATCGCGTTTTCAGGCGAGATGCCGGGTTTCGGTAGAATCGCAATCGTTGATCACGGCGACCATTTCTACACGCTCTGTGGAAATCTAGGCTCCCTCACTAAGAAGGCAGGAGAAGCCATTCGCGCCGGCGAAACACTTGGAGTGACCGACGAAAGTGGTACGCCCGTGTATTTCGAAATCCGCGCAAGAAACATTGCTGTGAATCCATTGCAGTGGGTTTCCAACTCTTCTACCATTAATTAAATTATGCTCTGTCGCTCGCTATTGAAAAATGTCGCCACGCTCTCGATATCGATTCTCGCTCTTTCGGGCTCCTTCGCAGGTGCCGCCGAGAAAGCGAAGGTAGAGAAGACCGAGAAGTCTGAGAATTCCGCGTCCCAGCAAGAGCGGTACGAGAATCGCGAGCTCTTCCAAAAAGTGCTTCAACTCATCGAGACGAATTACGTCGACGAAGTGAAGCACAAGCAATTGGTTTACGGCGCGATCAAGGGAATGCTCGAGACTTTGGATCCGCATTCGAACTTTCTGACTCCCGAGATCTACAAAGAGATGAAGATCGATACCTCCGGCAAGTTCGGTGGCGTCGGCATTGAGATCGGCGTGAAAGACGGCGTTCTGACGATTATCGCACCGATCGAAGACACCCCTGCTTGGAAAGCTGGATTGAAGCCGGGCGATCGCATCGTGAAAATCGCGAAGGACAGCACGAAGGGAATGACCCTGACGGAAGCGGTCACCAAGATGCGCGGTAAGACGGGCTCGGAGCTGAAGCTCACGATTTATCGTGAGGGTTTCAAAGAAGTGAAAGAAGTCAGCCTGCGCCGTGACGAAATCAAAGTTCAGTCGGTGAAGAGCGATGAGCTCGAACCGACTTATGGCTATGTTCGCCTTGCGAGCTTCAACGAGAATGCTGCACGCGATGTGCGCAAGGCGTTGGATAAGCTTCAGGGTAAACAGCGACTCAAAGGTTTGGTATTCGACCTTCGCACGAATCCAGGTGGACTTCTGGATCAAGCGGTCGACGTGACTTCACTATTCTTGGATGACGGTGTCGTGGTTTCCACGATCGGCCGCAATCGCGATCAGAAAGAAGTGAAGTACGCGAAGAAGGGGATGGCTCAGAAAGATTATCCAATCGCCGTCCTTGTGAATTCCAGCTCGGCTTCGGCCGCTGAGATTGTCGCTGGCGCACTACAGGATCATCACCGCGCGATCATCATGGGTCAGACGACTTTCGGAAAAGGCAGTGTTCAGCAGGTCGTTGAACTCGGTCCCGATCTCGGAGTTAAAATCACCATCGCGCGCTACTACACCCCAAGTGGCCGCAGCATTCAGGAAAAAGGCGTGAAGCCAGACGTAGTGCTCGAAGACTTTGATCCAAAGGTCTTGGCAGAAGCTCGCCGCAAAAGTGACTACCTTCGTGAGAAGGACCTGAAAGGTCATATGGTGAACGAAGAGGGAGCCGATGAGTCCGACGGAAGAGACTTCCGTAAGGACGAGCTGGAAACTCTCGGCAAGCGTTCGACGAAGTTGAAAGACCTTAAAGACGTTCCAAAAGACGACGACGAGATGGCGCCACTGCGCTTCAATCCGAAGGAAGATTATCAAGTTCAAGCGGCTCTCAATTACCTGAAGTCGTTTGATACCTTCAAGAAGCTTGCGACGTTCGAGTCACACGGCAACGTCGCGATCGATACGACGAACAAAGTACAGAAGACCTCCGCGTCTCCATGAAGAGTCGCAGACATTCGGGAAAGAACTACGGACTTCCGGGGAAGAGCTATGGGCTTTCGGGAAAGAACTATACGCTCGCTGCGACCGCGATCGCACTGGCCCTTTCAGCCTGCGTCCATTCGCAGCGCCAGCCGGCGAGTATAGAAGAAGCCGAGCGTGCTCGCGTAGGTTCGCCGTTCTTGGACGATGTCGCGGTTTGTTCTGAGTTCAGCGACAAAGTCTCGCATGATCAGGCGAAGGTCATCGGTGATGTGATGGCGACGCATGCGCATCGTTTGAACCATGTTCTTTGGCACGCGACCCGTAACTCGTGGAGTTCGTTTTCAACTGCGGAGAAGAAGGTGCTTCAGAAGCTTTCTCCTCAGTGGGGAAAGAACGCCCCCGTTTGTCCGGCACCGACTCCGGCTGGTACGGCGAATGCGGCTGGAGAAGAATTTCTTCTGATGCATCATCAGATGGTCGATTCGCTGCGTGCTGCGCTCGTCGAATCGAGACTTCAATGTATTGCCGGTTGGCAGACGCTTCCCGAGAAAGATGATTCAGTCTGGCCCGTGCCTGCGGGTGAACGGGGCGACTCCTCGAAGAGTGACAAGACGGGCACACTCATGTCGGCGTGGATGAGTCGATTCGATGACTCGCGCTACTTGAAGGGCAAGTCACTGAGCTATATTGGGTATCTCGTCGAACTTTCGATTCATAACCACATGCACATGCGTTGGGCGGCTCGTCCGAGCGTGGGTGACGATTTCTCACCGTTGGACAATTCGTTCAACGCCGATAGCTTGGTTGAGCCGTCGAACAAGTACGACGATCCGAAGTACCACTGGCTCGGAAATCCCTACAGCGCGCACGTGAATCCGATTTTCTGGAAGCTTCACGGCTGGGTCGATGCAGTGATTCCGAAATGGCTAAAGGCCAACGGCTATTCGAGCATTTCGGCAAACTGCGGCGGCAAGAGCGGTTGCTATCAGTGGAAGACGAAGTGGGTGGGCGGAATGGTTGAGCATGCAGCGCCGGGTGGCGCGCGTGGTTTGCCTCATTCGCATCCACAGACTCCGAAGCTAGATCCTTCGGAAAACGAAACGGCCAATCGCGCCATTCGCAAAGCGTTTAGCGGCTCGGGCTTCGGCAACGCCAAGTTCGATCGCTTCCAAAATCCGCCTCTGCCACATGGACCTGTTTCGCATGCACCAGGCGCACCTCCTCGGGATGCAGCGGGCCCTGATCCGCTTGAAGACCCGGCTGTGTATGTGAAGCAGTTCGGACCTTGTAGCGGGGGATGAGAACTGGTCACGTGACCAGTTCGGTTAATGTGTATTAAGCTGCGCTTTGATTTTCGCGATAAGCGTCTCGGTCGCTTCCGGTTTTTGAAGGGCGATCCAGTTGACTCGCGGACTCGTTTCGTCGCGAAGGGCCGAGTAAGTTGTCTTTCTTCGGGCGTGTGTTCGAAGGACCCAGCGGAACATCGATTCTTTACTGAATAGAAATCCAGTGAAGGTTTCCTGGTTTCCGGCCCAGAGTTTTTCTC
>OUNO011323133.1_pt1 | contig 16305 bp, 15 predicted proteins | sample 1779811 | NCBI WGS metagenome assembly OUNO01 (sample SAMEA3914804, study PRJEB12502) | metagenome | biome: forest; material: soil | place: Canada | collected 2010-06-25 | depth 0.3 m | reverse complement strand
TGGCCGAAGGCAGTTTCGGGGTCGACAATCTTCCTGTGGCGATGACTACCGACCTGGCTACGTAGAGTGTCGACGGAGTCCGCACCTCCCAATCACTCGTCGACTCGCGCCACTCAATCCGCAGAGCGTCCTCGCCGAATCGAATGTGCGGGAGGATGCCCTCTTCTCTTGCGCATTCGCGCAAGTACTCCTGTATTTCGGGACCTTTTGCATAAAGCCGAGACCACTCGAAGTCCTGCCGGAATGAGAACGAGTACAGCCGAGAAGGAACATCGCAACCGACCCCCGGGTATCGGTTGTCTCGCCAAGTCCCACCAACATCCCCCGCTCTCTCCAGAACGACAAACGACCCGCGGCCACGCCGTTTCATCTGGATTGCTATGCCAAGTCCCGCAAATCCGGCGCCGATCACGACAACCTCGACGTGTTCTCGCGCGGTCCTGTCTGAAGGCCAAGCAACGTTTGCATTCGTCACGGGTGATGCGCCTCAACCGTCGTCCCGGGCAGATGGGTGTCTGGATTGAGGAGGAAATCATCCATCAGGGCAAGAACTTCTGCTGGCCTTTCGGCTATGGCACCATGCGCCGTGGCGATCCACGCTGCAACACTTGACGGTAGTGCGGCCGCAAGCGCCGCCGAGCTTGCTGCGGGGACGAGGCGATCGCTGGTGGCGGCGATGATCAAGAAGGGTATCGACAGACCGGCGAGTTGATCGGACGTATCGAGCACCTCCATGAGCTGGCTCTGTTGAAACAAACGCCGATGATAGGGGTCACGAGACATCCGATTGGACTGATCGACCTCAAGGGCAGTGAGGAATGTATCGCTGTTGACACTGAGCAGCAGATATTCATCGACAGCAGTCGGATCCTTCACTATGAGCCGCCGAATCATTCGGGCGTGAAGAATCATTGACCTCGAGGGCGTCGCCCAACTGCTGATGAGAATGACCTGCTGCACCCGAGGGTTCAGGGCCGCGTAGTTGATGGCAATCGCGCCGCCCAGCCCGACTCCGGCCACCGCGACCGGGCTGGATGGTGGAAGTTCGGCTTCGAGAACCGCGTTGATTGACGCGCGATAGGCCTCAAGAAGCGTCGAAGTGTCAGGAGACCCGGGAAGAACCGGCAACTCGACCGAAATCGTCAAGCGGTGCCGAGAAAGCATCGGCAACAGGAACTCGAAGTCGCTCGCCGCGTCGCCACCCACCGAGTGAATCAGCAGTAGTGGCATGCCGCCATGGTGATGAGTACCCGAAGCCAAATAGCTCACGGTTTGATTGCCGCTGCCTGCAGTCTTTAGCCGAGGCTCGAATCGAGAGAGCGACTGAGTCATCGCACTACCAGAGGAATGTACTTGAGTGAAACGGAGGGACCCGAGCGAAAGTTGGCCGCAGCTCTGTTGGCGGCCAAAGTGCGCTCCTCGCCCGCAGATTCGTAAGTCGTGGTGCGCTGCCGGGGTAGTCGACCAATCTCGCCGATTATGCGGGCCATGTCGCTCGATGTCAGCTCGAGTCCCGCTTCAGCGCCGGCCGCCGGCATCCGGTATCCCGCCGTGAATGTCCCGCCCAGGTCATCGGCCCCGCCCTGCAGTACCTCCTTGGCGCCGTAGATCCCCAGTTTGCTCCAGGACGCCTGGATGTGGTCTATTCGCCCGAGAAGCATGAGGCGCGCAACCGCATACATGGCGCGAGAGACGCGCATGGAAGCACCTCCTCCCACCAGACGGGCAATCGGGGCCGGAGCATCGGTCGGGAGGAATGGCATAGGGATCAGCTCGGTGAATCCGCCGGTTGTGTCTTGAATCGCGATCAGTGATCGGAGGTGAGCCACGATCTCTGCGGGAGATTCAATATGCCCGTAGACAATCGTGGCGCTCGTACGCAGGCCTCGACGATGAAAGGTTGAGATGGCGTTGATCCATTCGGAGGAGGACAGTTCTCGTCCCCCAGACAGAATGTCCCGGATTCGATCATTCAGGATGCGCGCACCGGTGCCCGGCACTGTATCCAGACCCGCTTCCCGCAAGTCGTCGATGTACGACGTCAGCGATCGGGCGTGTCGTCGTGCGCCATCGACGATCTCTATCGGGCGGAAGGCGTGTAGGTGCATTTCGGGTTGAACGGATTTTACGGCTCGAATGACGTCCAGCTGGGTCACGCCTGCTTCACCAGGGAGTGGGCCCTGGATGCACATTTCGGTAACCCCAGCCTGCCAAGCCTCGGATGCGAGGACCTGAAGTTGTGCCAGCGAAAGGGTTGGCGCATTGAGCGACGGGTCCCGGCCGATAGCTGACGAGTCAATGTTCCTGTTGACGACGAACGAAATTTCTTCGCCGACGGTCTCACGACGGACGTTGTCGGCGATGGACGTCAGGGCGTCGAGTGCGTCGCCATCCGCGCGGAGAAGCAATTCGTAATCTCGGTCAGAGAGTTGGCTGGGGGATGACTCGGCTCTTACCAGGGTGAGCAACAGTTCAGAAGACGAGCGGGTCCTTGTTCTCGGCGCTTCCGGCAGCGCCCAGGGGCGAGCTACGGGCATGGCGGCTTCGCGAGCGAGGCCGGTCGCTGGGTCTACGAGGGCCGTGAGGTGTCCGAGAACGTGAGGATCGATCCACGACTCGTGATCCCGAATAAAATGCGGGTGCGCCGTAAGCCGCTCGCGCAATTTGAAGCCTTCCGCCGCGGTAAGGCGAGCGAGTTCATCGATTTGGGGCCACGGTCGCTCAGGATTGACGTGATCTGGTGTCAATGGACTGACACCGCCCCAGTCATCGATTCCAGCTCGCAAGAGCAGCGACAGTTCGTTCGCGTCGGTGAGATTCGGCGGCGCTTGAATTCGAACCTGTGAGCCAAGGACCAATCGGGTGACCGCGACGGCAGCCACATACTCCATCGTCTCCAAGTCGTCGTCGGCCATCATGGCGGTCGCGGGTTTGGCGCGAAAGTTCTGAACGATAACTTCCTGAATATGCCCGTAACGGTCGTTGGACTTCTGAATCTCGATCATCGCGTCGACCCGTTCGGAGTACCGCTCGCCAATACCCAGCAGGACGCCCGTAGTGAATGGCACGTGAGAACGACCAGCGTCATCGAGAACCCTGAGACGGACGGCTGGGTCCTTATCGGGGGACCCGTAGTGAGCCTCGCCCTTCTCCGTCCAGAGCCTGGCCGAGGTTGTTTCCAGCATCATCCCCATCGACGGAGCGACCGGTTTCAAGTGTTGGAGCTCAGCCCACGTCATGACCCCGGGGTTGAGGTGGGGAAGCAACCCCGTTTCCTCAAGCACCAGCAGCGCCATCGCCCGGAGATACTCAATGGTCGACGCATACCCGTGGTCGGATAACCACTCGCGGGCGACCTCCCATCGGTTTTCGGGCCGGTCGCCCAAAGTGAATAGGGCTTCCTTGCACCCAAGCGCAGCTCCGGCTCGAGCAATCTGAAGTATCTCGTCGGGGGAGAGGAATGGAGACTTTCCGGCTTTCGCGAGCTTGCCAGGGGTCTGGACAAAGATGCAGTAGTGGCAGCGATCCTGGCAGAGGTGGGTGAGCGGAATGAAAACCTTCCGCGAGTACGTGATCACCCCGGGGCGGCCGGCTTCGGCGATACCTTCATCTCGCAGCTTCCCCGCTGCATGCAGGAGTCGAGTGAGCGAATCGCCCCTCGCGTGAAGCAGGACCTCGGCAGCCCGCCGCGTAAGTGGCGCCCCGGACTCCGCCAACCCGATTGCGAGGTCAAGTTCTTTGAGGGACGGGGCCATCTCGAGGAATTTGTCGGCCGCCTGCGTTGGAAGCGCCATGGTTACGGAGGAAAGCTGTCGTGCTGTCATCGGGACTCCTGCAGGGTGGTTAGGACGCCATCCAGCTCATCAGTGGTGTGGGAATCGGGATGGAGCGAAGCGAGCAGCTCGGGTCGCGGGGATCGCTCCAATTCGCGGATTGCTGCCAGAGTTGACGGGCCAACGGATCGCCCATCCGAGCCAGCCGAGCGCAGGTCAGCGACGGTATCGATGTCGAAACGCAGCCCGGAATGCTCGCTCAACTCGATGAGCCGGTGCCCTGCCTGCTCGTGTGCGAGACGAGATGAAATGCCAAAGCGAGGGCTCGGTAAAACCCCCGGCCCGACCGTGATCATCGTCGTTCCGGCGCCCAAGGAATCCGGGACAAACGATCGATCCAACTGGGCCGCGCTTTTCAGGGCGAAACGCAGATCGTTGCCGTCGAGGCAGGGAAGATCGCTCGTCATGGCGGCCACGAGCGCGGTCGGAATCGCGCGGCGGGCGTGCCCTATTCCCTTTAACACAGCGGCATTTAGACCACCTCCCGAGTCGCTTACGATCCTGATCGGCGTCACTGACTGCGTCATGCGATAGCCGGCGCCGAAGCGCCCCAGCGATCGCACCTGTGCCGAGTCGGAGACGATAACGACCTGCGCCACAAGGTCAACGCTGCGGACTGCCTCGACCGTGTCCACAAGAAAGGCGAGTGCCAGGCGCGCGCGTCGTTCGTCGCTGACGCCGCGGAGACGGCTTTTGCCGTTTGGCGCGCCCTTGAATGGAATCACCACGGCCCATGGTCGGGGACGATACGTTCCCAGCTGCTGCTCAGACGCCGAGGACGAAACAGACAACGCCGACGCAGTTGCGTCATTCAACATGGAGCGTGACACGTAACGACCTTCTCGAGACGGATGGTATCCGGTATATTGTAGCCAATAAACGATTCGTGATGCAGGAGATGAAACGTGCTTAGGTTCGGATACAAGGCCTCTGCGGAGCAGTTCGCCCCTCGAGAACTCCTCCAGTACGGCGTGCTGGCGGAAGAACTCGGGTTCGATTCCGTCTTCGTTAGCGATCATCTCCAGCCGTGGCGCCACGATGGCGGGCATGCGCCGGCCGCACTTCCGTGGCTGGGAGCGCTTGGCGGCGCAACCGAGCGAATCATCATCGGGACAAGCGTCCTTACGCCGACCTTCCGCTACCACCCAGCCGTCGTGGCTCAAGCCTTCGCAACTTTGGGATGCCTTTACCCCGGACGTATCGTTCTCGGCATCGGATCGGGGGAATCCATGAATGAATCGCCTCTCGGCATCGACTGGCCCGAGCCAAAAGAGCGATTCGCGCGCCTGAAGGAATCGATTGACCTCATCAAGCTCCTGTGGGCCGAAGACAGGGTGGATTTCGACGGTGTCTTCTACCAGACGGAGCGAGCGACGATCTATGACCGCCCCGACATCGCGGTCCCCCTCTATATCGCGGGCTCTGGTCCTGCCGCGACGAGGCTGGCCGGCCGAAAAGGCGATGGATTCATCACGACAAGCGGCAAGTCGCTCACGCTCTACACGGAGACTCTGTTGCCCGCGGTCCGAGAAGGTGCCGAAAAGGCAGGGCGACAGGTCAGTGACCTGGACATGCTGCTGGAAGTCAAAGTGTCCTTCGACAAGGATCGATCCCGAGCGTTGGAAGACACGCGATTTTGGGGTGCGCTCGCCCTCTCGCCAGAGGAAAAAATGGGCGTTGAGGACCCGGTCGAAATGCAACGGCTGGCGGACGCATTGCCGTCGGAGCGCACGGCCAGTCGATTCATCGTTTCAGACGACGCCGAAGAGCATGTGGCGGCGATCCAGGCATACATCGACCTTGGGTTCACCCATCTCGTGTTCCACGCGCCGGGCCCCGACCAGGAAAGGTTCCTGAAGCTGTACAGCAACGAGATCCTTCCGCTTCTGCGTCAGACCAACGCCTGATGCATCGAGCCAATATCGCAACCCATGGAAGGCAGACATCGTGACCCTACTGACAGACACAGCTGAACTGCGGGCGGACCTCGTCACCTGCACCCGCCTGCTGGTGCACAACGGGGTTCTGGACTACAGCGGCCATTTGAGCGCCCGTATCCCCGGGACCGAGCTCATCCTGATTCAGCCACGCGACGCCAGCAGGGCAGCGCTTTCCCCTGATGACCTTTTAGTCGTCGACTTAGATGGCCACCTGGTAAGCGGTGAGCTGCCCCCGCCGGCGGAAACCGCGATTCACACCGCCGTCTATCGAGCGCGCGATGACGTCTCGGTAATTTGTCACGGACATCCGACGGTTTCGACAACGTTCAGCATGACTACTATTCCGTTGCTTCCGATGCGACATTTCGCATACAAGCACCCGGCAGGGTTGAAGATCCATGCTGACACGACGCATATCAGAACACGGGTGCAAGGCGACGCTGTCGCGGCTACCCTCGGTGATGAGGGAGCGTGTCTCTTGCGCTCCCACGGTACCGTCGTGGTTGGTTCACGTCTTGACGAGTTGTTCATGGACTGTCTCGACATCGAGGAGAACGCCCGGACGCTCCTCAGCGCGATCCAACTCGGCGGCAAACTATTGCCTCTGACTCAAGCCGAGATTGCCGAGATTGCGGCCAGTTACCAAGGCCTGGGGCATAGACCGGGCAAGATGTGGGAACACTATGTTTATCGAGGCAAGCTTGCCGGCGTCCTATGAGAGCAACCCAATGACCATTTCAAAGCCAGTACGAGGGACCGCCATGTCAGATGGGACGCCCGATCGCAGCAGCTCTCAACTTGAGGAGCTTGCAGCTCGGCTCACGAACGGTTACAAGACCATTGGGGAAATGGTCTACGAGGTCTTGCACGAGTCCATCATCGCTGGTGTATTCGCCCCGGGCGAGAGGTTGCGGCAAGAGGCGATCGCGACGACGATCGGTGTTTCGCGAATTCCTGTGCGATCCGCTCTCCTTCAGTTGGAATCCGAAGGACTGGTTGATTTTCACCCCAGGCGGGGCGCGGTAGTTCGCTCTCTCTCGACAGCGCAATTGCGGGAAATCTACGAGTTGCGCGAGGTGCTTGAACCATACGCGCTAAAAAAATCGTTGCGGTCGATGACGCCTGAAAGAATAAGTGCGCTCAGATTGTTAGCTCAAACTCTCGACGTGGAGCCCGCAGGAGGGGACTTCGTGGATGTCCGCGTTCAGTTCTATCGGGAGCTGTACAACCAGGACGAGAACCCTCAACTTGTCAAGATCATCGAAGATCTTCGCGGAGCTGTGGGCCGGTACCTTCTCGGCTGGCGTATTGCAGAGCGACATGATCACAGCCACGCGGCGCTCGTCGAAGCTGTGGCATCAGGAGACGCAAAACTCGCCAAAAAAGTTTTGCTCGCTCATTTGGAGCAGGTGCGACACGGCCTCGAGGCCATGGTCGGCGACGACAAAGGGACAGCGAAGCAACTCGCTTGATCCGAGCCGCCCATCGTGGCGGCAGGCCTCAGCTTGAGATTCGGCGCTAGTTCCGCGAGCTCTTTTCTACTCAGCGAGCCGCGGCAGTTTTGCGCGCCCGTTAGGCGCGCCCTCCGCCCATATTTCCGGCATGTAACGACTTCTCCCAGTTGCGGCCAAAGACTTGTCATCGAACTTTGCGCATTGTAGCTTTTGTATATTGGATACCGTAGTCAAGCGGTACACATGACGATGAGGACACAATGAAGACGGCCAAGGTCTCGTTTTACAGCGAGGGTTCAAAGATCAGTGGGCTTTGGCGCACACCCGACATTCCCCCAGTCGGTCCGCTTCGCGCGATTGTCCAGGGCCCCGGATGGCTAGGGCTTAAGGATGCGAAGCTCTACGTCCGCTACCACGAAGCTCTGACCGATGCAGGGTTTGGCGTTCTGGTATTCGACTATCGAGGGTTCGGCGACTCTGAAGGGGACCAGGGAGTCCTTTCCCCTTCCGGGCAACTTCGCGACCTGCAGAACGCGGTCACCTACCTCACGACGCGAGATGATGTCGACGCGGACGCGATCGGAGTCTTCGGGACAGGCGGGACGGGGGGCGGAAACGCCGTCCTGCTCGCGGCAATCGACGACCGAATCCGTGCGGCGGTAAGCCAGGTCCCGGTCGCTGACGGACGTGACTGGTTGCACCGGATGCGTCAAGAACATGAATGGCTCGCCTATCTTGTTGCGCTCGACGACGACCGAAAGCAGCGAGTGCTCACCGGTACCGGGCGGCTCGTGCACCCCCGTGAGGAGATCATGATCCCGACACCCGAACGGCGCACGACAACCGTCAAGTCAGACGTTGACGAGCGCATTCCCACAGCAGTGACGCTTGCCTCCGCCGAGCAGATCTTCGACTACCAACCGCTCGTTGCCGCTCAGGGGCTAACCACGCCGCTTATGGTGATCGGCGTCGAAAACGATGCCACAACACCGACGGACCACGCCGTGAAACTGTTTGAGGCCGCGGCCGGGCCCAAGGCGCTCATCATGCAGCGGAAGACGTCACACTATGCCGCCTACGACAAGTACTGGACGCAGGTCACCCCGCGGCTGGTTGCGTGGTTCGAGCAATACGTGAGGCCGGTCGATGTGCATGTGGAGGCCGCAACCCTGAATGTCGTAGACACCATCGAAAACCTGGAGGTATCCCTGTGAGCGTCGACCTGCGAATCGCCGGTGGCAAAGTGACAACGCCTAACGGAACGATCACGGCCGACGTGCTCGTCGACCACGGAATCATCGTGGGCGTGGTTGATCCCGACTTCATCGTCGACGCATCGAACACCATTGACGCCCGAAACCGGCACGTATTGCCCGGCATGATCGATGTGCACGTGCACACCCGGGAGCCTGGCTACGAACACAAAGAAGACATTCGAACCACTACCGAGCAGGCGGCGGTCGGAGGCGTTACCACCATTTTCGGCATGCCCAACCTTCAGCCACCCACCACCACCGTCGAAACCCTCGACGAAGTGTTGGCCCTCTATGCCCAACATTCGATCGTTGACTACAACCACAACCCGGCGGCGACGCAACCCGACCAGATCATTGGAATGTCCGAACGCGGCATCCGCGCGTACAAGGTTTACATGGTGGTTGACACTGGTCGTACCTACCCGCACCCGGCCGGCACCGGGATGCATGACCACGGCGACCTGCTGCGGATGATGGATCAGATCGCCACGACAGGCAAGCGGTTCATCATCCATCCCCACGACCAGGCACTCATGAGCTACATCGAGAAGCAGTACCTCGACCGTGGGGAGAACACTCCAGAAGGCTACGCAAAGGCATACGCCGAGCGAAACGGCGTCATCTGGGATACCGCCATCGATGTCGTTCTTCGGCTGGCAGAAGCATCCGGTTGCCCGGTGCACATCGCTCACATGCAGACGGCGCGCTCCATCGATGCAGTTCGGCGAGCCAAGGCTCGCGGCATCGATGTCAGCTGCGAAGTCAACCACTGGGGTCCCTTCCTCTCCACGTGGAACGATGTCCAAACCCTGGGTCCGTACGCACTCTCGTACTGGGTTCCCGACGAAGGCCGCGCAGCCATTTGGGAGGGAATGCGCGACGGAACAATCGACATGTGCTCGTCCGACCATGCTCCCCATACACGTGAGGAAAAGGAGATCGGCTGGACCCAAATGTGGAGTTCCCATACCGGGACCCCTGGCATCCAGTACTACTACCCACTGCTCCTCGACGCCGTCACGAGAGGAGAGCTCACTCTCGAACGGGTCGTGTCACTCGTTGCCGACAAGCCCGCAGAGAAATTCGGGCTCAGATCGAGCAAAGGTGCGATCGAGGTCGGCCGTGATGCCGATATCGTCATTGCCAACCTCGACTCGCCTTGGACCATCACCAATGCCGGCGTACTTTCGCGGGTCGGATGGACGCCCTACGACGGACGAACAATCAGCGCGACCATCGAGCACACTCTCGTGCGCGGGCAGGCAGTTCTGTCTAACTCACGAGTGGTCGGAAGCCCGGGCCAGGGCCGCATGGCCCTCGCTCGATAGCCATCGAACGCCCCTAACGGATAGAGGAAATTATGAAATTCGGACTATTGCTCCCGCACTTTGGCGAACACGCCTCAAAGGACAATCTTCTTCGAGGCGCACAGCGAGCGGAAGAACTCGGTTTCGACTCAGTCTGGGTACGGGACCACCTCGCGTTCGAGCCCCACGGCGAGATGGAGAAGCCCGACCGGTCGTTCTATGACGCGCTGACAACCCTGACCGCGATTGGAGCCGTTACCAACAAGATCGAACTCGGCACCGGCTCCCTCATCCCGTTCCGCCACCCGTTGCTGACCGCCTTGATGGCGGGAACGATGACGCAACTACTCGGTCCTCGTCTCATTCTCGGTTTTGGCGCTGGCACGTTCGATCACGAGTTCGACGCCATCGGGTGGGGTGACAAAGATCGCGTGGAAATGGTGCGCTCAAACGCCAAGATCTTCGAGCGCGTGTTCACCGAAAACAACGTCACCTACTCCGATGACATCTTCAGTTTCAACGACATTACGATCGAGCCGAAGCCGGTGGGGGGCAAGATTCCGTTCTGGTACTGCGGAGCGACACCGCGCTCAGCACGCCTGGCGGTTGAATTCTGCGATGGATGGATGCCTGGCCGAATTTCTCTGGCGACCATGGAGAAGCGCATCGAAACCATGCGTGAACTATCAGCCGAGCAAAGCAAGAAGATGCCGACCGTCGCGGTTATCCCCCCCACATCCATTGAGGCGACTCGCGAGGAAGCGCTCAAAGACGTAAATATCCCGGGTCTTCTCGCGTGGGCCAACAAAGCGAAGTTCACCGTCAAACCGCCATCGGGATCGTTTGAAACCGTCGAAGACCTGGAAGGCCAGCTGATCGCCGGCAATCCGGACGAAGCGGTCGAGCAGGTCCAGAAATTTGCCGACCTGGGGGTCGAACACCTCGTATTCGACTTTCGGTTCAAGTTCGATCGATGGTTCGAGCAGATCGAGCTCCTTGGAAATGAGGTCCTCCCGAGGCTTCGCTAGTTGCTACCAGCACACGAACCAGTCCTTACATACAGGCAAGACCGAGCGTAGGAGGCGTAATGGCACTCACAGACCGACGAAGAATCATCGTCCCGCAGGCTAAGACACGGGTCAAAATTGAAAGCGGCGACGGACGGAAGCAGCGAGGGCCGCTCAAAAGGTTCCTCTTCAGGCCACTCGTGCTTCCCATCCTGTCGGTTGTATTGTTCCTCGCGATCTGGCAGATTTTCGGATCGCAGATCAATCCGATCCTGCTAGCTACTCCTAGCGCGGTGGCTGTCGCGGGCTGGAATCTCATTGGCACCGGAGTACTGGGCGACGCGTTCTTCCATGCAATGGAGGTTCTCCTCGTCGGCTTCGGTATCGCTGCCATCGTCGGGATCGCGGTCGGTCTCCTCATGGGCCGCTCAAGAATCGCCTGGCGAATTCTCAATCCGTATGTGAGCTTCTTCCAAGCGACCCCGTTGGTAGCCCTTATCCCGCTCGTCGTGATCTGGACCGGCATCGGATTTCAGGCGGAGGTCGTCATCACCTTCTTACTTTCAGTGTGGTCGGTGATCATCAACACGGCGGAAGGTACTAAGAACACACCTGAAATCCTCCTCGATATGGCAAACATTTATCACGCCAAAGAGGCGTCGATTGTGCGGAATGTGGCTATGCCGAACGCCGTCCCTTATATCTTCGCCGGCCTGAGAATCGCGCTGGCCAAGGCGCTCATTGGTGTAATCATCGGGGAAATGGACATCAGCCTGAAAGGGCTGGGCGGCCTCATTATCAATTTCGGGGACGCCTTCCAGACTGCGCCGCTGCTCGCGGCCATCGTGAGTTCGTCAATCGTCGGTGTGGTCGGAACCGTGATTCTCGAAATTCTGCGGCGCAGGCTCGCGCCGTGGTCCATGGGCGGACACGTCCACACCCGGGTTTAGCGACCTCCACACACAAGCCCACTGCAGGAGGAAGTTCAACATGACCATTACAGATACCCCCGCAATTGAAGTATCCGGCGTTTCCAAATCGTTCAAACACCAGGGCAGGAAGGGGGAAATCTTCACCGCCCTGGCGGACGTGAACCTATCCGTCGAAAGGGGGGAATTCGTCTCCCTGGTCGGGGCGTCGGGCTGCGGGAAAACCACTCTTCTTCGCATGATGTCGGGGCTTGTCGAGCGCGACAGCGGCCAAATCAGGATCAATGGCCGGATAGTGGAGGGAGTCCCGCCACGTATCGGATTCGTCTTCCAGGAGCCGGCATTGCTTCCATGGCGCTCTCTCAAAGCCAACCTCGCCTTCGCTCTGGAACACCTCAAACTCGACAACGCTGAGCGAGACGACATCATCGAGGACAAACTGCGGTTGACGAATCTTCTCGAATTCGCTGATTACTACCCGCATCAACTTTCGGGCGGAATGCAGCAGCGCGCTGGCCTCGCCCGAGCGCTTGCGTGCAATCCCGACGTCCTATTTATGGACGAGCCGCTATCGGCTCTCGATGCCTTTACCCGCCGACGACTTCAACAGGAAATCGCATCGATCATCGAGGCAAGCGGAGCGACGACCGTGCTGGTTACCCACGATGTCGACGAGGCCGTCTTCTTCTCCGACCGCATCGTCGTTATGGGAACGTCGCCGGGTCGAGTAAGGGAGACCCTGAACGTCGACTTCGAAAAGCCGCGCACTCACGCGGCGCTGCTCGGCAATCCCAGAGTCGCCGAAATTCGCGACCACGTGCTGCAGCTCGTTCTCGACCTCGGCTGAAGGCCAGCCGCCTCTAGACGCACCACCGGCGTTGTCCCGGACGCCGCACCATCCGAGACGCTCCATCAATCACAATGAAGGGAACACCATGAACCATGTACGATCCCGCACCAGACGAGTAACTCGCGTGGCCATCGCAGTCACATCGCTTGCTGTCGCGGCCGGCATGCTGGTCGGCTGCTCTACCACCAGCGGGTCAACCACGGCTGGACCCACGATCAGCAAAAGCGGCGTCCCCGATCTTAAAGGTCAGACCATCCGCATCGCCATCGGCGCCGCGCCGGATCCTGCAGACACGAAAGTTTATCTCATGACTAAGGTGCTCCAAAGCTGGGGAGCGAAGACCGAGATCGTCAACCAGACCGGCGACCCGGAAGCTGTCCGAGTCATAGTTGCGGGTCAGGCTGACGTCGGTGCGATCGCTGTCACCTCGGCGATCGACTCCGGTCTCACCATCTTCGGTCCGGCCCAGCCGCGGCTCGATTACTTCTTCGTGGGTGCCCCGTCGCTCAAATCCATGAGCCAACTGCCCGGCAAGATCTACGGCACCTCAAACGTTCACGGGTTGGAGGCGTTGATGTTCGCCGCGCTCTTGAGCAAAGACAATATCAATCCATCGACAGTCCAGGTCACCGTGGCCGGCGGATCTTCGGTCCGGGTAAGCGCAATGCTGACCGGGCACATTCAGGCGACATTCGTGCACGCCCAGAACGTGACCGCTCTCACCAAAGCAGGCTTCAACAGCCTGGCTGAGATGTCAGCCGTTGAACCAGAGCTAGCTGACTCGTTCCTTGGATCGACATCTGCCTGGTACAAAGCACACCCTGTTCTCGCCCAAGCTGTGGACGAAGCGTGGATCAAGGCTTCTGAGACGTTCAACACTGACGAGTCCAAGTGGGTAGCCGCCGCTGTTGCCTACGGCGGCCCGTCCACGACGACGTCGGACGCGCAGGGGCTTTGGCAGTCGCTTAAGACGGCCAACACGTTTCCCACTTCAAAAAGCGCGTTTACACCGGCGGGCGCCGAGTACCAGGAAAAGCTCGCCGTATCGGTCCAGGCCATCGCGGACTCAGTCCCGCTGACCCAGTGGTTCAGTGCCACGGCGTGGGACAAGGCGACTGCGGCGCTCAACATCAAATGAGTAGCCGGTCGACCAGCGGCGTAGCGGGCACCACTCGTGCGCCGCTGGCCGGCAAGCTCGCCATCGTAACCGGAGGAGGGCGTGGCCTGGGTTCAGCAATTTCCCTTGGCCTCGCCGCCGACGGCGCCGAAGTTGAAGTCTGGTTTCGAGCCGACATCGCCTCAGCCAACCGCGTGGTCGAGCAAATCCAAAGCGCCGGCGGTACTGCGACCTCACGACAGATTGATGTGAACTCCCGCGATGAAGTCACAACCGCAGTTCAGGGCGTCATCGAAAGGCGAGGGCGAATTGACATTTTGGTGAACAACGCCGGAATCATGCGGAGGGCTCCATTCCTGGAAATTACGGATGCGGACTGGAACGAAGTCATCGCCACCAACCTGACCGGGTACTTCATCGTTGGGCAGGTCGTCGCACGGGTGATGTCGAAGCAAGGCTTCGGCTCTATCGTCAACGTTTCGTCGACAAACGACCTCATCGCGAGCCTGAACTGCACGCCATATGCGGCCGCGAAAGGCGGGGTGGGGATGCTTACAAAGCAAATGTCGCTCGAACTTGGTGCTGCCGGCGTTCGAGTGAATGCCGTTGCGCCTGGAATGGTTGAAACCGACTTGAACCGCGAACAGCTTTTGGAGCCGAGCTTCCGGCGAGAAGCGATGTCACGGATTCCACTCGGCCGTTTCGTACAGTCGAGCGATGTAGCGGACGCCGTGCGCTACCTGGCTTCCGACCAATCACGATCCGTAAGCGGAGCGACCATTCGCGTGGACGCCGGGAGGACAGTGTCCTGATGGATAGTCAGGAGTATCCAATAGGGATCGATGCGTCGTGTGATGAGTCGAGAGATCGTTCTCGTATGAGTCGCGACATCGTTGGTTTGGAACCCGGTCGTCGGGCTCGATTTTGTAGCTGACCTGTCCCGGGGGATCCGTTTTATCCATGTCCATTCGCGCGGGCGTCACCGCGAACTGACACAGACTAAACGCACCTCCCAGGTCATGCCTGGCAGCCTTCTGGTCGGATTCCGGCTGCCGCCGCGACTCGGTCTCTCCATTTCCGTGCGTGTAGATCGGGACCATCCGGCACTTCGCGAGTGGAGGCGATATCCCAGCTGTACGCGCGGACGCCATTCGAATGGTGGAAGTTTTCGAGGGCCTGGTCGAAATCCCAACTGTGGGTCGTACTGGGTTCGCCGCAATGACAGAAGCGGGACTTCGCTCGAACAGCGCGCCGACCGACGGCATCGTCTCCGGCGAAACCCCGCTCATAATCCTTTTCCAAGCCGGGGAAAACGTTATTACGGCGTTTCGCGAATCAGCGGAGGACTAGAAGTCCCACAACGCCGACAGCCTTTTGCCGATTACTTGCTTGAGGCCCTGTCCGCTGAACGCTTACGGCGAGCTGTGTAGATCACGAAGGCTGCGCCAACGGTCAGAGCGAGGAGCGCCGGGATTCCGGCGGGAAGCGAATCGACGCCGGTCAGGGCCAGCCCACTGCCGGCGGGTGGTCGAGTTGCCGTGGCGACCGGGCTGCTGGGGACGATCGCCGGACGCGCACCACAGTCGGCAACGTCACGATTGATCGTGTTGCCCTGCAGCGTGACCGCTCCGGTACTGGCGAGCAGTCGCCCGCCGATCGTCGCTCCGGTCGCGGCGGAGATGGATCCGCGTGCAAGAAGCGTTCCGGCGAATGTCGCGGTCGTGCCGATCGTTGCGGAGCTTGCTACCGTCCAAAACACGTTGCACTGGGTCGCGCCACCCGAAAACGCGATCGTGCTTCCGTTTTCGATCGTGAGGGTGCTTGCCGCGCGAAAGATGAACACCGAGCTGGAGTCACCGCTCAGAGTCAGCGTTCCGGAGTTGCTGATGGCGTCGCCGTCATAGATGCCAGCGGTGAGGGTGAGCCCCGCGAGGTCGATGATTCCCGTCTGCGTCGGGGGTTCCTGGCCGTTTGCAGCGCCGTATGCGGTCGTCCAGTCGTGCTTGGCCTGAAGCGCCTGCGCGTCTGCGACATGCTTCACGCCGTTGTTGATGATCCCTGGGGGAAAGCCGACCACGGCACTACCCGGAGACAGTCCAACATCACCGTCATTGACGACCGTCGCACCCGTATTCGTGACCGTCGTCGCGGCGAGCACGTTGTAGCCGTCGAGCGTGCCGAGGGGAACTGTAGTCGCCGCGAATGCCGGTGAGGCGCCCGCAAATGTGGCCGTGAGAGCAAGAGCAACGACGAGAGCTGCGTTGACTCGGAGCCGAACACCGCGACGGAAAGTTAACTGCTTCATGTCGTGCTCCAGCTTGAAATGCGCCGACCAAGAGCTAAGAATGCGCTCTCCTGCGTTGTGGACAGAACGTCCAGCCGGGTCTGGGGCTGACTGCCTCAACCTATGTCAGAAGCCCCCGGCGGTCAAGTAGTGCCACAGATTGAGGCCACCGATCCAGGTCCCGGGATGCGCATCACACAGATTAGAGAGCCGCCAGCCGCTCAAATCGATCCATCCGTAATCCATCAATTCAACGCCTGGGCCGCACCGAGTCGTCTACTTTGCAACGCTGCAATTTCCCTGCTACAGTCTGCAACGTTGCAAAATT
>OUNO011278473.1_pt1 | contig 16323 bp, 16 predicted proteins | sample 1779811 | NCBI WGS metagenome assembly OUNO01 (sample SAMEA3914804, study PRJEB12502) | metagenome | biome: forest; material: soil | place: Canada | collected 2010-06-25 | depth 0.3 m | reverse complement strand
GGTCGCGACGACCGCGGTTGGGCTGTCCCCGCTCGAGGCGATCCTCACCAACGAGGGACCGGGTCAGGCCAAGTTCTTCGGATGGTCCGAGCCATTTCCCGACTTCGGCGCTCTCAAAGCGAAGCACGACGAGGCCGAAGAGATCACCGACCGGCTCTGTGCGTCGGCGCTCGCAGATGCACTCGAAACTGCGAAGTACGGGCGCTTCGAAGTCGGGGTGACAGCCCTGCGCGCGGCCACCCCATAGGCGCTCGGGAGCCTCTTCTCCGAGGTGAGGCCGAACCGGGGACAGGCTAAGGTGAGGGGCTGCTCAGCGACCGGCGAGGCCGGCCGAGGAGCACCAATGCCACGGACCTGTGGTGCAGCTCGGAGTGCACGCCGCCCTGTCAAGGCGGAGGTCGCGGGTTCAAATCCCGTCAGGTCCGCTGCCGAGTTCCAAGCCGCCTCCTGGGGGTGAGACTCGGTTACCCGGTCGGGTAGCTCAGTTGGTAGAGCGCGCGCCTGAAAAGCGTGAGGTCACCGGATCGACGCCGGTCCCGACCACCGAAAAGCGCCCTGAATAGGACATACATCGCCTCGACCGTGGCATCAGCTCGGAGGTGACCGCTCTTTCGTGAAGCGTGAGGACGTTGTACCGACGTGCCCGACCACGAGATGAATGCCCTCGTCAGAGCTTCGCCCAACGTCTCAGCCGGGCCGCTTGGTCACGGAGTGCCCTCTCCGTGCCCTAACGAAACGAGAACGGGCTCCAATTCGACGGCGCCCCCCGGCTTTCGGCGCACCTGCTCCAGCGATTGCTGCCTGCTTCAATCACCAATGATCGCCGTCGGCCGCGGAGTCTTTGCACTCCAGGCGGTCAGGAATGTACGCATCAGCAGAACGGGTAGTGGCGTAGTCAGCGGCCGAGTCAGGGTCCGCCCTACTCAGGCGCTTACGAGCTGACAGCACACTTGGGCCGGCACCTTCGAAGGTTCCCGACGTCGGAGCGACGTGGTCGTAGTCACGTCCCACGGCCACGGTGAAGTAGCCCTGACTCGCACGGCGGTTGTGAGTAGGGTCAAAGGCCACTGCAACCGCTCGGCCCGTGACTTGTGCCGACGGGTCGCTGACCACCACTTCCACCCAGGCGTGCGAACCCCCTTCGCCCACCAGGTGCCCCGACACATAGCGGGCTGGAAGTCCAGCCGACCTACAGAGAGCCAACATTACGTGGGCATAGTCCTGGCATACGCCCTTTCCGCCGGCAAGTGCCATCGCGGCGTTGGTGCGCACGTCGGTGACACCGTACTGATAGGTCAATGCCTGGTGGGACCACGCGCACGCGCGCTCGGCAAAGTCCAGCCCGCCAGAGCTCGCAGCGGACAGGTCGCGTGCGGCTTCGGCCAGCGTCTCGTTCGCCTGGGTGAGCGGAGTGGCCGCAAGGAGGTCACGAAAGTCGAAGGACGTGAGCGACAGTTCAACGACCCCTCCACTTGCGGGGCTACGCAGCAAGGCCCAGGTATCGAACTCGATCCACTCGGACACGGTAAATGCATGCAGCTCGACGACGTGGTTGGCGAAGCTATCCGATGTAACAGTCACGCGCGCGGGAACGCCTGACACTTTGAGCCCGTGGTCAAACCGGTACTGGCCGCCGTGCACAGCTCTCGGCACGACCACCAGCCGGTGGCGGAGCCGACGTACCGGGCTCGCATAGGTGTAGCGGAATTGCTGCTCTAGTAAATAGAGATCCTCATCACCAGTGAAGGTCTCAGCCAACATCTGTGACCTCGTCGGCCCACACCGCCATGAGCTTAAGCTCTGCCGCCCCCCAAGTGGTGACCATCGCTGCGTCAAGGGCGTCTCGTCCTCGTGCGATCACAACTCGCCCGATCCGACGCTCATTGTTGCGGGGATCGAAAGTCCACCAACGGTCATCGAGCCATGCCTCGAACCATGAGCAGAAGTCCATGGGGAGTTCGGCGGGGTTGACGTCAATGTCGGGCAGGTACCCTGCGACGTAGCGGGCAGGGACATTGAGCGCTCGACAGAGTGTGATGCCGAGCTGGGTGAGGTCACGACACACGCCCGTGCGCGACTGCCAGACGTCGTAGGCAGTTGTTACGGCCGTACTGGCGCCCACCTCATAGTGGATCTGCTCGTGGACCCAGTCGCACGCAGCCTGAACGCGGGCCCACCCGGGTTCCACAGACCCGAACAATTCCCAGGCTGGGTCGTGGAGCGTGTCGGGCCAGCAAAACCGGCTGGGGAGCAGGTACACGAAGGCTTCATCAGGTAGGTCCTCCAAGGCAACCGCGGCGGCTCCCTCATTCGCCTTGTCGGGGTTGGAGGGTACGTCAACAGTTGCGTCATAGCGCATGACCGACCGCCCCGGTGGAAGGTTGACCCGGTCGCACGCGTTACCGTACGCATCGATGTAGGTGTGGGTCGGACCCGGAGGTTCCCAGGTCTGCGAGACAATTCGGTGATCGCCATCAGGACGCGGCCGCACCTGCCATAACGACGGTGTCATGTCCAACGTCTCAAACTCGAACTGGCAGCCAATCCGTACGAGCATCAATAGAGCTTGGCTCGCGGGGAAGACTATGTCTCTACCCGTCTATGTACATTGTGTGAACTTGCAATCACCAAGTCCAGGACTGATCCGCGGGAGAGACGCATTCCGCGGAAATTACGGCCTGAAGAGTGTGAAGCGTGAGGTCGTTGTACCGACGTGTCCGACCACCGCTTGGTCACGGGGTGCCCTCTACGTCCCCCAATGAACCCCAATGAAAGCAATGGCCTCTAATCCGACCACGCACAATCTGACGCCGTCGCCGTGAGTTATGCGGTCTTCAGTTCTGGGTTCGTCAGATCTGTCGCTGGGACAGCTTGGACCATCCGGGGCAACGCGGCGTGAACTGCATAGTCGGCGACGTCTTCAAGGGATCGTCCGGCGGGCTCGGGAAGGAGCCGCGTCACGACGAAACCGAGCACCGCCGACACGCCGGCCACTGCGAGAAGGCCACGCAAACCAATATGGTCTTGCAGCACCGGGACAAGGAAGACCCCGACAAAGGCCCCCAGTTTTCCGACGCCGGCTGCGACGCCATGACCAGTGGTGCGCATGCTCACGGGGAAGACCTCTGAGGGAAGCACAAAGGTCGTCATGTTGGGCCCGAACTGGATGAAGAAGTAGCTCAGTCCGAGGATGGCCAAGAAGGGTGCCACCTGTTGGGTCAGTGCCGGCACAATTGCCAGCACGACAAAGCACCCCGCCATGACGGAGAACCCGATGAACTGCAGCCGCCGGTGACCGATTCGGTCCATGTTCTTCACGGCGAGCAGGTAGCCGGGCACGGCGAAGACGACGAACATACCGAGCGACCACAACAACTTGGTCTCCAACGTCGCGGTCGGGTTCACTTCCTTCAGGATGGCGGGCAAGGAGAGGGTGTTCCCGTAGTAGGCGTAGTCGAAGAGGAACCAGGCGCCGGCCGTTCCGAGGAGGAGCTTGAGCATGCGCGGATCTGTGAGAAACGCGCCGAGCTTGAGGCGCTCCGAGACGCGACCGGCTCGAGCGGGCTCGGCAATGACCCCTTCGGTAAAGCGCTCCAGATCACCCGCCGCCCGCTCGTGCTCGCCCCGAACCTGAGCGAGATAGCGGGGTGACTCGGGCATCTTGGAGCGCAGATACACGACCGCGGCGGCGGGAACAGCACCGAGTCCCAGCAGGATGCGCCAGGTCAAGGAGTCGCCGATGCCCGACGACAGCAGTATCAGGGCCACGAGTGGACCGACGATCAGACCCAATGCCTGCATGGAGAACACCAGACCCACGAGGCGTCCCCGGTCATGTCGGTTCGAGTACTCGCTCATGAACACGGCGGAGACCGGATAGTCGCCGCCGATCCCCAGGCCCAGAACGAGACGGGCGATCACCAAGAAGATGAAGCTGGGCGCCAAGGCTGACGCAACGGCCCCGAAGATCATGATGACGGCGACGGTGACGTAGACCTTCTTGCGGCCGATCACGTCCGCGATACGACCGAAGGTAAAGGCGCCGACAAAGGCGCCGAGGATGGCGGCTCCGGTGACCCAACTCGTCTGAGTGGTGCTGAGGTGCCACTGCGTGGCCACGAGGGCCGCCGCAGTGCCGATCACGAACAGGTCGTAGGCGTCGGTGAAGAACCCGACACCCGAGATGATCACCGTCCGTCGGTGAAACCGGCTCGTTGGGGCCTCGTCCAGGAGATCCTCGACCGTAGGACGGTCTTGACCTGGGAGTTCGGGCTTCGCGGCCACCACCGACTCGTTGTCCACAGGCTGCCCGGACCTCACGCGCCACTCTTGCTGCCTCGGGTAAACCCGAGACGACACCAAGGTGAACGTTACGCGAACACTTCGCGAACTCTTGGTTATCGGCCCAGCTAACCTCACCCGCCATGGACGCGGGACCATCACAGATCGAGGCCATCGAAGGGCGGGTCACCCGGCTGTTTGCCCTGGTGTCAGAAGCCCTGGCCGGGGCCACCGAAGCCTTGCTGGGCAACGACGTCCCCCTCGGGTTGGCGGTGGTCGAAGGCGATCAATCCGTCGATGACCTGACCGCTGAGGTCGAGCTCTTGGTCTGGCCCCAGCTCGACGACGAGGCCACACCCGGAGCGACGTTGCGCCACCTCGTTGGAGTTCTCTTGATCCTGCCCGAACTCGAGAGAAGCGGTGATCTGGCCGAACACATCGCCCAACGGGCGGTCACGAACATCGGCGCAGAGATGAGCCCCCTCAGTCGAGGCATCGTCCAGCGAATGTCCGAGGTCGCCCTTGAGATGTGGCGAGACGCCGCCGATGCATACGCCGACCGGGCCGCACGAGCCAGTGCGCTCACCGAGGATGACGAGGAGCTCGACATCCTCCATGATCGGCTGACCGGTGAAATAGCCGCTGGAACGATGCCCGCCGCCGTGGGTGCTCAAGTCACGCTCGTCGCTCGCTTTTACGAGCGGCTCGGTGACCATGCCGTCAACCTTGCTCGTCGGATCGAGATGCTGCACGGCTCGGCTTGAGGCTGTCGAGCATTGAGCTAGATCGCAAGTCAGACTGCGTGTCCCATGAGCCGTCCAGACACAAAGTACGTGGCCATCGGTGATGCTGACGTTGCCTACCAGGTCCTCGGAGAAGGACCCTCCGACCTCCTCTTCTTCAACGGACTTGGCAGCAACGTCGAAATGGCGTGGGAGGACCCGGAGATTGCCGACTTCCTGAGGCGGCTGGCGTCCTTACGCCGCTTGATCTTTCTCGATCGACGGGGCACGGGGGCATCCGACGGTGTGCCGCGCAACGCCATACCAACATGGGAGGAATGGACAGAAGACATCGAGAGCGTCCTCAACGCGGTCGGGTCCGAGCAGACATCCATCCTCGCGACGGTGGACGCTGGCCCGATCGCAATCCTCTACGCCGCTGCACATCCCGAACGGGTCGATTCCCTCGTGCTGTGCAATACGAGTGCCCGATATCTGATCGCTGACGACTATCCGATCGGGTTTACGCCTGAGGCACTCGATTTCGTTGTCGAGTTCCTCCGGACCAACTGGGGTACGCCGGAGTTCCTCCGGCTTGCTGGTGCAGCTGGCCCCGAAGACCCAGTTCGCCGCGATGCCCTTGCTCGGCTCTTCCGGTCGTCGGTCACCCCGAGAACCGCGGCGGCACAGTACGACTACCTGCTTCGCAATCTCGACGTTCGCCCGGTGCTCCCGCTCCTCCGGGCGCCCACGCTGGTCCTGAGCGCCGACAATCCAAGCTTTCTTCCCATTGCGCATGGGCGTTATGTGGCCGAGCACATTGAGGGATCCAAGTTCGTCGAGCTGCCGGGCAACGATATGTTGATCTTCAGCCAGCAGGACCTGATCTTCGACGAAGTGGCCGAGTTCTTGACCGGTACGAGACCGGTAACCGACATCGACCGGGTGCTGGTCTCTGTGCTCTTCACCGATATCGTCGGATCAACAGAGCGGGCAGCATCACTGGGTGATCAACGGTGGCGGTCTCTGTTGGATCGCCATGATCAAGTTGTCCGCGAGCAGCTGCGGATATTCCGAGGTCGGGAGGTCAATACCACGGGAGACGGCTTCGTCGCTTCATTCGATGGTCCGGCTCGAGCTATCCGTTGTGGCCAGGTGATCGTCGACGCCACCCGAGCCCTCGGTATCGAGCTGCGCGTGGGTCTCCACACCGGTGAGTGTGAGGTGAGAGGCAACGATCTGGGCGGCCTCGCCGTCCACATCGCCGCTCGGATCGGTTCTTTGGCATCACCGAACGAGGTCCTTGTCTCGAGCACCGTCAAGGACCTCGTGGTTGGCTCGGGCATCGAGTTTCAAGATCGTGGAAACTGCGAGCTGAAGGGCGTCCCCGGGAGTTGGCGCCTGTTCAGCGTCAAGAACTGACTTGATTGTTCACACCTAGGGAACGCGAAACATCACGCCGATGCCCGGTTTCCCTCGGGAGGGCGCGGCGCCGCTGCTTCGTGCGTTGCTGAGGTGGACAACAACAGTCGCTCGAGTTCGGTCGACTCGTCGCAGAAAGGTCTATTTGAAGCCTCGTCGAGTACACGGCACTGTGCACCACCTCGCTCCTTCGCTTGGTACATGGCCCTGTCCGCCCTATTGAGTAGGTCGTCTGCGGCAACGGTGGAGACTTTTCCGATCGCGATACCGACGCTGGCGGCCACTTCCACCCGTCCGACCGACAAGTTGAAGGGTGCGCCGAACGAATCGATGACCCGCTCGCCAATCAACTTCGCTTGTGAGAGTCCACCCAGCCCCTGACACAAAATAACGAATTCGTCACCGGCCAGTCTCGCCAGTGCGTCCGCGGGCCGCATCAGTCCCGTCAGACGTTCGGCCACTGCCACCAACAGCTCGTCGCCGACCCGGTGGCCAAAGTCATCGTTGATCCGCTTGAAACGGTCGAGATCACAGAAAAGGACCGCCGTGGCTTTTCCGGAACGGCCGGCCAGACGGAGAGCCTGGTTGAGGAATTCAAAGAGAAGCACCCGGTTGGCCAGCCCGGTCAACGGGTCATGCAAGGCGGCTTCTTGTGATCTATTCAAAGAGGCCAGCAGATCAAACCGCGCGGTGGCATTGAGCAGGTAGGCAGCGGCGAGATCGGCCAGGGTCTGGGCCCACTTCAAGCTCGCAGGTTCCAATGGCCCAGAGGTGGTCCGATACAGATCGAGCGCACCGAGTTGACCGTTGCCACTACGAAGTGGAAACGCGAAGACGGCGGCCAACTCTGCCTTGCGTGCCCCTTGCGTGAACCTGGGAAACCGGGTTTCTTCGCCGATTTCCGCCACGCACACCGCTTCGCCACTCGCATAGGCGTCCATGCATGGCCCCTCACCCAGATCGGACTGCAGTCGTTCGAACTCCATCGCCTTCCCATCGGAGGCGGCGATGTAGCGCGGGCTGCTATCGGGCGACATGAGAGTCACTCCAGCGCCGCTCACCGGCATCACTTCGACGATGCGTTTGACCAGACGGTCGAGGATTCGCTCGATCGAGAAGTCAGTCAGCATTGTGCGGGCGAACTCGCTCAGTAAGTCGGCGAGCCGCTCATCGGTTTCCACGTCCGTTTCTCCTGACCTCCCACATGAATGACAGCCGCGGGGTCCGGGCGGAGGTGCAATGATGGCTGAACCTCAGTGTACGTTGGTCGTGGGCTCGCGTCACACATTTCCCTGGAGTCACCCGGTACGAAGACCTGGGTGGAACGGAAGGGTGAAGGAGGGGGGCCCAGATTTGGGGGTCAAAATGAACAATGGCACGGCCCGCCGGACTGCCGTCCTCGACGAGAACCGTCAACTGATCAGCAGCGACGACACTTTGCGTTCTGCTCGACAACGCGAGAGTTGAATGCCGGAAGACCGCCTTTCTCGGATCCTGGCCGAACTCAAAGCCAAGAGTGCCGGCGATCGGTTGCCCACGCACCTCTGTGAGGTGGCGACCGAAATTATTGGCGTCACGGGAGCCGGAGTCATGCTCATGTCCGGCGACGTGCCTCAAGGGTCTCTCTGCACAACCGACAGTGTCAGCAGCCTGATTGAGGAGTTGCAGTACACGCTGGGTCAAGGTCCATGTATCGACTCATTCCGGCAGGACCAAGTTGTCCATGAACCCGATCTGGCCCACCCTGCGATGCCTCGGTGGTTGGCCTTCACCCCTCCGGCACTCAAGGCCGGGGTGCGTGCCGTCTTCGGCTTCCCACTGCGGGTGGGCTCGGCTCGTCTGGGCGCTCTCAACCTGTATCAGGACCAACCGGGACCTCTGAGCACCGAGGAACATGCCGACGCCTTGGTTATGGCCCAGATCATCGCTCACTGGGTGATCGACACTCAGGCTTCCGCGTCACCTGAAACGATGGAACGCCTGCTCAAGTCAGGCGCGGACTTTCACTTCGTCGTGCACAACGCTGCCGGGATGGTGTCGGTTCAGCTCGGCGTGAGCATCACTGAGGCGCTCATTCGCCTGCGGGGGGAGGCTTTTGCCGAGAATCGGCTTGTCCGCGATGTGGCTGGGGACGTCGTGACCCGCCGCGTGTCTTTCGCATAAAGCCGACGCGAAGCCCGCTCATCGAGAGCCGTATAATTGCTGGAGCGGGGTCAACTCCTGGAACCAAGGTTGCACCCGGCGGCAGGGAGGCACCATGGAAACGTCTCGAGATCGGGCAATTATTCATTCGCTCGTCGAAATCGCCGACAATCTTGTCGACCAATTTGACGTCGTCGAACTGCTGACTGGCTTGACGGATCGGTGCGTGAACGTGCTCGGATTCTCTGCCGCTGGCGTCATGCTGGCATCTCCCACGGGTGAGTTGCGGCTGATTGCATCTTCGAGCGAAGCGATGCAGGTGGTTGAACTCTTCGAGCTCCAAGCGAACGAAGGACCTTGCCTTGACGCCTTTCATAACGCGGAACGAGTCGAGCAAGTGAACCTGGAAAATGCAAAAGAGCGTTGGCCTCGGTTCACCAAGGTCGCACACGAAGCGGGCTTCCGATCGGTTTTTGCGTTACCCCTACGATTGCGCGATATCACGATCGGCTCGTTGAATATCTTCAGTGTGGACGAGTCCCAGGTGGACGAGAGCGACGCCATGGTGGCTCAGGGGTTCGCTGATCTGGCCACCATCAGCATCCTTCAATATGGGGCGGCCAACGAAATCCGGAATGTCAACGAGCAGCTTTCCCACGCATTGGAGAATCGGATTGCCATTGAACAGGCCAAGGGCGTCGTTTCTGAGCGAGCTGGCATCGAAATGGCGGAGGCATTCTCCCGGCTACGGTCCTACGCGCGCGCCCACAGGCTCCCACTTGTCGAAGTCGCTCAAGCTGCGATTGACGGGACCCTCGAAGCGACCGCATGGTCGAAACCGGATTGACCCTTCTGAAAAGGTGAGGTGACCGGATCGACGACCGGACGCGCAACACCGGCCCGCTGAGCGGGCCGGTGTTGGCACCTCACTGGGTGGGTGGCTGGAGCTATGCCGTGACGAGCGTCCCCTGCGCAGTGTGGCTGGGAAGAAGCTCATCGTTGTCGCCCGTCCGGCGTGCGTGGGCGAAGCCGAGGCCGACCAGCACCGCCATGACGCCGGCAAGGCAGAAGGCGGCAATCGCACACCACAAGGCGATGGCGGCGATCAGGCTGAAGCCGTACGCCTCGAGCAGCAGGCCACGAAGCGTGGTGCCCTGGAAGACCGTCTGGACCTTGGCCTCCGCCGCCGTGTAAGCCGCCGAACCCTTGGGCAGGGCCAGCGCGGCCGCGCTCAGCTGGGAGTAGGTCTTCCCGCCGCCGATGCCCCGGAGGTGCACGGCGATGAAGTCGTTGGCGTAGACCTGCGCCTGCTGGCCCGTGAGCAACGCTTGCCCGGCGTATTGCGACACCGTTGGGGTCATCGACGTGGTGATCTCCTGACCGTCGGGGTGGGCGAACGCCGCGGCTGAGGGGAACGTGATCTGCTGCTCAGCGAGTTGGGTGTGCACGTAGCTGTTGGCGAAGCTGTAGCCCACCATCAGCAGTGAGCCGGCAACCGCGAGGACGATGACCACGACCACTCCACCGACACTGGCCAGCATGTCGAAAACTTTGCGTCGCATATGTGTATCTCCTTGTTCGTGATCCCTCCCAGTGAGGAGACCTGTCCCTCATCGTCGTTGCCTGAGGGCTCGCTGAGATGAGCGCAAACGTCCCGTGGACTAGGGAGGAACCTCCCTAGTTGCGCCCTGCGTCGACGTACACACTGGACACGTGAGCATGTACGTCACCCTCCTCTCGGACGCCTTGGACCTCTGGGACGCAGACCTCGACGACGATGCTCTCCTCGATCACGTCCGCGATTGCCGTGCCGCGTTACCAGCCCGGGATCTCGGGGCGGGCGTGATGTCAGGGACGGCCCTGGCCGCCGAGATCGGCTACGACCGAGCGCTCGTCTGCCTGGCGGCCCAATCCGGCATCGACGTGACCCCCACGAACTTCGCGCATCCGAGGATCGAGCGGGAGCGCCTGGAGCTCGAATTGGTCCGCCGGGGTGTCGACCTCGAAGCCCCGGCCGGCCAGCCGAACGGCGTGAGGGCGACTAGCCCTGGCTCTTGAGCTTGGTGGCGTAGATGGCGGCCTCGGTGCGACTCGTGACCTTGAGCTTGCGCAGTAAGCCGGTGATGTAGTTCTTCACGGTGTTCTCCGAGAGGAACATCGCCCCGGCTATCTCCTTGTTGGTCTTGCCATCCGCGATGAGATCCAAAATGCGAGCTTCTTGGGGTGAGAGGGACGAGATGGACGGATCAGCCTGAGGTGGGTTGGCAATGCGTTCGACCACCCGGGCCACCGCCCTGGGATCCATGAGCGACGCCCCTGTCGCCACCTTCTTCACGTCCTCGATCAAGTCGCGTGCCTTGATCTGCTTGAGCACATAGCCCGCCGCCCCGGCCATCACGCTGGCGTACATGGCCTCGTCGTCGGCGAAGCTGGTGAGCATCAGGCAGGCCAGGTCCGGCATGGCCGAGCGCAGGTCACGACACACCTCGATCCCGTCGCCCTCCTCAAGGCGCACGTCGAGGATGGCGACGTCAGGCTGGGCCAAGGGCGCCCGGGCGAGCGCCTCGGCACCGGTAGAGGCCTCCCCGACCACTTCAATCTCCTCGTCGCTCTCGAGAAGGCTCCGAATACCCTCACGGACCAGCTCGTGGTCATCGAGGAGGAACACCCGAATGGCCACGGGACCATTGTGCCAGTACCTCTGGCGCTCCCGCGAACCTCCGTGGGTCGTACGATCCACCTCGTGCCCTACGCGCGGGTGAACGACCCCGAGAAGCTCCGGCGTCTCATGGGGGCGGTCCTCATGATCGCGGCCGACGTCGAGCTGGCTGACCTACTCGGTCACCTGGTGGAGGAGGCCAGGGCCCTGGTGGGTGCCCGCTACGCCGCCCTCGGGGTCCTCAACGAGACCCGCACGGGCCTCGAGCAGTTCATCACCGTCGGACTCAACGATGAGGAGGAGGCGCAGATCGGAGACCGCCCAACGGGCCGGGGCGTACTCGGGCTGCTCATCACCGAACCGGTGCCGCTGCGGCTGGACCACCTTGAAGAACACCCGGGGCGATACGGGTTCCCCCCGAGCCACCCTCCCATGACCTCGTTCTTAGGAGTGCCGGTGCGCGTCCGGGACGATGTGTACGGCAACCTCTACCTGACCGACAAGGAGAGTGCGACAAACTTCACCGACGAGGACGAAGCACTTGCCGAGGCACTCGCACTGGCGGCCGGCATCGCCATTGAGAACACCCGGCTCCACGACCGGGTCCGCGTGATGAGCGTGCTCGATGACCGGGACCGGATCGCCCGTGACCTTCACGACCGGGTCATCCAGCGGATTTACGCAGTCGGCATGAGCCTGCAGGGCGCGGCGAGGTTGCCCGAGCGTGCCCAGGTCGTCGAGCGGGTGTCCCGGGCAATCGACGAGCTCGATGACACCATCACCCAGATCCGCTCTGCCATCTTCGAGCTTGCGGACGCCGCTCTTCCCGGTGGGTTGCGCCAGGCCGTCCTGCATCTCTCGGAGGAGCTGGAAGGGACTCTCGGGTCCCGGCCCGAAGTGCGTTTCGACGGGGCGGTCGACAACGACGTACCCCAACACGTCAGCGACCATGTCCTGGCCGTCGTCCGAGAGGGCCTCACGAATGCCGGTAAGCACGCTGGGGCTACCCGCTACACGGTGACCCTCATTGTGACCGATCGCCTCGTCCTCGAATTGGAAGACAACGGGACGGGGATCGAGCTCCCACTGGCTCAACCGGGACTCGGGTTAGCCAACATCCGCGAGCGCGCCGAGAAGCTCGGCGGGTCATTCGAGGTCTATCCGGGCGGTAACGGCGGAACCCGGCTGGTTTGGAACGTCCCCCTCTGACAGCGTCAGTGGGAATCACGCGGCGGACAGGATTCGGCTTTGAGTGCTCCTTTGGTCGCCTTCGGCATAGTCACAGGCAGCGCGGGCCGATCTCCATCGTGAGCTCGACGACGCCGCAACTGTGAGTCTGCGCCGTGGGGAAACCAGCGCCGTGGAAGACGGCGAGCATTGTGGAATTCTCAGCGAGAACGCTGGCTTTGAGTTCACTGATCCCGGCCCGCCTGGCGGTCTCGACAAGCCGCTCCAAGAGCATGCTGCCCAATCCGTGGTGCTGGAACTCGTCGGCGACGACGAAGGCCACTTCCGCAGTGCACGGATCGTCGAGCCGGTCAAAGCGGCCGACCGCCACAATCTCACCGCCGTGCTCGACCACAGAGGCCACCCGGTTGAAGCCATCGACGCAGGTGAGGAATGCGACCTCGGCTGGTTGGAGCTCGAGGTGCGGGTAGAAGTACCGCAACTGAATCGACCGGCGACTCAGGTGTGCGTGGAATCGGACGAGCGCTGCCGCATCGGTCGAGGCGATCGGCCGCACGCTGAAGTCAGAGTTCGCACATTGAGACTCTCTGCTGCTCGGAATAGTCCCAGCCATGATCACCGTCATGGAGCCACGATGACATCGACCGGATCCCGTCTGCTAGGGAGGTTGGTCCCGTCGCGGGGTGACCTTCCTCCGGCTGCGAGGGGCTCAGGGCGGTTGCTGCCGGCGCGACGCATCAGGCGGGAGCCTCAGGAGCAGCCCAGAGGATTCTCCATGTGGGAGCTCTGGAGCTTGCCGCCGTCGGGCCAGTACCCCGACCGGGTAGTAGGAGGACCGCAGGTTCGAGACGCACTTTCCCGCCATCTCGCAGGGGATGTTGCCGACACATGTGTCAGTCGGGTCAGCCGCGGCGGCAATCGGGTCGAAGATTCCGGCTCATACCGAGCGGGCGTCCGCCGAGGTCGGGGTACCCGTCGCACCGGGCGAGGATGCAATTGAAGGCGCTCCGCGCGCTCGAGCCTGCTGAACGAAACGCTCGCAATACTTGAATCACTCAAGTTTCAATATCCTCGAGAACGAGCAGGGCACGGCTGCAATCCCCCGAACGGGCGCTTCGGGGAATCTCGCGACCGAGAGCTATGGTGAGCAGCAGGCCCGTTCCGAGGAGGTTTCTGGTGCCCGAATTCCCAGGAGTAACCCATGTGGCACTGACCGTCACCGATCTTGGTCGGAGTCGACCGTGGTACCAGGCCCTCTTCGGCTCTGCGCCGGTCATCGATGAAGACACCGGTCCGTTCCACCACGTTGTCTGGCTCCTGGGCGGCCAGACTCTGGTCGGCATCCACCAGTTCCCTGATCTGCACGGATCTGATCCGTTCGACGAACGTCGGCTTGGTCTTGACCACCTGGCGTTCGCGTGCGCCAACCGCGCAGAGCTCGAGCAGTGGGAGTCCAAACTCAGCGAGCTCGGCATCGACCACGGTGGGGTCGTTGATGCCCCATATGGCTCCGGACTCTCCTTCCGCGACCCGGACAACATCGCGCTGGAGTTCTTCGCCCCCCCTGGGTAAAGAGAGAGTTGCAGCACACGTTCCGGGGGGTCGCAGTTCTTGTCGGTCGCTGATATCCCGTAGGTTGGCTCTGCATGAGCGATCGGCGCCTCTGAGCGACAATGGCGCGCCAGAGGATTTCGAAACGTGGTCGGCACAGCTACCCCGGTGCACTGCTCATCACCGGCACCCTGGTTGCGTTGAGCGGTGCCTTCGCCTCCTGCGGTGCTCCGGCGCGCTCCGCCGCTCCGAAGGCGCCATCGCATCGGACGTCGACCACGACGACGACTGGGCCGATGTTCCCGGACAAGGGAACGGGCACGGGGTACTTGGCTCCCGGGTCCGACCCAAGCGTGCTCCCAGGCCCGGTCCTGTTCGCTGATGAAGGCAACAACCGCCTGATCGTGGTGGACCCGCGAGGCCGCACTCTCTGGACCTTCCCGCAGCCAGGGGATCTCCCTCCGGGCGTCTCGTTGCAGAGCCCGGACGACGCGTTCTTCACTCCGGACGGAAAGGAGATCGTCGTCACCGAGGAGGATTACTCGGTGATCACCATCGTCGACGTGGCCACGCGCAAGATCGTGTGGCGCTATGGGACACCGGGTGTGCCGGGTGATGGTCCGAACGAGCTCTCGAACCCGGACGACGCGCTGGTCCTCCCCAACGGTGACGTCTTCACCGCCGACATCAAGAACTGTCGACTCCTGTTGTTCGCACCCCACACGCTGGTGCCGGCCCACGTTTACGGCACGACCACCCAGAACTGCCAGCACGCTCCTCCCGCACGGTGGGGGAGCCCCAACGGAGCCTTTCCAATGGCCAATGGCCACTACCTCGTCACGGAGATCAACGGGGACTGGGTCGACGAGATGGATCTCTCCGGGAAGGTCTATGCCTCGTTGCACCCTCCCGGTGTCGCCTACCCGTCCGACAGCAACGAAGTGAGCCCCGGGACGTACCTCACCGTGGACTACTCCCAGCCGGGGCAGATCGAAACCTTCGACACACTGGGACAGCTCTTGTGGCGGTACCGGCCCACCGGAAACGCCTCCCTCAACCACCCGTCACTGGCTCTCCCACTCCCGAACGGCGATGTGATCGCTACGGACGACCACAATGACCGGGTCATTGTCGTCAACCCGAAGACCGATGCCATCGTCTGGCAGTACGGGGTTCGCGGTCAGCCAGGCGACGCTCCAGGGCTCCTGAACGCCGTGGACGGACTCGATCTGGTCCCACCGCACTCGCTACTCGTGGTCCACGCCGCGACCATGGGCCTGCCGCTGGCTCCGACCCCCGCAGCCACCACTCCATGAGCCCAGGATGCTCTGACTGACGTGGGGCGCCTCCCGGTCACTCGTCGGCGTCGCTCCCGGCGTTTGCGTAGGCCTGGGCCGCCTGTGTCTCCCATTTGCGCTCAATATCGCCGAAGTGCCAGATGGCGAGGGCCACGACCCAGGTCGCCACGAAGATGCCGACGATGATGAAGCCGGCCCGGTTGATGTTGAACTTCGCAATCACGTCCCAGAACCCACCGCTTCGATCGGTCTCCTGGGCAATCAGGCCGAGGATCTCGATCGTTCCGATGAAGAGCGCGATGAAGATCGACAAGCCCGTGATCGTCAGGTTGTAGTAGATCTTCCGGATCGGCTTCGAGAACGCCCAGTCGTAGGCGAAGTTCATGAAGCATCCGTCGATCGTGTCGAAGAGGCACATGCCGGCGGCGAAAAGGACCGGCAGCGAGATCACGGCATAGAACGGGAGCCCGCCCACGACGGCTGAGCCCGCGAGCACCAGGAGGGCCACCTCGCTGGCGGTGTCGAAGCCCAACCCGAAGAGCACGCCGACCGGGTACATCTTCCAGGGCGAGTCGACGCGTTTGGCATAGCCGCCGAGGACCCGGTTCATCAGCCCACGCGCATCGAGTTGACGCTCGAGCTCGGCTTCGTCGTACCTGCCTTGTCGCATCTCCCGGCTCACCTTGATGATGGAGAAGAGGACGACGAGGTTGAGGAGACCGATGAGATACAAGAAGGTCCCCGAGACAGAGGTGCCGATGATGCCCGTCCAATGATGCAGCGCAGAGGTGTTGTTCTTCACCGCGCCGTTGAGTGCCCGGATGCCGAAATTCAGGAAGACGGCGAGAACGAAGACGACGGTCGAGTGACCCAGTGAGAAGAAGTAGCCGACGCTGAGAGGGCGCTCGCCGTCCTGGATCAGCTTGCGGGTCGTGTTGTCGATTGCTGCAATGTGATCCGCATCGAACGCGTGCCGCATGCCGAGCGTGTAGGCGAGAACGCCCGTCCCGAAGCCGAAGAACTCGGTCTTGCTGAGGTGGTAGTGGCCTCCGAGCGCGAG
>OUNO010000044.1_pt5 | contig 16329 bp, 13 predicted proteins | sample 1779811 | NCBI WGS metagenome assembly OUNO01 (sample SAMEA3914804, study PRJEB12502) | metagenome | biome: forest; material: soil | place: Canada | collected 2010-06-25 | depth 0.3 m | reverse complement strand
CGCTGGCGCGGGCGGTGCGACGTGCGGGGCCAATTGCGGTTTCAAGTGCTGCGGCCCGGAGTGCATCAACACCGGCAACGACATCAACAACTGCGGCGCGTGCGGCACCATCTGCCCCGGGCCTGGCCCGTTCTGCAACAACGGCAAGTGCGACAAGGCGCCTTGCCAAGGCGTAACGTGCATTGGGACCACCACCTGTTGCGAAGCTGAATGTTGCAAGGCCGGGGAACTCTGCTGCAACGTGAATGCCGGTGCCTCTCGCACAGCCTGCACGCCCGCGACCGACAAGGGCACCTGCCCGCTCGGCTGCGCGCAATGCGTGTGCACCGCGCCGAACACGCCCATTGCAACACCGAGCGGAGAACGCGCCATCTCGGAGCTCAAGGTCGGAGACCTCGTCTACAGCGTGCACCATGGGAAGCTCGTCACGGTACCGATCATTTTGATCAATCGCGTGCCGGTTACGGGCCTCCATCACATGGTGGAAGTGCGGCTGAGCAGCGGTCGCGTGCTTTCAATCAGCCCGTCTCACCCGACCGCAGACGGTCGAACCTTCGCTGATCTGGCAAAGGGCGATGCCCTCGACGGCGTCGCGCTCGATTCGGTCCGCCGCGTGCCCTACACGGAAGCGTACACCTATGACATTCTCCCGGACTCAGATTCGGGCACATACTTCGCAGGTGGCGTGCTGATCGGTACGACGTTGGCGCCGCCACTCGTTGCGAGCCAAAGCGCGAACCCGCTTCACGCCTGGGCATCTCAAGCCGGAACCACTCCGTGAGGTCGCGCGCGGCTCGCCTCGTGAGAGCGTCATGCGTGTGCGGAGCACTCGTGCGCCTGAGCGCTTGCGGCGCGAGCAGCTCCAAGCCGCCCGCTGCCGCGGATGCGGGGTCCGAGACTGGCGACGGTGGGGACGCTGGCGCCAGCTCGACGAAGGCGTGCCCGAACGGGGATCTACCGAACTCCACGCTTGCCCTCGGGTGCCCCACTTCGATTCCCGACGCCGGCTCTTGTTGCGCACAAGTGGGCCTGAGTTGCCCCTACCCAGGAGACGCCATGTCTCACCCGGTGGCACTGTGCGTTGACGACTCCGTGCACGCATCGTATTGGGGACAAACGGCCGTGCTCGATCGGCTCGTCTGCACTTTGAACGGCATGGTAAGTCCCCTCGGCGTGGGCGCCGGAGCGTGTTCAGAGCGGAAGGTACAGCCCTGTGGGCCCCACGATCTATCGACTCCGCAGACGTTACTCCAGAGCCAGTTCTCGACGATCGTTGACGGTTGCGGTGCCCTGCCAGACGAAAGCAGCTTGCAGGTCGAGTTCCGAGGCGGCTGTGCAACTCGGCTTTCAGCTTCATTGTCGGGTGCGGCCGACCATGCAGCTATGCTCAGCTGTGTCGGCAAAGCGCTCGATGCCCTCCATTTCGCCTGCGCCGACGACCTGGATTGCGCGAGCGTCGAGCGTTCGACGTTGGCCCGGTGAACACTACCCGACGATGAGCATTTGAGGGCGAGAGCGACCAACGGCGATTGCTCGGACGACGCGCGCTAGGCTCCAGCAATTTGGAGGTTCTTTGAATCGCCACCGAGCCGACGACACAACGTCGCAAACTCGATCGATGCCCTCGCCCGTTTCCTTCACACACGAGCATTGACGGGCGGGCGCCAGGTGCTCGCGAGCGCTGACTCGGAGCGCGTGTAAACAATGCTCAAGCAGCGCCGCGGCATGGAACGGTCGCGGGGGTCCGTTCGTTGGCCAGGAGGAACAGAGAAGGAGAAGGGTCACCCATGACTAAGCGAGAGTTGTCTGTCTTGTTGATCGGGTTGGCCACTGCCTGCGGTAACGACGGCGGTGGCGCAGCGTCTGGGAACGGAGGCGGCGGGGGGCAAATGGACGCCGGCGGCGGGGAATTCCCGCAGAACGCGCCGCCTGGCGCTTCAGGCGCGAGTGGTAGTCAAGGCACGGCCGGGGCGGTGGTTGGCTCGAGCGGTGAAAGCGGAGCGGCAGCGACCGAGTCGAGTGAGGCGCCCGCAGGCTTCGAAACTCCAGCAATCATTGCCGATCCGGGTTCGCAGAGCGCCAGCAACGGCATCGCCGAGCCAGACAATGACAGTTTTGCGCTCGATCAAAAGGCCTTCGAGAACGTACGCGATGTGACGACCGGACTGGGTCCGGTGTTCAACGCTCGGGCCTGTGTCGAATGCCATCAAAATCCCGCCACCGGTGGCAGCAGTCAGTTCACGGAGGTACGCGTTGGTCACTTGGACGGAATGGGTGCGTTCGTCAATCCGACCGTAACGATCAACGGGGGCGCCAGCATGATCACCGGCCGTTCGATCATCAATGATCGCGCGGTGTCTCCGTTGGCGCAGGAGCACGTCCCGAGCAGCGAGACCATCCATGCGCTGCGTGCCACGCTCAGCACGCTCGGCGACGGTTTCGTCGAAGCGATCGATGATCAGACGCTGCTCGACATTGCTCAATCGCAAGCTGATTCGAACACCGGCGTTCACGGCGAAGCCGTCATGGTTCCTGTGCTGGAGGCGCCTGGGCAAAATCGCGTCGGGCGCTTCGGCTGGAAGGATCAGCAGAGCACCGTACTGTCGTTCGTCGGTGACGCCTATCTGAACGAGATGGGCATCACCAACCGCCTGCGCCCGAAGGACGTGACGGCCGTGGGCGATTCGGCCACGGATCCGGAAGACGTCCCGGACAGTCTGGGGCTCGCCGATATCGATCACTTCGCTCAGTTCATTCGCGGCACGAAAGTCCCGCCGCGCGACTCGGCCCTGGCAAACACGGCAGATGCCAAGGCCGGCGAAACGCTGTTCACGAGCGTCGGTTGCGCTACCTGCCATGTCTCGTCGATCACGACGGCGCCCGCTGGAACCATGATCAATGGCGGCGCGTTCGCCGTGCCCGAGGCGCTCGGAGACAAGATCATCCACCCGTTCGGAGACTACTTGTTGCACGACGTGGGCACTGGCGATGGCATCGTGCAAACGCCGCCGCAAGATACGGCCAACAAGCTTCGCACCTCTCCGCTTTGGGGGCTGCGCACGCGGCTCCGTTTCATGCACGACCTCGGCTCGCTCACCCTGAGTGATGCCATCCTGCGTCACGCGGGCGAAGCCAAGTCTGCGGTCACCGCGTTCAGCGCATTGAGCGAGGCGAAGCAGCAGCAGCTGATCGTGTTCTTGAATTCACTGTAAGCACCGCTTGGCGCTGCTTTTTTTGGCCGTCGAGTTTACGCGCTCCTAGCCGACTCGACGCACGCCTGACCAGTCGGAAGACATTTGCGGTGCGAGCTGGCTTGACGGCCAGCTCGCGCTCGCGACTCGCGCTAATGCTTGCCGTAGTCCAGGGTCTTGCCCTTCCGCTGCGCCAGAATGTAGGCCTCGAGCGCGCGCATTTTCGGATCCTCGGACGCGAGCGGCTTGCCACGGACCGGGTGCTCGATACACCAGTTGATCATGTCGCGGAGCAGCGCGACCCGGCCTAGTTGCGCTTGAAATTTCGGGTACGTCTCGGGATGTGTGTTGGAGGCGTGCGGGTGACACATGTCGCAAGACACGCCGATCGTGCTGCCGAGCTCATCGCTGTTGTGGAAGACTTGCGAGCCTGCCAGAGCAACTCGTTCGGTCTCGGCCTTCCACAGGGACACGTCTCGAGACGTGACGGTACCGTATGTCTGCTCCTGAACGCCCTGGTGACCGACTACGTCGAGGTTATCGGCGGCCGGTTGCAGCGCATGGCGTTCACGCTCTTCTGCTTCCCAGCTAGAGTCTGGATTCTTGCGAAGCCATTGTTGCATGAGCGCGCCGGCGATCGAGGTCCCCGGGGTGCCCTCCGGTACGTTCACGGTAGTCTTCCCATCGCAAAGTAGGACCTCTAATCCCGCGGCGGCGCTCGGGCGCGAAGCCGAGTTGGGCGCGGGTGCAGCACTTGGCACGGCCTGGCCGCTCGCCGTGGCGGCTTGGCCTGCGGGAGCTTCCATGGTTCGACACGCGACCGCGCCGGCCAACAACGCAAGAGTCAGCAGACCTGAGTAGCGGCTAGAATTTGCGCTCATGATCGTCCCTCAATAGCTCGGCAAATTGGGCAGAGCAGGCTTGTCTTTGCTGCCATTGGTCGCGGTATACGAGCGGGTGATAGTGACCGGATTGCGATTCCAGAGGTTGTACAGGCTATCGGCGGTGCCGTCGGTGTGGATAGTCGCCGAGCCGTCGCCACATCCGTCCTGCGGATCGAATGGGTTCGGACGCCCCATCTGCAGGTTGAGCATCGGCAGACCCTCGGGCGCATACGGCCACGGCCAAGCCGTGGACAGAAATCCGTGGAAATGAATGTTGCCGATGCGGTTCGTGAGCATCTGATGGGTGTGGCCGTGAAACACGACCACTGACTTGAAGCGCTTCAAGATGTCTTGCACCTGCTCGGCGTCTTCCGTCCAAAAATTCCAGGGCCGATACAGCTTGTACAAAGGTGAGTGAGAAAACACGATCAGCGGCGTATCGGAGGACACCGCCTTCAGGTCGTCTGTGAGCCACGCTCGCTGCACGTCTCCCACGGAAAACGCGCTCTGCCCCGCGTTGTCCAGGCCGGCGACGGTGCGCATGCGTTGCATCGGGGTCAGCTTGCGTGCGGTCCAGAAATCCTTCTCGACCACGCTGTTCAGCACTACGCAATGCACGCCCTTGTGCTCGAACGAGTAGGTCGACGCCCCGAACAGGCTCTTCCACTTCTCGCCCAAATCCAGGTACCAGTCGTGCTCACCGACCATCATCCTGAGCGGCGCCTTCACGCTCTTCAGGATTTGCGCGCCGAGCTCGAGCTCTCGAGGTTGCCCGAGCTGCGCCAAGTCGCCGCCGTAAAAGACGAAGTCGGGCTGCGGATCCATCGCATTGACATCGTCTACGGCGCGCATCAGGGCGTTCACGAAGCGGTCATTGACGGTCTTGTCGTAGAGGTGCGAGTCGGAAATGTATGCGAACGTGAAGGGTTCGATCTTGGCCTTTCCCCCCTCCGCCGCCTGAGCCACACGCACAGGCTGAAACGAATGGGGAGGCAGGAGCCCCTGAGCGGCGACGGCGCCGGTAGCGGCTGCGGAAACCTTGAGGAAGGCGCGACGATCGAGCGACTTCAACGCGCGGAACAAATCCGCGCGCTCCTCCATGTACCGCGTTTCGACGCTCTTGATTCCCGGCATTTTCTTGATCGTCATGGCTATTTCTGTCCCTTCGCGCGCAACTCGAACGGCAACATCTTCCGATTGGCGAGGTCGTCATCACGGAATGGGCGCCGCTCGGCTGCGATCTTTCGTTGCCGCGCTTCTTCAACCGAGTTTTGGTCGCTGAGGCGCTCGTCGGTCAAAGAGAACAGGAATGCCACCAGCTGATCCTCTTCCAGCGAAGTCAGCCCCAATGGCTCGACGCCCCCGTCGAGATAGGGATTCGCTTCGCCACCCTTATTGTAGTGGTCAACGACATCCCAAAGAGTAGCCATCGAACCGTCGTGCATATAAGGGGCCGTCACGCCGACGTTACGGATCTGCTGCGTCTTGAACGCTCCAATATCGGCCCGATTGCGAGTGACGACGAATCGACCAAGCTCGCCCATATCCGTCTCCAACGCCAGTCGATCGATCCCTTCCTTCGAAGCGTTCTGGCTCAAGGCCTTCAAACCCCGAAGCGCCAGTTGCTCGAAGTCCTTGTGCCGCGCGGAGACACCGATGTTGTGAAAGCGGTTATCCGTGCCGATCGGACTGAGACTCGAGATTTGATGACAGCTCACGCAACGCGCCTTGCCATTGAAAAGCGCCCAGCCCGCCCTGGCATCGTCGCCAATGGCATGGATGTCGCCCGTGGCAAACTTGTCGAACGGCGCCTTCAAGAAGACGAGAGTCCGCTCGTAGCTGGCCAGCGCTCGACCGATATCGTCGTAGTTTGCCGCGCGGCCGTAGGCTCTTTGAAAAGCATCCGCGTACTCTTTGTCGCCGGCGATCGTCGCCACGACCGTAGGTGCGTCTGGCTGCCCCATCTCGATCGGGTTCAAGATGGGCAGCTTCGCCTGCTCTTCGAGCGAGGCCGCTCGCCCATCGAGAAACTGCGTCTGAAAGAAGACTGCGTTCATCGTAGTTGGCGCGTTCCGCTGACCGACCTGGTCGCGAATTCCCTCAGAAGTCATGCGCCTGTCGGTGAAACCTCGACTGACGTCGTGACAGGTTGCGCACGCGACCGTGCCGTCGGCTGACAGCCGCGGCTCGAAATACAGCTTCTTTCCGAGGGCAATTCGCGCCTCGGTCAGCTGATTGTCGCTGGGGGCGAGCAAGGCCCAATAGCCTGGGCTCAGACCCGCCGGTGCAGCCATGCTGGCTTCATCGTGCGGAAACGCCTCGAGCTTCGCCTGTTGACGATCCATGCGTAGCGCGCCGTGCGGTGCGGCGCTCCCTTCCGCCGGCGAGCTGGAGCTCGAATCACCGCGCGCCAACTCTGGCAGGAGCAGCGCCGCACCCGTCGCGATCACCAAGACGAATTGGACTGTGCGGGGTCGAGGGTCGTGCCTAAGTGCCTTCACTGTGCCTCCGTGCTGCTCATGCTGGCGAACCGATTTGGCTGTGCCGTTTGCTTGACGCGACGTAAGATTGCTCACGCCGGCATCGAGCTCCAGTCGATGCTGTAGATGTCCCAATAAGATGAACTTATCGGCCCTCACCATTCAGCAGCTCCGCTACCTCGTTGCGGTCGACCGCTACCGCAGCTTTGGCGAGGCGGCGCTCGCCTGCCACGTGTCGCAACCCGCGCTAAGCATGCAGGTGAAGCGGCTCGAGGAAATCCTCGGCATCTGCGTGTTCGATCGGACCAAACACCCGATCGTGGTCGCCGACAAGGCCGTGCCGGTGCTGCTCCAGGCGAGGCTCGCGCTGGATCATTTCGATCGCATCGGGCTGCTGCTCGACCGAGAGACCGAGCTCGCCGGAACGTTTCGGCTCGGAGTAATTCCGACGCTAGTGCCTACTTTCGTGCCTTTGCTGGTGCCACAAATCACACGCGCGCATCCGCAACTCGACCTCGAGATCGTCGAGCTGCGTACCGCAGATCTCATGCGCAGCTTGCGTGAAGGAGCGCTCGACGCCGGCGTAGCCGCGACGCCGCTCGGAATTCGAGCGCTTCACGAGCGCGTGATATGTCATGAGGCGTTCTACGTCTATCTGCCGGAAGGACACGCGCTTGCGGCAAAAGGGCGTATCCATCAAGCGGACCTCGTAGATCAGCACGTCTGGTTGTTGAGCGAAGGCCACTGCTTCAGGGCACAAGCCCTCCATTTGTGCAGCGTCGACCGGCAGAAGGGTTCCGGCTCGGGCTCGAGCGTTCGCTTCGACGGCGGCTCTTTCGAGACGCTTGCGGCAGTCGTCGACTCCGGGGTGGGCATCACCATTCTTCCCGAGCTGACCGTTCGCTTGCTATCTGTGGAGCGACAAGCGGCACACGTCCGCCCGTTCGTTGCGCCGGAGCCCGTACGACAAATTAGCTTGGTATACGCCCGTGAGCAGGCACGCGCTGAGCTCACCGAAGCAATTTTCCAAGCTCTCTGTGCCCCCCTCCCGCCAGACATCGTCGCGCGGGATCCGGCGGAAGTCTCCATCGTACCGCCTTTGTAACCCCAGGGCGCCCACCGCCAGTCGCTGGTGCATGGCCAGACGCTTGCAGCGTGGTTCTTATCGGCCCAGCGCGACTCAAGCCGCCCGCTTACACGAAAATTCTGGCACGCTCGTCGGCGGCGACTCTAACTCAGTGACAGTCACGCGAACTGGCTGGAGCGGGGCGGGGCGGAACACTCGCCGACAGTACGGCGTTCACGCGCGGGATGCGGAACTGGATCAGCGTGCCCGCGTGAAGGGTCGACTCGACACGGACTACCCCGCCCAGCTCGCGGCAGACAGCACGCACTGCCCCCATGCCCACGCCTCGCCCCGAGACCTCGGTCGCCTCGTCTCGTGTCGATAGTCCGTCGGCAAAGAGCGCTTCGACGAGATCGTCGTGGGTTATCGAGGGCAAGCCGAGGTGGCGCGCTTTGTCGGCGATTGCAGCCCAATCGATGCCTCTTCCGTCGTCGCGTATCTCGACGAGCACCTCTTCGTCTACCAAGGCGGTTCGCAACAAGAGGAGCCCTGCTTCGGGTTTGCCTCGAGCCACGCGTTCTTCTGCTGATTCGATACCGTGATCCACCGCGTTGCGAACGACATGCACGAAGGCGCCCCAGAAGCGGGACCACTTCGCAGGCGCAATGCGCACGGTATTGTCTTCGATGACGATCTTGAGCTCGCCCTTGTCGAGGCGCGTGGCCAGCGCTGACGCCTGCCCGGCGATACGCTCGAGCCGCAGAGACGTCGGTTGATAGCGCCATTCTTCGGTCATTTTCAGAAGCTCGGCATGCGGCACCGCTTCGGCGAGCGCTTCCTTGAGCGCGCGGTATTCTGCAGCAGCGATCTCGATCTTCTCGGCGCCGGAACTGCCGGTGAACATCGCGAGCCGCGCGCTCACCCCAGCCCACGCGCAGCGGAACTGCTCGCGTTCGCTGACAGCCAAGGGTCGCTCGCTCTCGAGCATCCGAGTTTCGAGCTCATGGCAGTACTTGGCAAAGCTCGCAATACCCACGAGCCCACAATTGCCCTTGAGCGTATGAACGATTCGCATCAACTCGGACCTGTTCGCATACTCGCCGGACGAGACGATTTGAACCATCTCGTTCGCTTCGTCGACGAACTCAAAAAATCCCGGGCGGTCCTTCATGGCGTGATGGAGAACCGACACGAGCTCGGAGTGCGCGGCTTCGACCCGTTCGCGCTCGACGATCACCGTGCTGTCCGAAATGACAATCACCATATTGGTGACTTGCGCGCCCTCCAGGATCGGACAATACGAAAACTGATAGTGTCGCTCACCCAGGGCCAACCGTTGTGGCATCTGATAGATCACGAGCTCCACGGGTAACACGTCGTCCTTCAGCGCGGACCAACCGAGCTCGAGCGACATACCCACCTCACGGTCGACGGTTCCGATGTACTCCCAGATTCGTGCGCCCCGAGGAAACGGCCCGAGCCAGGCTTCGACGACGGCCGAGCGACCTTCAGCGACAACGCCGTCGACGTCGACCATCAGAAATCCCTGCCCCATGTTGTCCAGGATCAGCTGCGTGCCGCGTTTGGCCGCCTCTGCTTCGTCGCGTGCCTTGCGCAGCCCTTCGTTTGCGTCGCGCAGACCGGTCTGAATTCGCGCGCCAATTTCGAGCTCCTTTTCGAGCTGCTCTTTTTTGGCCACTTGTTCTCGCGACTCAGCGAGCTCGCAGACCATTGCATTCAGCGCGCCGCCGAGCGCGCGCATCTCGAGCGGACCTTCAGCGCGAATGCGCTCGTCGAGCGCGCCGGCGCCGACTCGTCGAATGAACGCGAGGAGGCGATCGACCGGGCGTGATAGGGCCCGTGAGATGGCGAGCACGACCAGCGACGCAAAAGCCAAGGCAATTGCGGCGATCAGCAGCAAGACCTTCTGTACACTGCGCGCCGAAGCGAGCGCCTGATCGAGCGAGCGTACGACCACGAACCGAAGTGGAGTGCCGTCAGTCACCGCCGGAGCCACGTGAGCCGTCGCAAGCAGCCGGGAACCCCCGATCATCAGCTCCGTTGGCGTGCTCGCGCCCGTTGGAACTCGACTGAGTGCGAGCGCGAGCGCGGAATCCGACACGCCCAGGTGAGCCGAGAAAGGTGACCGCGCGATGATTCGGTCAGCCAGCTCGAGGACGACTGCGCTGCCGGTTTGGCGTTCGATGGCGCTCGCGAACCGATCGTCGATCTCGTAGCCGATGACGAGCACACCGAGCGCTTCTTGGCCGAGAGAGATGCGGCGGCCCTGGATCTGGTAGACGCGCGAGGCGCGCTGCCAAATTCCCGAGCTCGCCCCGGCTTCGAGGGCCTTCGCGACTAGCGGTTGATCGATCATCACGACGCCGTGGGCGTTCGCGTCGCTCGCGTCTGCCAACAATAGGCCGCGCGCGTCGGTGAACAGGAAAAGATCGCTCCGTATCCCCTTTCGCAGCTCGACCGCCACATCGAACACCGTGTTCGACGTTACATCCTCCGCCGAGGTCACCGCTTTGAGCCGTGGCTCGCCCGCCATGACCTGCCCCTGCGCGCGATGCAGCGACTCACTGAACCCCTCGAGCTCCGTGAACGCGGCGGCACTGCGCGCAAGATCGCGCGCGAGCTCCTCGCGCGCCGTCCGTTCCAGTACCATGAAGACGGCGCCGACGGTGGCTGCCACCACCGCGGTGATCAGCGCCGCGACAGTAATCGTCAGAATGGTTCGGAATCTCATGGTTGGTGGCTCCGCAGCGGGATGCCTCCCGAGTCCTCAGTACGCTGTGGGCGCGTCTACACTGTGCTCCCTACGACCAGAAAGCCGGGCGTCTAAGGGCAGCTGCCCGAAGCCATTTCTGGCCTGAAACAGGGCAGAGCTTTGGCACGGTCAGCCCTGAACTCGTGCTTGGCCTGGCCGTTTTGCTTGGCAGGGCTTCCCAGCTTGGCGCTCCCTCATCGAGGCACGGCTTCGATCAGGGGGTTCCGAACAGCCACCAATTTAGGCCATGCCTTCTCACACTCAACACTCGCTGCGTGCGATGCGCCTCGTGCTTCTCGTGCTCGTCGGGCTTGTCTTCCCTGCTTTTTCCGTCGACGTTGCGCTGGCGGCGCGAGGGAGCGCCATCACGGGGACAATCTCGGGCGCCAAGGACCCGGTGATCATTTTTCTCGACGGCTTGCGCACTGTGAGCTCGGCCACGCACAAGCACCAGATCGCACAGAAGAACACTCAGTTTAGTATCAAACTCTTGGTCATCGGCACGGGGGACAGCGTCGCGTTTCCAAACAATGACCACGTGAGCCACAACGTATTTTCACTCTCGCGTACGAAGAAGTTCGACTTCGGAATTTATCCGCCGGGCTCCGATCGCACAGTCCAATTTCAGGAACCCGGGCTGGTGGACGTCTTTTGCAACATCCACCAGGAAATGCATGCCACGATTGCGGTCGTTCCGTCCGACTACTACGCCGCTTCTGACAAGCAAGGTGCGTTCAGAATCGCCGATGTTCCCGCGGGGAAGTACACGGCGGTCGTCTGGCGCAAGGGAAAAGAGGTGCGCCGCCAAGCCGTCGTCGTCGTTGCCGGCACGGACGCGAAGCTCGAGCTCGAGCTCAAATAGAACTCGCCTGCACCTAGTTTCCTCACGCGTTCGAAATCCACTCATGGGCACATCCGTCCGGCACGACCTTCCGCGACCTCGGCGCGCAGCGAGAGGCCAAACCTCGCGCGAAGCGCCTTCGTTCCGCTCACGGTGGTTCGCGAAGCGCCGCGTTGGGATGCTCGTCCTGGCAGCGATCGTAGGAGTGTTGCTCGCCCCACGCCGAGCGACCGCGATCCCCGCCTTCGCCCGGCGCTACGAGACGGCTTGCTCGACCTGCCACGCCCAATTTCCGAGATTGAACCAGTACGGAGAGGCCTTTCGCCGAAACGGGTATCAACTTCCTGACCACGGTGACGCCGACGGCATCAAGCAGGAACCCATCCCGCTCGTGCCTGAAGAGCGGCGAGCCTTGCTCCCGAATTCGGACTTTCCGTCGGATCTCGCTTTCGCTCCGCCGATTGCCACCATCCTGCGCGGATTGGTGCCAATGTTTCCGGATCCGAAGGTCCGACCAAAGAACGAGTCCGCGCTCTCGTTTGATCGCATGCTGATGGAGGCAACACTGGTCGCCGGCGCACGCGCGTTCGAGGACGTTTCCTTCTTCAGCAGCATGACCTTGACCTCAACCGGCGGTTTTCAGTTCGAGCGCGGATTCGTGGCCGTTTCGAACATCCTACCCGACGGTCTGCTCAACGTTCGAATGGGGCAATTCGAACCGCAAGTGCTGTCGTTCTCCAACTATCGGCGCGTCGCGGGTCCGAAGTACGCGATCCTCAACAAGCCCGGAAAAAACTTCTCTTTTACGTTTGATCCCGCTGTCCGCGGCGTTGATTTCAACGGCATCCTCGCCGGACGCGTCGGCTACAACCTCGCCTGGGTTCAAGGAATCGAGCCGTTGACTGGCCCCGATCCTCGTCATCAACTCCCGCTCGACGGCTACCTGCACCTGTACGGAAAAATCGGCGGCGACCGCCTCGACGGCAAAGGGGCCGCTTCAACCAGGCCCGTCGACACGTGGCTGACAATCGGCGGCTTCGGTTATATCGCCAAGCACCAGGTCGACGTCGACAAGAAGCCGGACACTCTGCCGGAGGCTGACTCGCTGTACAAGATTGGAGGGGACGTGAACGGTCACATCGGAACCGTTGACCTCCTCGTCGCCACCGTCGTCGAGCGGCACCAACTCGCCCTCGCTGGAGTCTCCGAGCGGATTCAAGGGCTCGCCGAGGCAAACATGGCCATCTTCCCCTGGCTCCTAGCCGGCATCCGCGCCGAAGGTGAAGCCCCCAGGAAGGGGAAGGCGACGCAAAAGATCCTGCCTCTCCTCGAAGTCTATCCCCGCATCAACGTGAAGGCTCAGCTCTACGCTCAATTCGTGCACGACGCCGCGGTCGACCAAAAGCTCCGCGCGGCAGAAATCGACCTGGCAGCGACGGCCGCGTTCTAGCTCACTGGTTCTTCGCCACCGTGGCAGGCGAGCGCGATCTCGTGATCCGCGTCGAACTCGACCAGGATCTGACGCTACAGCGAGGTGACTTTGCGACGCGCGGTCAGCGAGACGCAGCAGCCGCGGAGATCACTTGTCGCCCGCTGGGGTCGGGTCTCCGGACGCGGGCGCGCGTCGCGCAGGTGAGCTCGTGGTTCTTCGGAAGAGGGTCTTTTCGATCGCCTTCCAGAGCACATCGGGATTGATCGGTTTGACCACCCAAACGTCGGCGCCGGCCTTCTTCCCGTCCGCTGCCCGTGTCGCAGCAGCGTCCGAGGTGAACACGAAGATCGGTGTCTCCGCGTACTCCGGCAATTTCCGAAGCTCTTCGATCATGTGGAGGCCATCCATCACCGGCATGTGCACGTCCGTAGTCACCAAATCGACGAGCTCTGCGCGCGCTCGCCAAAGCCCTTCTCGCCCGTTCTCTGCTTCGATGACGCGCGCACCCTTGGCCTCGAACGCGACGCGCAGCTTCGCGCGGGCAACCGCCGAATCATCCACAATCAGGATCGACCAAGTCATTTCAAGGGTCCTTCTGGCAAGACGGCCGCTGCGGCGGGTATCCTTAGAGCCGGCAGCCGCGCCCCTCGAAAAAGTCTCGAAACGCAGCTCTTTTGCGAAGATCTGAGACCTGCGGGCAAGCGCTTCGCGCTGTAGCCTGCGCACAGGGAATTCCCTGAGTCCTGCGGACCAATGGGACGCCGAGTGGGGTTTTCGAACGGATCCGCCGGGTGGCCCCGATCGTGGGTAGAGCGTTGCTTCCGTGATGTGGGGCGAGAGCAGCTTGCCTACCCACCTTCCCTGCAGCTCCTCGGCAGCTCTGGTAGATGAGTGTTGCCTCATGAAAGCCAAGATCAAGACGAGGGTATCCTCGCCTACTGGGCAACCGAAGGTGCCCAGCAGGCGCCGCGGAGAAATTCGGGTCGCGGCGCTCCTGGAGTCCGCCGTGGCGACCTTCGCCGAGAAAGGGTACGAGGCCGCGACCATGACCGAGATCGCCGCGCGCGCCGGTGCCTCGATTGGCTCGCTCTACCAGTTCTTCCCGTCGAAGGAGGCCCTCGCTGCGGCGCTGCTCCGCCGCTACGGTGAGTGGATGGAGCTCAGCCTGACCGAGCTCGTGAAGGGGGCCAAGACGCTGACCGCGCGCGGCTTCGCGGACACGCTGATCGCGCGGCGGCTCGAGCGACGCCCGGAGCGAGAGGCGGTCCTCGCCGTGACGGATGCGCCTGGCGCGGCCGGAGAACGGGCACGACGCGGAGAGTCGATCAAGCTGAGCCTCGCGATGGCCCTGAAGGAGGTGAATCCATCGCTCTCGACACGAAGGCGGCGCGCCATGGCGAGTGTCATCCTCCAGCTGCTCAGGCAGGTCCCTGCGCTCGTCGAGGAGGATCGGCGCGATCAGCTGGGCGTGCTCCGTGAGCTTCGGGAGCTGCTGGCGCTGTACATCGCCGGAGCGAAGGCCCCCTCGAGCTCCGGGCGGGGAGTCCGTTCAAGCTCGCGTCGCGATGAATAGAAGGCCCCAGCCGCGGACCAGAACGCCTTCGGGACGTCTCTGCGCGTCGAAGGCGGCGATCAGATCCGCACGCAGCGATGGCCGAAGCTCCTCCGGGACAGGGTGCAAGAAGTTGCCGAACGAGCTGGCTTCGAGAAATTCGAGGAGAGCCTCGCCGCTCGCGTGGATTCGCGTGCGCTGCGTCACCTGAAGCTCGACGAGCTCGAGCCCGCTCTCGAGTGCGAGCGACACGAGCTCCGTCGACGTACAGCCGCGCTTGGCAAACGTCAGCGCCGAGATATCGACGCGGCCGGCGTAGGGCGCGCGCGAGAGTAGCGGCTCGAGAGTGCGGCCCACCGTGCCGGCCCTGGCAAGCTCCTGTGGCAAGGTCGTCACGCCGAGCTGCCCGCCTGGTCGTAGGACGCGGCGTACTTCGGCGAGGGCCCTGGCCTTGTCCGCAATCCAGTGAAAAACGGACGCCATGCAAACTGCGTCGAAGCTCGCGTCCTCGAAGGCACGGAGATCCTCGGCCCACCCCAGCTCGAAGCTCGCGCCGCCGCGTGAACGCGCGATCTGGATGCGTTCCTCCAGAGGGTCGATGCCGGCCACCGCGCCCTTCGCCCCGACCCGCTCGGCGATCCAGTGCGCCAAGCGCCCGGTTCCGCAGCCCACGTCGAGCACGCGCGCCCCTTCCTCGAGCTCGAGCCGCTGGGCGAGACGCTTGCCTCCTTCGAATTGGAGATCGCTGACCCGATCGTACATTTCCGCGAGCCTGCGGTTGTCGTGCGCGAACGAAGTGGTCACGGATTACCCAAGGAGCGCGCTGGCCGCCAATCCATCGAGAACACACAAAGCGGCTGGCAGTACGGCCACCGTCTGCTTGCGCAGGGCAAGAGCAAGCAGCGCGTCGAAGAGCTGCAGCAACCCATCGCCGATCAGTACCCAGCCGAGCGCTTCCGGTCGGTTCGTAAGCCCCAGCGCCACGATCGCGACACCCAAGAGGATGCTACGGCTACCGATCATCAGCACCAGCGACCGTTCGGATTCAGTGGCGCCTGCGCGCCGCACCTTCTGGAGGAGCCAGGGCACGGTCAGAGCAGCCAACTGGAACCCGCGAAGAATGGCGAAGCCCAACGCGATGCGGGAAGTGACGGACATGGTGGATCCTGGCCTTGGTCGAAAGCCGCTGATTGGTCTGTCGCCTTGCGTGCGGCTCATCCAGTATATGAGGGTACACTCATGAAAGTCAAAACCAACATGAGTGTACCCTCACCTATGGCGCAGCGAGGATGCCCGCACCCGCGCGCCAAGGCCCGTTGTTCGCGTTTGCGCCCGTCGGGCGCGATTTTCACGCGGCAGCGCCGAACGCCCGCCGGACGCAGCCGCGAAGCCAGATGTGGCCGGGGTCGTTGTCGAAGCGGGGGCTCCAGGCTTGGGCGATGGCGACCTTCGTCGCTGGCCCCGTGACAGAGAGCCGGCAGAGCCCGAAGGCATCGACGATGGTCGCGGCCAAGCGACTCGGGATCACGGTGTACGCGTCGCTGGACCGTACCAGGGCCGCCGCGGCCAAGAATGAGGGCACGATGCGGCTCGGCGGGCGCCAGCGCCGACCACGCTTCGGTTTGGTCAGCTCTTCGAGTTTCGCCCGCTGGGAGGCGACCGCGATGTGCTCGAGCTCGCTCAGCCGAGCCGACGCCACCCGCCTTTTTGCCAGCGGGTGATCCTTGCGGACGACGGCGACCATCTCCTCGTGGAAGAGGGTTTGGATGCGCAGGTCGGGGGCGATGCCGTACTGCACACCGATGTCGAGATCGACCTCGCGCGCTTCCGCTAGCAGGACCCCGACCAGGTGGAGTGCCACAGCGGGCGCCTCCTTTCGCACGAGCGCGTCGAGCGCGTGGCCCACGGTCACGATCATGGCGTCGGACGCGCGAATGATGAACGTTCGTTCGAGTGTCGCGAGATCGAGTGGCAGATCGGGCCGAAGCAGCGCACCGATCTCGGCCGCGGCGCGCGACACGCGGCCCTGCATCGCCAACGCGCGGGGCGTGGGCACGAGCCGGTTCCCCGCGCGTACGAAGAGCGGGTCGCCGACCGCGAGCCGCAGCCG
>OUNO010000713.1_pt1 | contig 16393 bp, 12 predicted proteins | sample 1779811 | NCBI WGS metagenome assembly OUNO01 (sample SAMEA3914804, study PRJEB12502) | metagenome | biome: forest; material: soil | place: Canada | collected 2010-06-25 | depth 0.3 m | reverse complement strand
GAAATGCGCAACAGCGTCTGTGCCGTCGAGCGTCAGGGCGAGACCTTCAAGCTCGACAAAGACGCGACCACGATCTCCTATGGCGCCTACGCGGACGAGCTGCTCGTAACGACCCGCCGCTCGGCGGATGCGCCCGCCAACGACCAAGTGCTCGTGCTCGTGCGCAAGGCGGACTATTCACTCGAGGCGACGGGCGCTTGGGACACGCTCGGCATGCGCGGCACGTGTAGCCCGCCGTTCAAGCTGCGCTCGTCGGGTAAGGTCGAGCAAATCCTGCAAGCTTCGTTCGCGGACATCGCCGCGCACACCATGGTGCCCTTCTCGCACGTGCTGTGGGCCAATTCCTGGCTGGGCATCGCCACTGCCGCCGTGTCGCGTTCGCGCGCGTACGTGCGTGGCCAAGCCCGCGCCAAGCCAGGCTCCACGCCGCCGAGCGCGCTGCGCCTCGCGGAAGTCCACAGCATGCTGCAAACGATGCGCGCCAACGTGCACGACGTGGCCGCCGAGTGCGAAGCGTTGATGAGCCAGCCCGACGCGGGTACCGAGGTGTTGTCGTCCATCGCGTTCGCGCTGAAGATGAACAACGTCAAGGTCAATACCTCGACCGTGCTCAGCGACATCGTGCACCGCTGCCTCTCGATCTGCGGAATCATGGGCTACAAGAACGATTCCAAGTTCTCGATGGGCCTGTACTTGCGCGACGCGCTGTCGGCCGCGCTCATGGTCAACAACGACCGCATCTACGCGACCAACGCCTCGATGTTGCTCGTACTGAAGGACGATTGAACCCATGGCTGCTACGAACTTCTCTTCCGAGGGCCTGTACGAAGATCTGGTCCGCCACAAACTGATCATCCCGGTGGGGGTGCCCGGCGCGTTCGGCCGAGGGCTGGTCTTCGAAGACGTGCTGGGCCGCTTCAACGACCTCGTGTCTCGCCTCGCCCAGAACGACGGCGCACAGTTCATGATGTTCCCGCCGATCCTGGATCGGAAGGTGTTCGAAAAGAGCGAATACCTGGACTCATTTCCGCACCTGGCGGGCACGGTGTATTCGTTCTTCGGCACCGACTTGGAAGCCAAAGAGCTCTCTCGCCGGGTCCACGCCAAGGAACCGTGGGAAGACATGCAGAAGATGACGGGCGTCGCGCTGACTCCCGCCGTCTGTTACCCCGTGTACGGCTGTTTCACGGGCGAAGTGTCCGCCGAAGGGAACCTGGTCGACGTGCTGGGTTGGGCGTTCCGGCACGAACCGTCGCCGGAACCCACGCGCATGCAGGCCTTCCGCGTGCGCGAGTTCGTGCGCGTCGGTGCGCCCGACGCCGTGATCGCCTGGCGCGACATGTGGCTCAAGCGCGGCGTCGAGCTGCTCTTGTCGCTCGGCCTGAACGCGCAGTCCGACGTCGCCGCCGATCCATTCTTCGGTCGGGGCGGGCGCATGCTGGCGGCCAGTCAGAAGGAGCAAAAGCTCAAGTTCGAGGTGCTCGTCCCCGTGATCAGCGAGGAGAAACCGACCGCGGTATGCTCCTTCAACTATCACCAGGATCACTTCGGGAAATTGTTCGACATCAAGACCCCCGACGGTCAGCTCGCTCAAACCGCCTGCTTGGGCTTCGGCATGGAGCGCATCGCGATGGCGTTGTTCAAGACGCACGGTTTCGTGCCGAGTGAGTGGCCGAAGCACGTGCGTGAGCTGTTGTGGCCATGAGCCGAACGTCGGTGTGGGGTCTCGACCCGGCCACTTATCAACGCCATTCGCTGCACGCAGAGACCCGAGCCTGGGTCGAGAAGAACTGCTACGTCGACGTCTGGCTCGAGGTCTTGCACGCCGCAAAGCTCGACCCCACGCCGATGCTGGCCTTCACCCTGGCGCTGGATTTCGACGGCGAGCAGTGGAACTTCTACAAGCCCTCGCACGTCGACATGAACGTGCTGTACGGGCTGACCGTGCACGAGCTCAACGTGTGGAAGCCGCTCGTGGAGCACGCTCTATTCCACGCCGGGCAAGGCCGCCTGCTGCTGACCGAGGCCGATTCCTTCTACCTGCCCGACACGCAGGGCACCGACTACCGAACGCAGCACGTGAAGAGCACGATCGCGATCGAGACCGTCGATCTCGAGCAACAGCGGCTCGGCTATTTCCACAACGCCAGCTACTGGGTGCTCGAGGGCGAAGATTTCGTGAAGACCTTCCGGCTCGACGCCGAGCCCAGCGCGCCCGCGCTGCCGCTCTTCGCCGAAGTCGTGCGTTTGGATCGCGTGGCCCATGTGCCCGATGCCGAGCTGGCAGCGCGCTCGACCGAACAACTGAAGACCTGGCTCGCGCGGCGGCCACTGACCAACCCCGTGCGCCGCTTCGGCCAATACTTCGCGGACCAACTCGAGCTGATCCGCTCACGCGGCGTGAATTATTACCACGGCTTCGCGTTCTCGACGCTACGTCAGCTCGGCTCCGGGAACGAGCTGGCCGCGGAATACTTGCGCTGGCTGGAGAAACACACTGCCAAGGGTTACGAGCCCGCAGCCCGCGCCCTGGACGAGATTTCGAGCATCACCAAGACCCTGGTCTTGAAGGGTGCCCGCGCCGCGAACTCCAAGAAGCCGGTCGATTTCTCGCCCGTCTTCGAGGAAATGGCTCAGCATTGGGACAGCGCAATGTCGACGCTCGACGCGCTCATTTGAGCCGAGACCAAGGCCATGGCCCGCGTTCGCGCAGCGAGCAATTGCACGATCCAGCAGCTCAGCGAGGGCTGGGAGCTCAGCGAAGCGCGCCCTGAAACCGGCTCGGTGCCCACTTCACCGAGTGAGCTCGACGCGCCAGCGCGCGCTTGGTCGAGCGCGCTGTGTCCCGGAACGGTTGCGAGCGCCCTACGCGTAAATGGCGAATGGGATTGGGCCTCGACACGCAATTTCGACGGCTCGGACTGGTGGTACCGCACGCGATTTGCGAGCACACCTTGCGCGCCGGGCGAATCGCTGAGCCTCGAGCTCGACGGCCTCGCGACGATCGCCGACGTCTGGTTGAACGGCGTGCACGTGCTGCGCTCGGAGAACATGTTCTGCGCACACGCGCTGGACGTGTCGGCGCTCATCGCCGCAGAAAATGAGCTATTCGTGCGCTTCTCCGCGCTCGACGTGGCGACGAGCGCACGCCGACCTCGGCCGCGCTTCAAGACACGCCTGATTGAAAAGCAGCAGCTGCGTTGGTTTCGCACCACGCTGCTCGGGCGCATCCCGGGTTGGACGCCGCCGGTCACTGCCGTGGGCCCCTGGCGCGCTGCGCGGCTGGTGCGCCAACGTGCATTTGCGGTGCAGCACGCCTCCGTGCACAGCCGCGTCGAGGGCGGCCGCGCTTGGGTGCGGGCAGCGCTCGAGCTCGATTTGCTCGGCGTGACGATGGAGCGAGCCACGCTGCATGTCGGTGAGCACTCGATTTCGCTCGAGCATCGGTCCGACGGGCACCCGCGCCTCGCGGCGGAGCTCGAGGTCCCCAATGCCGAACGCTGGTGGCCGCACAGCTACGGCGCGCAGCCGCGCTACCCGGCGCGCATCGTCGTCGCGACCAACGATGGCCAGAGCTACGAGCTCGACTTCGATCCGGTCGCGTTTCGGAGCGTGCGCCTCGACACCGAAGGCGGCCGCTTCGCGCTGATCGTGAACGACCACGAGATCCGCTGCCGCGGCGCCTGCTGGACACCCTCCGACGTCGTGTCGTTGAACGACGAAGCAAGCACGCTCGCTACCGTGCACCAAGCCCATGCGGCCGGCATGAACATGCTGCGCGTGGGCGGTACGATGGTCTACGAATCCGACGCTTTTTACGAGGCGTGCGACGCGCTCGGGATCTTGGTCTGGCAAGATTTCATGTTCGCCAACTGCGATTACCCGGGTGAAGATGCGGAGTTTGCCGCCAGTGTGACGCGCGAAGCAGAGCAATTCTTGTCGCGCTGCGAAACGCGCGCCTGCCTCGCGCTGCTGTGCGGCAACAGTGAGATCGAACAACAGGTAGCCATGCTCGGTTTGCCGCGCGACACGTGGCGGTCGCCGCTGTTCGAGCAACTGCTCCGCGGCTTGGCCAACGAGCAGCGCTGCGACGTGCCCTATGTCACCTCGACACCGACCGGCGGCGCGTTACCCTTTCAAGCCAACACCGGCCTCACCCACTACTACGGCGTGGGCGCGTACCTGCGCCCACTGGAAGACGCGCGCCGCGCGGAAGTGAAGTTCACCAGCGAGTGCCTGGGCTTCGCCAATATCCCCGAAGAGTCCACGGTGGCTCAGGTGCTCGGCGACGGTCCCGCGCCGTTTCATCACCCGCGTTGGAAGGCGCGCTCGCCCCGCGACAACGGCGCCGGCTGGGATTTCGACGACGTCCGTGACCACTACACGAAGCTCCTATTCGGTGTCGATCCGAATGCGGTCCGCTACGAGGACCCGGAGCGCGCGCTAGCGCTCGGCCGCGTCACTTCTGGCGAGGTGATGGCGCGCACCCTCGGCGAATGGCGACGCGCGGCGTCCCCCTGTCGCGGAGCGCTGCTCTGGTTTTTGCGCGATCTGTGGCCCGGCGCCGGCTGGGGCGTGATCGACTCCCGTGGCCTGCCCAAGGCCGCTTACTACTTCGTCCGGCGCGCCATGCAGGCACAGGCCGTATTCCTCTCGGACGAAGGCCTGAACGGCCTCGCGCTGCACACGGTCAACGACTCCGAAGCACCGCTCGTTGCCGACCTCGAGCTGCTGTTGATCCGCAATGGGTCCGTCCGCGTCGCCACGGGCAGCACGCGCTTGGAGCTCGGCCCGCGCAGCGCGCTCGAAACGAGCGCCTCGTCGCTGTTCGATCATTTCATCGACTTGACGCATGCCTATCGCTTCGGACCACGCCAATACGACGTCGCGGTCGCCACCTTGCGCGAGGCGAACAGCGGCTCGGCCTTGTCCCAAGCGAGCTACTTTCCGGGCGGGTTCGACAATGCCCGCGCCGAAGATCTCGGGCTCGAAGCGACCCTGACCGCGCTCTCGGAGCGCGAGTGGAAGCTACTCGTGAGCAGCAAGCGCTTCGCCCAGGCGCTGGCCATCGACCTGCCGGGCTTCAGCCTGCCAGATTGCTACTTCGACCTGGCACCAGGCGCGGCACGGGAGCTCACGCTGGTCGCTGAACGAGCGGGCGCCACGCCGCGCGGCTTCGTCCAACCGCTGAACGCGCAGGGGCCGACACGCATCAACGTCGTGAAGGCCTGAGCTTTCGACGCTCTCAGAAGAACGTGTGATCGAGGAAGCCGACGACCCGCCGCTCGTATTCCGAGGGCTCGGCTTGCTCGTAGCCCCCGTGCCCGACCTCTGGCTCGCGCCAAAATTGTTTGGGCCCGGAGATGTCGGAAAACAGGCTATCCATGGCCCACGGCGGCGTGTCCAGATCTTCACCGCCCGATAGCATCAGCACCGGTCGGGGCGCGATCCGCTTCATGTCTTGCTCGGGCCGGATCTCGTCGATTCGAGTGCCAGAGAGGCTCATCGCCAGCAGCGTGAGCTGAGCCGCGAGCCAGCCGCCACGTTGCGCCTTGTACGCCATCTCCGCGCGCAGCGAGGGCCAGGTGGCGTACAGAATGACGGCGGAGATGCTCGGGTCGTTGGCGGCAGCGCGCGTCACTGCAGAGGCACCTACCGAGAAACCGAGCAGCGCGATGCGCTGCGCGTCCGGGTGCGAGCGGACGAAGCCGACCGCCTGTGCGATGTCGTTCGCTTCCGTGCTACCCCAGGTCGCCGTATCGCCGCCACTCTCACCGTGCGCGCGAGAATCGTAGAGCAAGATGCCGTAGCCGTGGCGGGCCATCACCTCGGCGTCGGGTAGCAACGAGGCCCGATTGCCGCCGAGGCCGTGCACGAGCACGACCACCACGCCGTTCTTCGGCGGCTCGTACCAACCGCGCAGCGTGACGCCATCCTTCGTTTGAAACGAAACATCGGCCAGATCTGCCAACGCCGAAGTGGCAGCGGCGCGCTCTTCACTGCTCACCAGCGTCCGAGCGGGGTGGCACTGACGATAGCCGAAGCGGCCGTAGTGATACGCGAACACGCCGAACGCGAGGGCTACCCCCGCGCAAGCCAACGCACGCCAAGTCTTCGAGATACGCAATGGAACCGTGACCAAGGTACGACCGTTCGAGCTCACACTTAAACTCCCTCGTACCGCAGTCGCGCCGCTGGTTCAACGGCGAGGGCCACCACGAGCGCGCAAGAACTCGACAATGTCGTGAACGCTCGGCGAATCGATGGCGAAGATCGTAAACACTGCTGCGTCCAGCAATGCTGTACGTGCATCATCCAAGCCAGTAGTACTCATTTCAGCGCTGAGCCGCGCAATGCGCTCACGTTGCGCCGAATCGGGAGGGGGCGCGGGCAACGTGCGTAGGTGAGCGATCTTTATCTGCGGGAACGTCGCTTGCCGTGCGTCGCGCTGCCGAGCCAAGTGCAAGGCGCGGTACAGCGAGCTGTTCAACAGTCCCACGACGAGATCGGGCGACAGGCCGTCGACCTCGAAGCCAGCCAGCAGAGAATTTCGAAATGGCAAGCCCTGGTGGCGCGCGGCGATCGGGTAGCGCGCCGTCTGGCGAATCACGAACTTCACACGTCCGTAGTCCTCGCGCTCCCGCAGCCGGCAGCGCGCTTCGTGCAGTGCGGCGCGATCGGGCGCGAGGAACAGCCGCGGTCGCCCCTGGGAAAACGGGTGCACATCTCGGCCTTCCAGCAGCGGATAGTGGTGGCGCGCGTCCGGCTCGGCCGCGCGTTTGAGCAGCTGCTGCGTGACGGTGCTCGTGGTTTGGAAGCCCATCTCCCCGAACAACTCGCGGGGGAACGACGGCAGACTCGCGAGCGCAGCGAGGCTCGCCGGCGCTGCCACTTCGGCTGCGGTGGCGCCGGCACGTTGCCGTTCGGCCAAGCGAAAGGGCTCGTCACTCGGCTCCGAGTCTCGATCGGCTCGAGCACCCGACGCGCGCTGTTCGGCGATCAGCGCAAAACAAGGCTGCGTGACCGACTCGAAGGCGTCCTGCCCGAACTCGAGCATCGGCTCGCACGGCGCATGACTGGCTCGCACCGCGCGCCGCACCGCCCGGTAACCTTGCAGATCGGCGATCGGGCTGGGCACGACCAGCGCCACCGTGCCGCGCGGAGCCAGGTGCAGCGCGCGCTCCACGAACAAGCCGTGCAGCGTTGGATAACCCTTGAGGGTGCTGAAGTGAGCGGCGAAATACGCCTTGCGCTCGGCGGGCAACGGCTGCGCGGCGCGACCCGCGTAAGCCACCCAGGGCGGATTGCCAATCACCAAGTCGAAGCCACCCCGCGCGAAGACCTCCGGAAATTGGGCCGGAAAGTCGCAGGCGGCGCCGCGTTCGAGCCGCGACGAGGGGCCGCTCTTGGGCGGCGTCGCCCTGGCGTACGGCGCGCCGAGCAACGCGTCGGCCACGCGCAGGTTTCGACCCGCCTCCTGCAACGGCAAGTCCGGGTCGGCCACGAACAGGCACAGCGCGGCCTCCGCAACCGCGACCGCAATCGGATTGATGTCGACGCCAAACAGCGACTGAGTAGCGATCGCACGCCGCTGCTCGAGCGTCGCCGTGTTGCGCTCGGCCAATTGCCTGGCGACTTCGACCAGAAACGCGCCGCCGCCAACGGTGGGATCACAGGCTCTCAGCGCGCCCGGCTCGAGCAGAGCTGGGCGATGCCGCTCGAACGGCTCGAACGAGCGGCGCACCACGACCTCGGTCAGCGCGCGCGGAGTGAAGAAGGTGCCCGTCTGTTTGCGCTTGGTTCCGGAGCCGAGCTGCCACTGACCCCCCGGGGTGCGCGTCACGCTCTCGGCCAGCAGCAGCTCGTACAAGTTGCCGACCAGCTCGACGGGACAATCGCCGAACGTCACCCCGTCAGCGTCGAGGCCTTGCCCGAGCTCGGCCTGGAACGCATCCGCCGCGTCGCGAAGCGGTTCCGGGAACTGCCACACCACATGGCCATCGAGCCAGCTCGGTTGCACGTCGAGCAGCCCGCTCATCGGGGCAAACAAGCGCCCTTGCTCGAAATCAGCAGCGCGCTGGAACAGGCCGCGGCCCTGTGCCAGGCGCAGCACGACGAAACGCAGCACCGCGACCGAAAGCGCCTCGTGCACGGCTTCCGGAGCCAACTTCGCCTGCGCCCGCCGGAGCGCGGGCGCAGGCGCGTTCAATGCCGCGAGCCCCGCGAGCAGCGCGCGCCGAGCTCGGCGTCGAAATCGAACCGCGAGCTCGGACTCCGAGACCTGCATCAACGACTCTTGACGAGGCGACGCCCGAGGTCCAGCGCCGAGCGCATGCCATCGGCATCGGCGATGCCGCGCCAAGCGATGTCGTAAGCCGTACCGTGGTCGACGCTGGTGCGAACGATGGAGAGTCCCATCGTCACGTTCACGGCATCGCCGAAGGCGACGAGCTTCATCGGAATGGTGGCCTGGTCGTGGTACATCGCGACTACGCCCTCGTAGGTGCCGGCTACGGCTTTGCGAAACGCGGTCTCGGCGCCGATCGGGCCGAGCAGCTCCGCGCGGCGCCCCAGGCGGCGGGCCGCGGCGCGAATGCCGGGCACGATGGCGCGGCGCTCTTCTTGGCCGAGCAGCTCGCTCTCGCCAGCATGCGGATTGAGCGAGCAGATCGCTATTTTCGGGTTCTTTTTGCCGACCGCGAGCAGCAGCTCGGCCAGATAAAACGCAGAGTCGGCGACGCCACGGGGTGTCAGCGCACGGGGGACCTGCGAGAGCGGCAGGTGCGTCGTGACTAGGCTCGTCACCAGCGGGCCTGCTGCGAAGCACATGACGCTGAGCTTCGCGTGATCCAAGTCGCGCAACCACTCGGTGTGGCCGAGGAAATGCTGGGCGCCGCGCACGCCCGAGTGGGCAATGGCGGCCTTGCTGACCGGTCCCGTCACCAGCGCGCGCCGCGGCGCCGCCTTGGTGAGGCGATAGGCCTCTTCGATGTACGCGAGCTGGGCAGCGCCCGAAACGGCGTTCGGTTTACCGGGCTTACGATCGCGCGCAGCCAGCTTGGGTCCCGTGCTGTGCACGTAGATGGCGCGCGGGTCACGCGCGACGCCATCGAACGCCACCAAACGCTTGCGCGGCACGGACACGAGCTCTGCGGCTTCTTGCAGCAGATCCCAATCGCCGACCAAGACGGTGCCGGGCAGCTTCGCGGCAGCACGCAGCGACACCTCGGGACCGATGCCGCAAGGACAGCCGACCGACACCACGAGCAGCTCGGGCGGTACGGCGTTGGCGGTGCGGGACGTACGAGGCATGATCCGAGTCCGAGTATCAGACAGGTCCGGCTGGCGCAAAGTGAGGCCCCGAATGCGCGCTATATCCGGCACAATTGGCCGAAATTGCGGGCGCTGCGCGATTGAACCGCGGCGCAGACCCCGATACGCTGTTCGGAATGTCCAGCCCCCCCGCAGCGCCGACGGACGGCCCATTCGCGTTCGAGCTCGTGAAGCTGCTGCTGCAAGTGGCCTGGGCCGACGACGACGTGGCGCCCGAGGAAGCAGAAGCGCTCCTGGCCTACGCCAGAAAGAGTCAGCTGTCCGAGGACCAGCTCGAGCTGCTCGCGGCTTGCTTGGCGGGTCGAGCTCCCTTACCCCCGCCGAACCTGGGGTTCCTCAAAGAGCGACGCTTGGACGCGCTGCGCGCAGTCAAAGAGCTCTTGCTGAGCGATCTCCACGTGGCGACGGAAGAAGAGCAAATCTTGACGCAGATCAGTGCACTGCTGCGTTAGCTCAATGCAGTAGCAGGCTGAGCCAGGGCGGCGTGAAGCGCGCGATCACTGCGATCACGCCAATCAGCCCTACACAGGCCAGGCTCTGGCCGTCGCTCAGCGCAAATCGCACCGGGTCTTCTTGCATCTGCCCCCGCCCGGCCAACAGCCAGATTCGACCGAGCCAAAATAGCAACGCTGGCAGCACCAACCAAAGGAGCTGTGGTTCGCGATAGGCCGCTTTGACGGCGCTGCTCTCGACGTAGAGCATGAAGACGAGAGCAGCGACGTAGCCGCTCGCGGTGCCCATCCCCGTGACCATGGGTAGGTCCACCCGAGAGTACCCGCGGTTTTTGACTTTCTCGTCCGTGCTCATCGCGTGCAGCTCCACGAATCGCTTCGCGAACGCCAAGCTCGTGAACAAGAACATCGAGAAGCCGAGCAGCCAGGCAGTGACGGGCACTCCGGTGGCGATGCCGCCGGATAGAATGCGGTGCGTGTACAGGCCAGCCAAGACCAGGACGTCGACCAACAGCAGCCGCTTCAACACCAAGGAGTAGGAAATGGTGCCGATGAAGTAGAGCGCGAGCATCGCCACGAAGCTGGCCGGCAAGAACCCGATCGCCAAAAGGAAGCTCGCGAGCAGGAGCGTGATGAAGATCGGGAAGCCCAGAACAGTGGGCAGCGCACCGCTCGCGAACGGACGCCACGACTTCGATGGGTGGATGCGATCGGCGTCTAGGTCCAGAAGATCGTTGAACACATAGCCGGCAGAAGCGCACAAAGAGAACGTGAACGCAGCGAGCACGCCGCGCGCAATCGTCGACACCGTTGGCGGGTTGGCGAGCAGCGAAGGCACCACGACGAGCGCGTTCTTCGCCCATTGGTGCGGGCGCAGCTCCTTGACCAACGCGCGCAGGATGCTCGGGCGCCGCGACAGGATGCGCACCTGCTTCAAATCGCTGAGCGCGGCCGCGCTGCGCGCGGTCGCAGCCACTAGGTAGCCCTCTTTCGAGGCAGCCAGCAGCGAGCGATCCGCGCTCGAGTGACCGATGTAGTCGAAGCCAGCGGCCAGCTCGGCGACCATGGAGGCGCGCAGACTGGTGGGGGCGCTCTTGCCCGAGTCGGCAAGGCGCACGGATGCAAAAATGCCGAGGTGCTTGGCGACCCGCTCGGCGAGCTCCGAATCGTTGGTCGCGGTCAAGACGAGCGTGCGGCCCGCCGCGTGGCAGGCCCGGAGCTGATCGATCAGGGGACGGCGGTAGGGAAGGAACTTCGGATCGAGCAGGCTGCTCTTTGCGACACGTTGCTTCAGCGCCTCAGGCCCGAGCAGCACCCAGAACGGCAGGGCCAGCGCGACCCACGGGCGCTGCCTGAACAGCAGCGCGACCCGCTCGGAAAAAAGCTGGGTCGCGATCAGCGTGCCGTCGAGCGCTACGCACAGGGGCCGGGACATGGCCGCGGTGCTACGCAGCGCGTCGTCGGATGTCAGTTCCAGAGGCATCCGCCCGTCTAATAGTCATTCGACGCTGAAAATGAAACAGACGCCGCGGAGGCCCCCCCTCTCGGAGCCCTCAGACGCGGCGCTGCGCGTTCAGCCCGCTTCTTCCTCGATTTGCTCTTCGGCTTCGGGACGCTCTGGACGCTCGCCGCGCTCGGCGTTCCCACCGCGACCCTTGTTGTCTTCGGTGTCGGGGGCACGCAGCTTGTAGCCGGAGCCACGCAGCGTCTCGAGCGGTAGCGCGTCACCGAGCTTGGCGCGCAGGCGGCGGACGTGAATGTCGACCGTACGCGGGCCGCCTTCGTAGCGATTGCCCCAGACGCGCGCCAGCAGGTGCTCACGAGACAACACCTTGCCGCGGCGCTCGCACAGGTAAGCGAGCAGCGCGAACTCTTTGGCCGTGAGTGAGATGGGCCGCCCGTCGACGTAAACTTCGTGACCGGCTTTGTCGACGACGATGCCCGCAACCTTGTGACGCTCTTCGGTGGCGAACTCGCTGCGACGCCACTCGAGCGCGCGGATTCGACCGTACAGCTCTTCGGGGACGTAGGGGTGCAGACAGAAATCATCGAAGCCGCTGGACGGATCGATGCGGGCGATCTGCCCGACAGTCACTGCAATCAATGCGCCGACGTTATCGAAATAGGGCTCCTTACGGACCGCGCGCAGCGCGGCTACCGCCAAATCGGGGCGATCCAACGCCTCGAAGACCAGGGCTCGGGGGCGGATTTCGAGCTCGTCGTCATCGTCACCGATGAGTTCGACGGGGTCGTCCCACAGGTCGAGGGTACGCACGGTGGCGCCGAGTTGCCTCAGCGTCGACGACGCGCCCTCCTCCCGTTCGAGCATCGGGCCGTGCCCAATGACCGCCACGAAGCTTTTCGCTCGACTAGAGGCAAATTCAGGAGATTTCGGTGCCACCAACGGTTATCCGCGCAATCTTGATGGTTGGGCAGCCCACGCCGACGGGAACACTCTGGCCATCCTTGCCACAGGTCCAAATTCCATCGGAGACGGCCACGTCATTACCGAGCATTGTTACATCACGCAATGTTTCAGGACCGTTGCCAATCAGATTCACGCCCTTCAGCGGAGCAGTTAGTTTTCCGTCCTCGACCAGGTAGCTCTCGGTGAGTGAGAAAACGAAGTCGCCGTTCGAGATGTCGACCTGGCCGCCCCCGAACGTTTTTGCGTAAATGCCGCGTTTTACGCTCTTCAGCATCTCTTCTGGGTCGTGCGGACCCGCCAAGAGCACCGTGTTCGTCATGCGCGGCATCGGTGCGCAAGCGAAGCTTTCACGCCGCCCATTGCCCGTGAAACCTACCCCGAAATGTTTGGCTGACAGGCGGTCCTGGAGGTAGCCGCGGAGCACTCCGTTTTCAATCAGCACACTCTTCCGTGGCTCGACGCCCTCGTCATCGACATTGATTGACCCACGACTTTGCAAGAACGTCGGGTCGTCGACGACCGTACACAGCTCGCTCGCGACCGACTTTCCAATCTGACCGGTGTAGTTGCTGGTGCCCTTCCTATTGAAGTCAGCCTCTAGGCCATGGCCCACAGCCTCGTGCAGCAGGATGCCGCTGTCGCCCGGGGCGAGGATCACTTCCATCTGCCCGGCGGGGGCGGGTCGCGCATCGAGCAGCACGAGCGCTTGCTTGGCGGCGACCTCGGCGTGCCACTCCGGTGAGAAGCCATCGAAGTAGCCGAGCGTCATGCGGCCACCGCCGCCGCTGCGACCGGACTCACGGCGCCCGTCTTTTTCCGCCACCGCGCGGATCCCGAAGCGCATCAAGGGTTGCACGTCATGGACCATGCGGCCGTCGCTGGTCGCGATCAGGATCTCGCGCACTTCTTCGGCGAACGAGGCTTCGGCTTTGATGATCCGCGGATCGTGGGCCATCGCCGCGCGGCTGGCGCGCTCGAGCAGCGAGCGCTTGTCGATACCCGGTACGTCGATCGACGGGCGGTCGAGCTCGTAGCGCGAGGGCAACGCAAGGCGCTCGATGGCGACGGGCGTGATGGTCTTGCCGCCTTGAGCGATGCGCGCCGCGGTCTCGGCCGCGCGCTTCATGGCATCCCAACTCAGATCTTCGACGTGGGCGTAGCCGGTGGCGTCGCCCTTCTGCACGCGCACGCCGAGACCCATGCTGACGCCGCGCGAGGCGCTGCGCGTGATGCCCTCTTCGAAACTGATACCGCCACCGGCGCGGTACTCGAAGAACAGGTCCGCGTACTCGCCACCGTGGCTGAGCGCGATGGTCAGCAGCTTGCGGGCAATCTCGCCGTCGATGGCGCCTTCACCGCCCGGACGGAACGGGGCTTGGTACGAGGCACTTTGAGTCATGAATTCCGTCCCGACGAGATACGCATTCACTCATCATGAGGCTCGTGGCAGGGCCTTGCAAGCGCTGCACGCGGGGCGCTTTTTGGCGAAAGGGCCATGAATCTGCGCAAACGGAGGCTAGCGCCCGGAGGAGACGATGATACCTTGCGCGCCGTGCATCCTCTTCACGACATTCTGGTCCCTGAAAGCCTCGAAGACTTCATTCCGGCGGTGATCGAGATCCCGCAAGGCTCGAAGCTGAAGTACGAGCTCGACAAGCGCACCGGCCTCCTGATGCTCGACCGTGTGCTGTATTCGTCCGTCCACTACCCGGCCAACTACGGCTTCGTACCGCAGTCGCATGCGGATGACGGCGACCCCTTGGACATCCTGGTGCTGATGCAGGAGCCGGTCGTGCCGCTCACCATCGTGCGCGCGCGGCCCATCGGTGGCTTCTCGATGACCGACGACAAAGGCATCGACGACAAGATCATCGCCGTAGCGGTCGACGACCCGGCCTTCGCGCACATCCACGACGTGCACGAGATGCCGAGCCACATCACCAACGAGATTCAAAGGTTTTTCGAGGACTACAAGGCTCTCGAGAACAAGATGAGCGTCGTGGAAGGCATGTACGGGAGAGGGCGCGCGCTCGAGGTGGTGAGGGAGGCTTTGGCTGCGTACAGGTCCGCTAGCGCGTGGAGTAAAGGTTAACGCCCGCGCAAATAGGGACACGCGGCGCTGCGCGCGCGTTTGGAGACTCTCGTTTGCGCACGCTCGGCTGGTGATTGCTTGGCCGCCAACGCTTCAGGTTGGAACAGCACGCGCCTGTTCGGTCAGCTCTTTGTAGGTCTGCGCCTTGTTGGCAGATCGTGATCTGATCCTGCCAAAGTCGGCCGACCTCGACGTATTTCCGGGAATGCGGCTGAACCCCTTCGCGCGCGCTGGGGCGCGAAGGAGACGCTACGCGGGAATGCGGCTGAACCCCTTCGCGCGCGCTTAGGCGCGACGAGAGGAGAGGAGGCGGAGAAAGAGCAAACGGCGGCTACCGCCGCCGAAGGCTGCGCCGCAGCTCGCAATGACGCGTGACCATCATCCAAATCTCTCACTTGATTTGGGGGGTGATGGTCACCGAGCACTACAGAGAGCACTGAGCCTTCGGCGTCGGATCGCGCTTTCCCGATGGGCGGAGTAAAGCGACGCCGCTCACAAATTCGGGTGCGCGCGAAGCGCAGCACGCTTCGCGCCGGAGCGCGCGCCAAGCATCAACGGCCGCATTCCCGGAACTAAAACGAGCTGGAAGTCTTGGAAGACCAGATCACGATCTGCCAACAAGGCGCAGACCTACGAGAACCGACCGAACGGGCGCATGCTTTCCGTGGGCCCGCGCGGGCGGCCCAGCGCCATCTCCCGAGCGTGCGCAAAACGAGAGTCTCCAGCTGCGCGCGCAGCGCCGCGCGTCCTTATCCACGCTTCAGCACGAGAAAACCTCTCCAGTTCTGCTACCGTGCGCTCGCCATGAGTGACGTGAAGAGTGACGAAAAGAGCGAGCTGGGCAAGGGCTACGAGCCGGCCGAGGTCGAGCCGAAATGGTACAAGTTTTGGCTCGAGAATGGTGTGTTCGAGGCGGGGGTCGACCCTGCGGACAAGCGTGAGCCGTACACGATCACGTTGCCGCCGCCCAACGTTACGGGCTCGTTGCACATGGGACACGCGCTCGTGGTTACGATCGAGGACGTGCTGATTCGGCATAAGCGCATGCAGGGCCGCAATGCGCTTTGGCAGCCGGGCATCGATCACGCGGGCATCGCCACGCAGCTCGTGGTCGAGCGGCAGCTCAAGCGTGAAGGCAAGACGCGCCACGACCTGGGCCGCGAGAAATTCGTGGAGCGGGTTTGGCAGTGGAAGGCAGAGAGCGGCGGGCGCATTGCCGAGCAGATGAAGGTGCTCGGCGCTTCGTGCGATTGGAAGCGCTCCAAGTTCACGATGGACCCCGAGCTGCAAGTGGCGGTGCGGGAAGCGTTCGTGCGGCTGCACGAAGAGAAGCTGATTTATCGCGCCTCGCGCTTGATCAATTGGTGCACCGATTGCCGCACCGCGCTCAGCGACGTCGAGGTCGAGAACGAAGAGGCCAACGGCGAGTTGTACGAGTTTGCGTATCCGGTGATCGACGCGGATCCGACGCAAGGGGCGGCCGAGCTGGTCGTCGCTACGACGCGCCCCGAGACCATGCTCGGCGATACGGCGGTCGCGGTGCACCCAGACGACCCGCGCTACAAGCACCTGCACGGCAAGAAGCTGAAGCACCCGTTCGTCGATCGCGAAGTGCCGATCATCACGGATGCCATCTTGGTGGACATGGCCTTCGGCACCGGCGCCGTGAAGGTCACTCCAGGGCATGATTTCAACGACTTTGCGACCGGCAAGCGCCACCAGCTGGAAGAGATCAACATCCTGAACTTGGACGGCACGCTGAACGAGCACGGCGCGCAGTTCCAAGGTTTGAACATCAAGCAAGCGCGCAGCGCGGTGAAGAAAGCCATCGCCGAAGCGGGCTTGGAGCGCGGCGCGAAAGCGCACAAATTGCAGCTCCCGCGCTGCACGCGCTCGAACACCGTCGTCGAGCCGATCATCTCCACGCAGTGGTTCGTGGACATGAAGCCTCTGGCCGAGCCGGCGCTGGCCGCCGTGCGCGAGAAGCGCACCGAGATCATCCCCGCCGAGTGGGAGAAGACGTACGAGCACTTCCTGAACAACATCCAGGATTGGTGCATCTCCCGTCAGCTCTGGTGGGGCCACCAG
>OUNO011323092.1_pt1 | contig 16438 bp, 16 predicted proteins | sample 1779811 | NCBI WGS metagenome assembly OUNO01 (sample SAMEA3914804, study PRJEB12502) | metagenome | biome: forest; material: soil | place: Canada | collected 2010-06-25 | depth 0.3 m | reverse complement strand
CGTTCGGCGCGTTCTGGTTTGACTTCGTCATCGGAAATGACTGGCAGATCACCGTGGGCATCGCGCTCGGCCTCCTGATCACCTTCCTGGTGTCGCTCGCAACTCCCTTGGCCTGGATCGTGATGCCGATCGCTGTTGCGTTCCTGCTGCCGTATGGTGTCCGTCGCGCGATGCGCTGACGCGCCACTGTCGGCCGGGGTTGGGGGGCTAGTGGCCCTCCGGCTCCTCGGCGTACACGCGGACGGCGTACTCCTCAAGTGCCGTCTCGCACTGCTTGAGCGACGACTCGGCCTCTTCGCGGCCCGGGGATCCGAATTCGTCCCTGTCGCTGACCTTCGCAAACCAATTCGTGAGCTTCGTGTAGTCGACCTCGTTCTCCTCGAGTTCGGCATAGCTGAAATGCTGCTTGTCGTACTCCTTCTGGAGCTCGGCGAGGAACCCGGTGCATCGGTCGACGATCTCCTCATATTCCTCAGAGCGGGCGGCCTGGAAAATCGCGATGACGTTCGACTCACCGACAAGCACAGACGACGTCATGAGGACCGCGGCTCCGGACATCTCAATGATTTCGTGCTGCAGCTTCCGCAGCGCTCGCTCGGCAGCGGGCGTCGCGGGAAGAGCTGCGACGGAGTTCTGCAATCAGCACAGCGATGCCGAGTAACAATATTGCCTTGTCGAACGAGATACCGAACATCTCGACGTTCGCGACTACTCCGCGACAGTTGTCGTCGGTGGGGTGTCCGACTCGTGGTCTGCGGATCGCATCTCCGACCTGAAGATGCGCGTTGCCTGCCCAACGCCCTTGGCGAGCGCAGGCAACCGGGTAGCGCCGAAGATCAGCAGAACGACGGCGAGGATGATGAGAAGATGCCAGCCGGTGAGATTTGAAAACATGAGTGCGGTGTCCTTATCTCGATGATGTGATGAGCGCGGTCGAGATACGCTCTGCGGTGCCCTGCGGGTCCTCAAGAGTGTCGATGCCGATCACCTGGCTCACGAGTTTTGGATGACGCGCGGCGAGTTCGAGGGCCACCGCGCCGCCGAGTGAATGCCCGAGCACTGTCGCGTGGTCGATCTTTTCGGCATCCAGCACGGCGGCGACTACCAGACCTGCTCGAGGACGCGCATGATGTTGCCACCAGTCACCTTGATGATGTCCTCATCGCTGAAGCCCTTCTTCACGAGCCAGCCCACGATGTTGTAGAAGTTCTCCGTCGGGTTGTCGATGCCAGCCACGTATTCGACGGGCGTGAACTCCGGCCCGTGTGTCGCCTGCGCGAGGCCGAGGTTACGCGAGAACACCTTGTGCAGGGCGACGTGATCGCCATACAGCGTGTCCGGGCCGAAGGCGACGTGGTCGATGCCCATGAGGTCGGCGCAGTAGAGAAAGTGGTCCATGACGGACTCGATCGAGTGGGCCGGGTGCTCGTGCGACAGCGAGGTGTGCGGCGCCGCTTCGATGCCGATCACGCCACCCGTCTGCGCACACGCCTTCAACACCGAGTCTGGTTTCATGCGCGGGGTGTCCCACACCGATCTCGCGCCGGCGTGGGTGATGAACACCGGCTTGCTCGAGTGCTCGAACGTGTCGAGGCAGGTCTGGTCGCCGGAGTGCGAGACGTCAACGGCTATGCCGAGCGCGTTCATCCTCTCGACGGCACGCTTGCCGAAAACCGTCAGGCCGCCGTCGCGGGCCTCTTTCAGCCCTGAGCCGAGCGTGTTCGACTCGGAATAGACAACGCCCATCTGCCGGATGCCGAGGCCGTAGAGAATGTCGATTCTGTCGACCTCGTTCTCGATCGGGGTCGCGGCCTCGAGCGAGAGCACGATCGCGATCTGGCCCTTCTCTTTCGCATCGCGGATGTCGTCGACGCCATACGCGATTCGGGCGTAGTTCTGGTGAGCGATGTCTGACAGGCGCATACCCAGGTCGTAGATGATGTCGTCGAACTTCCAGCCGAACTTGCTGGTGACACAGGCCGTCCCGTCCATCATGTTGTCGAACACCGCTGTCATCCCGGACTTGGCGAGTCCCGCGAAACTGGTGTGCTCCCGTCCCGCACGGATGTAGTCGCGCACCTCGTTCATGTCCGCAGGGAAGATCTGCGGATGATCGTGAAGGCTCACGATGATGTTGTCGTCGATCAGCTGGCGCGTGCGTTCCGCCTGGGCTTCGTCGAGACCAAGGTCATACAGCGGTACGCGCCCGAACTCTTTGGCGAGTTCGAACTCCTCGTAGTCGGATCCCGGCTTGAGGTACGAGTAGGAGCGATATCCGTCGTAGACCGTTTCGCGAAATGGGATATCGAACTCTTCTCCACTGTTGCTCATGCGCCGGGCCCTTTCTAAGATTTTCGGAAAACGCATGAATCATGCGATTTGTGCTCTCATGGTGAGGCGTAACGTCATCCAGTATTGCCACACCGAGGGAATCCTGCAAGAGTAAATGATCATGACGCCCAAACAAACCTTCTACAAAGCGCGTGCGGTCTTCGACGGGGTCTCGGGCGAACTCGCCCCTGGAACCGGGATCCTCGTATCCGGAACCAGAGTGGTGGCGGTCAGCTCCGAGTCGGCCATTGCCGCGCGCGACGTCGAGGTGGTGGACCTCGGTGAGGTCTTCGTCGTCCCCGGCTTCGTCGACGCCCACACTCACGTCACGATCCGACCGGGAGAGGGAAACCAGCACTGGCAGCTCGTGCAGCCGGCCGTATGGCAGACGATCCGAGGAGTGTCCAACCTCGCACGCATGCTGCGTTCCGGAGTCACAACGGCGCGCATCATGACCGAAGAGCACGACATCGACTTCCAGTTTCGAGATGCCGTTGCGAGGGGTGAGGTCGCTGGCCCCCGCCTGCTCGTTTCCGGCCCGGGAATGAGCCCGCCCGGAGGCCACGGGAGCGCCGCTGGAGGTGTCGCCGGTGTCGGCCCCCTTCGTGACGGTGTACGAGCGCGTGCTGCGCGCGGTGCCGACCACATCAAGATCTTCACGACTGGCGGTGTCTCCTCGTCGGGAACGTCCCTGTCGCAGTCGAACTACAGCGGCGAGGAGATTGCGGCCATCGTCGAGGAGGCGAAGGCGGCAGGGCTGGTTGTGTCGGCGCACGCACACGGCGGCGCCGGCGTCGACCTCGCAGTGGAGAACGGCATCCATTCGATCGAGCACGGGGCGATGCTCGACGACGGCAACATTGCTGGAATGATGCAAGCCGACACCTGGCTGACTCTCACCCACACGATCCTCTTCCACCCCGACGGCATCGAGACCGGTGACGGCGCTGACCCTTCCATCATCGCCAAGGTGATGGATGCCCGTGCTGCGGTCGAACGCGGAATCCATCGCGTTCGCGACGGAGGAATACGCATCGCTCTCGGCACGGATTCGATGCACGGCTACATCGCCTACGAGGCCGAGTGGCTCGTGCAGCACGGCTGGTCGCCCGCGGGTGCCCTGCTTGCCCTCACGCGCAATGGCGGTCAGCTCATCGGGGACCCTGCAACAGGAGTCCTCGCGCCGGGATCGAGGGCGGACTTCGTCAGCCTGCGCGACAACCCGCTCGAAGACATCCGCGCGTTGTACAGCGTGAACGCGGTCTATCGCGACGGACAGATGGTGGTTGCTCCCGACGGTGAAATCGTGGCAGTCGGATCGTGAACCAGGTCAACGCGAAGCGGCTGCGATCCGACCTCGAAAGCCTCGCGCGCATCGGCGCGGTTCCGCGGGAGGGGATCACTCGCACGGCGTTCTCAACTGAGGATTCACTCGCGCGCGGTTGGTATCGCGATCGTGTGGAGGAAGCGGGTCTCCGTCTCGAGCTGGACGGCCTCGGAAACATGGTCGTCTGCGACCTCGCCAGCGCCCAGGAGGTCCCAGCAGTGTGGAGTGGTTCGCATCTCGACACCGTGCCAAACGGGGGTGCTTTCGACGGCGCCGTAGGAGCGGTGGCTGCCCTCGAGTGCCTGCGCCGAGTCACAGAGCTGAAGCTCGAATTGCCCCGACCGCTTCGCGCGGTCGTCTTCTCCGACGAGGAGGGCAACTACGCGAGCCTTCTCGGTTCGAGCGGCATGCGGCATGGTTTCAGCAGAGCGGAGCTGGCGGCGATGGTCGGCCGTGACGGCGACCGACTGCTCGATGCGCTCGCGGTGTGGCCCTGGTCGACGGGCCTTCCGACGGAGACTCGGGTCGATCCCGCGCGAATTCACGCATTCATCGAACTCCACATCGAGCAGGGTGCGCGGCTCGAGGCCGCGAAGACGGATATTGGCATCGTGACCGCGATCGTCGGACTGGGGAGCGCGCACGTCACGTTCATCGGCGACGTAGACCACGCTGGCACGACGAAGATGACGGCGAGGCGAGACGCCCTCGTCGGGGCGGCCGAGTTCATCGCGCGTATGCCGGACATTCCCCGTGCCGTGGGATCCGACTGCGTCGCGACGGCCGGATGGATGCGGCTGCATCCGAATGTCGCGAACGTTGTTCCCGGGCGGGCGGAGGTCTCGCTGGACTTTCGCGACCTGTCACGCGCCAACGTCGAGCGAATGGGCGACGAACTGGAGCAGCTTGCCCGTCGGATCGCAGCGGAGAGAAGCCTGGAGGTTCGCTGGAACGCGCATCCTGTCATCTCGCCGGCACCCCTCGATGAACAGGTCCAGTCGGCCATCGGTGACGCGGCGGCAGGACGGGGACTGAGTTCGATGCGGCTGCCGTCGGGAGCGGGACACGATTCTCAGAACATGGCGCCGCTCGCGCCCACCGGCATGATCTTCATCCCGAGCGTGGGCGGCCGAAGCCATTCACCCGCGGAGCTGACCCACTGGCCCGACATAGTGAACGGAGCGAATGTGCTCCTGGACACCATGATCCGGCTTGCCGGCTCATGAGGCGGCCTACTCGCCGCGCAGCGACTCCAGCCGGCCGATCGCGAGCTGTGCGAGCAGGGCGGCGCCACGGGGGATGACATCCTCGTCGAAGTCCGCTCGAGCCGAATGGTTGAACGGCGCCTTGGCAGGGTCCTCGCCGGGAGGTGTCGCGCCGAGAAAAGCCATCGCTCCCGGGACCTGCTGCAGGATGCGGGAGAAGTCCTCCGAGCCGGTGACAGGGAACGGCATCCTGTGCACCTTTTCGGCTCCGAAGAGCGCAGCCGCCGATTCGGCGACGAACGCGGCCTCCCTCTCATCATTGGCTGTCACGGGGTAGAGGGTCTCCCATTCGACCTCCGCGGTCAGGCCGTGAGCGGCCGCGATTCCCTCGCACAGCGAAGTCGCCGCCTCAATCAGGTGCGTTCGCGTCTCTTCCGAGAACGTGCGCACGGCGGCCGCGAACTCGGCGGAGTCCGGGATGATGTTGTTCTGGCTGCCGGCGTGCATCGACCCGACCGTGAGCACGGCTGGTTCGAAGGCGTCGATGCGGCGGGTCATCAGGGTCTGCAGCGCGAGCACGATTTCGCAGGCGACCGGAATCGGGTCCAGGGTTTCGTGGGGTGCTGACGCGTGCCCGCCTCGGCCGTGCACGATCACCTTCATGACGTCGGATGCGGCCATGAGCGGGCCGGGCCGGGTCGCGACGACCCCGCTGCCATAGCGCGACGACGTCACGTGCAGCGCATATGCGGCCACGGCACGGGTACCCGAGGCGTCGAGAGCGCCCGCCTCGATCATTCGCTTCGCGCCGTCGTATCCCTCTTCACCGGGCTGGAACAGCATGACCACGTTTCCGGCGATGTTGTCCCGCTGCTGGACGAGTACGCGGGCTGCGCCGGCCAGGATCGCCGTGTGGAGGTCATGCCCGCAGGCGTGCATTGCATCCCCGGAGGCCGCAAAAGGAAGGCCCGTGAGCTCTCGGATCGGCAGCGCATCCATGTCCGCCCGCAGGATCACTGTGTTCTCGCTTGCCCCCGCCGCGGTGCCACGCAGCACTGCGACGATCGATCCGTCGTCATCACGCGTCGTGATCTCGAGGGGCAAATCCGCGAGTTCGTCGAGTACACGCGCCCGGGTCGCCGATAGTTCGAGTCCGATCTCAGGAGCGGCGTGGAGCGCTCGCCTGAGTGAGATCAGCCGTTCGGTGTGCATTACGGCGTCAGTGAAAGTGTTCATTTAGTGCCTCCGATGCGGATTAGTACTCACATTATGGGCCATTTTGCAGGAGTACCCCCAAAAGAGTTTACATTTTGCAGGAATCATGCGAATATTCCAATATGCGAACGGCGGCGGCACGACCCATCCTTGACGATCTTGATCGCCGGATCGTTGCTGCCCTGCAGTTGGATCCCCGTGCGTCCTGGTCCCAGGTTGGCAGGCTTGTAGGTACTTCGGAGACGACGGCATTGCGCCGTGTGCAGCGGCTTCGCGAGAGCGGCACCGTCATCGTGACGGCAAATCCCGATCCGCAGCGCTGCGGATTCGGCCAGCCCGTGCTGCTCCACTTTCGGGCGTCTCCCGAGAAGAAGGGAGCGCTCGCCGAACACCTGGCGCAGCGTCCGGACGTGCAGTACGTCTCCCTCGTGACCGGGCGCAGTGATGTGATGTGCGAGCTGGTCAGTCCCAACGGCAAGTACCTCGCCGACGTTCTGATGCGGCAGCTGCCCGAAACGGGACTCTTCGAGAGCAGCCGGACGGCTGTCGTTCTCAAGCGATTCAAGACCTCCGATGAGTGGAGCAGAGTGCTCCTGGAGAACTCAGAGTTCTCACCTGAATCCGTGGTCGTTTCAGCACCGGAGACGGTTCCAGCGCCACTCGACTCGACCGACGTGCTTATTCTCACCGCTCTTATCGCCGACGGGCGCAGCAGCTACGCCGAGGTGTCGAGCGAGCTCGGGATCAGCGAGACCATGGTGGGCCGCCGGGTCCAGGCGCTCACACAGTCCAAGCAACTCGGGTTTGTCGCCATGGTCGACCCGACAACCCTGGGCTTCGAGGTCGAGGCCATGCTGCACCTTCGCGTTGAACTGTCGCAGCTCGATGCGACCGCGCGTGCCGTCGCCGCAATGAAGGAGACGCGCTACGTCTCCGCGACGAGCGGCGACAGCGATCTGATCATGGACGCCGTGTTCAGGGACACGTCGGACATGTACGAGTTCGTTTCCAGGTCTCTCGGCTCGCTCAGCGGAATCCGTGACGTGGAAATCGACATCGTTCTCGAGTCGATCAAGCGGGCCTACCAATACCCGCTGTTCTCCCCGAGAGACAAATCGGCGGGATCAGACAAGGTGCTCTCGCGCCCGGTTGGACCTGCATGGCAGGTTCTCAGGACCGCCTGACGCTGCCCCCCTGTTCCACCACCGCACCGAATCGCACTGTCGCACCCCTCAATGATGTCGCTGACGTCCCTATCCACAGCAGGAGTTGAACACATGTCCCCAACTGCAGAATTCGATCGCCGCTCGTTCATCCGTACCCTGACCGTTCTGGGTGGTGTCGCGCTGCTGACACCAGTCATCGCAGGCTGCGCCCCGACAGCTGCAGCCCCCGGTGTCGTGCCGACGACCGCGTTCGGCACGCCAAAAAAGGGCGGCTCCGCCGTTCTCGCCATCCAGGACGACCCGGTGAACATGGACCCGGCCGACGGCCAGATCTACGCATCCATCCAGGTCTACGACAACATCTTCAGCAAACTGATCGAGGTCGACAAGGACTTCAAGTTCGTTCCCGACCTTGCCACGTCGTGGAAGCAGGATGACCCGCTCACCTGGTCGTTCACACTGGTGAAGAACGCGGTGTTCCACAACGGCGAGCCCCTCACCGCGAAGGACGTCGCATTCTCGATCAATCGGATGAAGACCCACTCCCTCGGCGCGTTCGTCGCGTCGTTCGACACGGTCGAGGTGATCGACGACTACCACTTCAAGATCCACCTGACCAAGCCATATGGAGCGATGGAGGCGACTCTCGCGAGCTTCGTCAACATCGTCAACAAGACGGCCGTCACCACGATGGACCCGAAAGAGAGCCCGATCGGTAGCGGCCCATACAAGATGACCGAGTGGGTCAAGGGCAGCCACGTCAAGCTCGAGAGGTGGGAGAAGTACTACAAGTCTGACAAGCCATACCTCGACTCGGTCACCTTCCAGTCCGTTCCCGACGACAGCGTGCGTCTTGCGGGCCTCCAGACCAAGCAGTTCGACTGGGTCCAGACCGTGCCGCAGCAGCAGATCAAGACTCTGGAGTCGTCGAGCACGATCGCACACACCGCGGCGAAGGCATACTTTCCGTATCTCATCGAGGTCAACACGACCGCCGCGCCGTTCGATAACAAGCTGGTGCGCCAGGCGGTCAACTGGGCCATCGATCGGTCCGACATCGTCAAGCTCGCGTTCTCGGGCCAGGCCGCGGAGGCCACAGAGGCCGTTGCCAAGGGCAACCCGTTCTTCTCCGGTGCGGACTTCTATGCCGGCGGTCCCGACCTGAAGAAGGCCAAGGCGCTCATCAAGCAGGCGAACCTAACGACGAACGAGTACACGATCCTCGTCGAAACGGAAGACTCCGCCTACACGACGATCGCGCAGGTGCTGCTCTCGCAGTTGAGCAAGATCGGCCTGAAGGGAACGATTTCGACGGCGTCGGCGTCGGAGTACTTCGGCCGGCTCGCGACTCAGAAGTACGGTCTCGGCATCACCTACTTCAGCGCGTCGATGGACCCAGCGCTGACGTACTTCCTGCTCGGCCAGTCGACCTCTGGATTCAACTTCACGGGCTACAAGAGCCCGACTCTGGATGCCGCACTCGAGAAGTTCACGTTCGAGCCTGACCAGGTGAAGCGCAAGGCGTACTACCCCACGATGGTCAAGCTCTTCCAGGAGGAGTCGCCCTTCATTTTCGTCGCGAACCAGTATCAGGAATACTGGACGAGCAAGAAGCTCGGAGGTGCCGCGCCTCTGCCCAACCTGGACATCAGAGTCGAAGACATGTGGCAGGCCAGCTGATCCGCCCCGCGGAACGGGGGAGCTCACATGATCGTCCGGCGTCTACTGCTTGCGATTCCGATTCTGCTCGGCACGGCCATCATCGTGTTCGCAATACTGAGGCTGGTGCCGGGCGATCCCGCGAGTGCGATTCTCGGTTCATACGCCACGCCAGATCAGCTCGTCGCCGTCAGGCACGGGCTAGGACTCGATGAGCCGCTGTACCAGCAGTTCTTCACGTGGTTCGGCAACGCACTTCGCGGCAATCTCGGGCACGACTACATCACGAACCAATCGATTACCGATGAGCTGGCGCTGCGGCTCCCCGTCACATTGGAGCTGGCGGGCGTCGCGTTTCTCTTCGCGATTGTGACTGCAGTGCCGCTCGGTGTGATTGCTGCAGTGCGTGAAGGCGGGGTGCTCGACCGGATAATCCGGGCCGGGGCGATCATCACGATCGCGGTTCCCGACTTCGTATTCGGACTGCTGGGTATCCTGGCCTTCGCGCTGGCGCTCGCGCTGGTGCCATCGTCGGGATACACCCCGCCCTCGGCGGGGCTGGGCGCCAATCTGCAGTCGATTGCCCTGCCAGCGATCGCTCTCGGTCTCGGTCTCGGCGGGGTGCTTGTTCGGGTCACGCGATCGGCGATGCTCGAGGTTCTCGGCATGGACTACGTGAGGTTTGCGCGAGCCAGTGGATTCGGTAGTGGCGAGATCATCATGCGATATGCACTCCGGAACGCATCCATTCCCATCGTGACAGTGCTCGGTCTTCAGCTCGGCTATCTACTCGGAGGGACCGTGGTCGTTGAGCAACTGTTCAGCATCCCCGGCGTCGGGCAGCTGATCGTGCAGGCCATGCTCAGCAGGAACTATCCAGTAGTGCAGGGGTGCGTGCTGGTGTTCGTCATCGCGTTCATCGTGGCGAGCCTGATCACCGATCTGCTGTACACGGTTCTCAATCCCCGACTGCGGACGGCGGGGGCGGCATGAGCGCCGGAGTGCTGCCAGGAGCGGAAGCGACGGCGAAAACGCGGCGACGGGGTGGACTGTCGCTGGGCCGCCGTGCCGAGGTGATCGTTGGATTCGCGCTCATCCTGATCGTCGTCGCCTACGCGATCATCGTTCCTCTGATCGCTCGAGGGGCGGCCACGGCGATAAATCCGTCGAATGCGCTCGCGAGTCCCGGGTCTGGCGGTCTTCTGGGAACCGATCAGCTTGGTCGAAGCCTGGCCGCTCGAGTCGCGGTCGGCTACGGGATCTCGCTCACCATTTCGGTTGGTGCGGTGCTGCTCGCCACGATCGTCGGGGGACTCCTCGGGCTCATAGCCGCGACATCCACACGGGTGGTTGACGGCGTCATCATGCGGGTGCTCGATGTCGTGATGGCGTTCCCCGCGCTGCTGCTGGCGATTGTGGTGGTGGCGGTGCTCGGGCCGGGCACCCTCGTGCTTCTTCTGGCCATCGGTATCGTGTACATCCCGATCATGGCGCGAGTGATGCGTGCGGCCGCCATCCAGACGGCGAAGCTCGAGTACATCGAGTCGGCCACCGCGCGCGGAGCAGGGCGTTCCCGGATCGTATTCCGGCACATCGCGCCAAACAGCATCGGGCCTCTCATCGTGCAGGCATCGATCCTCGTGGGTCTCGGCATCATGCTCGAGGCGGCGCTCAGTTTCGTCGGACTCGGCGTGCAGCCCCCGACACCGTCCCTGGGCTTGATGCTGTCGACCGGCCGCGACTATATGTCAACGTCGCCATGGATCGTTGCCGACCCGGCGGTGGCCATCTTCATCGTCGTGCTGGGGTTCACCCTTCTTGGGGATGGTTTGCAGGCGTGGCTCGATCCACAGAAGAGGACGATGACGCGATGACCGCACTGTTGAAAGTCGATGGGCTAGGCGTGCGCTATTCGGGCGCGACCCGGGGATCGATCACTGACATTTCTCTCGAACTGGCTGCCGGAGAGGTCCTGGGCGTCGTAGGCGAATCCGGCTCAGGCAAGACCACGCTCGGCCTTGCGCTGCTCGGACTTCTTCCGGCAACCACAGAAGTCCACGGCAGCGCGGTCTTCGGCGGACAGGAGATCGTAGGGGCGCCCGAACGAGTACTACGCCCGCTGCGCGGAACGAGTCTCTCGACCATCGTGCAGAATCCGGCGACGGCCCTCAACCCCGCCTACTCGGTCGGGAGTCAGCTGATCGCCCTTCTGCGACGGCACAAGGGTCTGTCAAAGCGAGATGCCGCGGCCGCAGCGATTGAGTGGCTGGCCCGTGTGGGGATCCGCGATCCCGAGTTGCGCATGCACTCGTATCCACATCAGCTCAGTGGCGGGATGAATCAGCGCGTCGTCATCGCTATGGCGCTCTCATTATCGCCGAAGATGGTAGTGGCGGATGAGCCGACCTCGGCTCTCGATGTCACGGTGCAGGCGGCCATCCTGAAGCTGCTGAAATCGCTCATTGAGGACAGCGGCAGCTCGATGGTTTTGATCACGCACGATCTCGGGGTTGTGGCTCAGATGTGCTCGAAGGTGATAGTCATGAACGATGGGGCTGTCGTGGAGCGTGGCTCGGTAATGAGCATCTTCGATGCGCCATCGAGCCCATACACGCGTCACCTGATCGACTCGCTGCCCACCCGAGCAGTGAGGGGGGTTTCGGCGTGACCGATGATTCTGCAACCCCACTGCTTCGCGTCACCGGTGCGCGCAAGACATACGAGCGGGCTGGCCAGACTCACCGGTTCCGCCGCTCAGCGAAAGAGGAGTTCGTCGCTGTGGACGACGTGTCAATACACATCGACCCAGGAGAGACGCTGTCAGTCGTCGGCGAATCGGGCTCAGGCAAGAGCACACTCGGGCGACTCATCCTCGGCCTCACTCAACCCTCGGCGGGCACCATCGAGTTCGACGGCGCCGACATCACTCGGCGCACGCCTCGAGCGCGTCGTGAGCTCACCCGCATGCTCCAGGTCGTGTTTCAGGACCCGTATTCGTCGCTTGACCCCCGGCAGCGGGTGGCGGACATCATCCGGGAGCCGCTCGACATCCACTCGATCGGTAGTGCGGAAGAGCGTCGTGAACGTGTGCGCGAGGTGATGGATCAGGTGGCGATGCCCGCGAGGATGGGCGCGTTCTTCCCGCACCAGCTCAGCGGCGGACTTCGCCAGCGAGTCTGCATCGCCACGGCACTCGTCGTGCGGCCGCGCCTGATCGTCGCCGACGAGCCGGTGTCTGCGCTGGATGTCTCGGTGCAGGCTCAGATACTCGCGCTGTTCGAACAGATCAGGGCGACCAACGCGGTGTCGCTCCTCTTCATCTCGCACGATCTCGGTGTCGTCCATCAGGTGAGCGACCGTGTCGCGGTCATGAGGCGGGGACGAATCGTCGAGACGGGTCCCGTCGACGATGTGTTCTCGCATCCCTCTCATCCGTACACGGCCGCGCTGCTGAGCGCGATTCCGCCGGCGGATCCGCGTACGCCGTTCAATCCGATATTCGACGAGGGAGAGCAGGCCTGATGCCCCAAGAAGCACGCATGCTATGCCTGACGAGCGAACGACACGTATCAAACAAGAGGAGTGATGACTGATGGCCCGGATAGCGATCTATGCCGCGGGTGGCGCCCCATACAACCACGCCGCAATCCTGGCCGACAGTGGCCACGAGGTCGAGTTCGTTTTTCCTGTGGACATCCTCGCCGGCGCCCTTGACTCGTTCGACGCGTTCGTCATGCCAGGAGGCGGCTACTCCTCGATGAAGGGTCAACTTGACCCGCTCGGAGCCGACGGATGCCGGACCATCAGGGAGTATGTCGAAGAAGGCGGCATGTATATCGGGTCGTGTGCGGGAAGTTACGACGCGGCGACGGTACCCGACGCGTTCCTGGCGATCTGCCCCATCCAGTCCGAACTGCGCCTCGTGGATGCGCGGGTGTGGAACGACGGATCGTCGACGCTTGGCATCATCCAGTCGCCCGGGATCGGTGAGCTCATCTCCGCGAACGCGGCCCCGGATCATCCCGTCATGGCAGGCATGCCCGACGAGTTCCGGATCACCCATTACAACGGACCGCTCTTCTCCGGGGGGACGCCGCTTGCGACTCTCATCGGCAGGACCAGCAACTTCACCCCCGCCGAGGAATTTCTCGGCGACGCGGACGGCGCACTGTTGGTCGACGAGGGTGTCTCAGTCAAGGTGTCCAATATCGTTGCAGACGAGCGCGGTGCGGGACGGGTCGTGCTGTTCGGGTCGCACCCTGAGTTCGGTGCGACACTTGCGCTGGATGACATCGCGCCGGCCGCAGCGATGCTCACGAATGCGGTGGCATGGCAGCTTGCCGCCGATACTCGCAAGAAGCCGGCAGCCGCGCAACTGGCCACCGACGCGTCGATCGCGCCGGAGACTGTTCAGCGGGACCTAGCGGGCCTGCCTTCCCTCGTCGCCTCCATCGAAGTGAAGTGCGCCGCGCTCTCGAGCGTTCCGTCGTCGGTCGCCTGGTTGGGTGAGGACCAGGCGATGTCGATGTTCGGCAGGAGCGGCCGTGAGATCTGGGAGAATTCTCTCGAGCATATTCCCGTGTTCGCGCGAGAGGCGGCCGCAGGTGCCGCGAAGCTCCCCGACGGGATCCTGAGCTTCCGCCCGCCGACTGAGTGGATGGTGGATGGCGGGTTCTGGGGCGTTGCACCGCTGCTCGAGCAGGTCGACGAACTGTTGGAGGCTGCGATGGCAGCGTCGGGTTCATCGTTCCCTGCCACTGACGGGTACGACCACATGCGCGACAGCCCTTACCACCTGGTCGCGGGTTCGTACCTCTCGGCGATCGGTCGCGCGGTTGGCGCGGCGCTGCTAGTTCGAGCCTTCGGGACCGGAAGCTAGGGATGTGGGTCAAGCGGGAGTTTCTCATCCGCGATTTTGCGACAGAATTCGGAGCCGTGCTGCCAGAGGCGCGGGTTGTCTACGGCACGTGCGGTGAACTGAACGCCGCGCGCGACAACGCGGTGCTCGTTCCGATGCACTTCATGAGCGACTTCACCGAGTCGGAGTGGTTGGTCGGAGAGGATCGGGCGCTCGACCCGCGCGACAGGTTCATCATTGCGACCGAATTGTTCGGCAATGGTCGCTCGTCGTCGCCGAGCAACACGCCGGCGCCGTGGGATGGCCCGAGGTTTCCCGTGACGACCATTCGCGACAACGTCGAGGCCGTCCATCGCCTGCTGGCGGAGGAGTTCTCTCTCGATCACGTCGGCGCGATCGTCGGGTTCTCGATGGGCGCGCAGCAAGCATTCCAGTGGGCTGTCTCGTACCCCTCGTACGCTGACCGTATCGTCGCCACCGCTGGAGCCGCGAAAAGCTACGGGCACGGGATAGTTCGGCTCGAGGGACAGATCGATGCGATCACCGGTGACCCCGCATTCATGGGCGGTGAATACGAATCGCAGCCGAGGGCCGGTCTCGCGGCCTGCGGCCTGGTCTGGGGGGCATGGCTCTACTCGCAGCAGTGGTGGAGGGATGAGCTGTGGCGCACAGACGAGAATCCCGATCTCACATTTGACGACGTAGTGCAGGGGTTTCGCACAAACTTCATCCCGGATGCTGACGCCAACGACCTGATCCTTCACTGCCGAACGTGGCAAGCACACGACGTGGGGGCGTCTCCCGGCATGGCAGGCAGCGTCGGTCGCGCGCTCGGCTCGATCACTGCGCCATTCCTCCTGATGCCATCGGCTTCGGACCTGTACTTTCCGATCGGTGACGCTGAATTCGAGGCGGCCCACATGCCGACGGTGACGCTACTCCCGATCCCGTCCCTATGGGGGCATACCGCTGGGGTTGGACTCGACCCGACCGACCAGGTGTTTCTGACCCGCCACATCCGCGAGTTCCTGGCGGCGTAGCGCGCTGCTCTGCCTCTTCGAATTGGCGGTCGGCGTGTGCGCCGAAGGCAAGTCGGTCGACCAGGACGCCTGATCCCGTCGTAGCTATGTTTCGACGGCGTGCGGAAGATTCTGATTGTTCCAGGCGAAAACTCCCCGATCAGACGGCTTGCGCGCCTCGCTCGCTCGACCCACGAACCAGCAGCTCGGTCGGCAGCACGACTTTACGCGGCGGCTGATCCATGCCGGCCAACCGGTCGATGATCAGGTCCGCGCCGATTTGCCCCATGCGCTCGGGGTCGTGCGTGATTACCGACACGTCGAGCAGATCGGCGAGCTCGAACTCGTCGAATCCAATTAGCGCTGGCGGATGTTGCGCGCCGCGCAGGGCACGAAGGGCACCGATGGTGATGCGATTGTTGGTGGTGATGATCGCGGTGGGCGGCTCCGGTGAGGCGAGCAGATCGGCCACCGCGGCTTCCGCCGTCGGAATATCGTGGGAATCGGCCCGCACGTAACGTTCCCAATCATTGATGCCCGCACTCCGCATCGCTACCGCGAATCCTTCGACCCGCTCACGGTGGGTCGAGAGCCGTCTCAGGTCGCCGACGAGCGCGATGTGCCGATGGCCGGCGCCGAGCAGGTGCGCCACAGCCTGGTTCATCCCTCCCGCGTTGTCGATCACGACGGTATCGGCCAGGATGTGGTCTGGTGGTCGGTCGAGAAACACCATAGGGGTGCCGAGGCGTCGCTCCGCTTCGAGAAATCGATGATCGTCGAGACTCGAGACGATGAGCAGTCCACTGACTCGGCGCTCGATCATGTCGTCGATCAACGCGAGTTCGCGTTCGGAATCCTCATCACTGCTAGCCGAGACCAGTTGAAGCCCGGCATCGCGCAGGCGCCGCTCGGCGCCGCGGGCAATCCGTGCATAGAACGGGTTGGAGACGTCGCCCATGATGAAGGCCACGGAGGTCGATCGCGCTCCGGAACGGAAGTCTATGGCGAGCCCGTTGCGGCGAAACCCCAGCTGGTGCGCGGCGGCAAGCACTCGGGACTGCACCCCGTAGGAGACGTGCGGTTCGCTGTTCAGGGCGCGCGAGGCCGTCTTCAGACTTACACCGGAGAGCGCGGCCACTTGACGCAGCGTTGCGCGGGGCGGTAGCAGTATTTCATCGACCATGTGACACCGTCGTCTTTTCGGGGGTAGGCCTCCTTTGGAGGCGCACGATGCCCAAAGTATAACGCTGCGGGTTGACAAGGTACGAAGGAGGGGTTCAAAATTGACACCGTTGTCATACCCGCGAGCTGTCAAGCAGTTCGAGGGGATCTCAGCAAAGCAGAGTCGCTATCTACCGCTTTGAACGGAGCAGTTCGCCGATGAACCAGCTACCAGAAACCACTCAGTCGACCGGGCGGCAGCCCACTCGCCGCTCCGTCATCGTCTCCGGTGCCACGCTGCTCGCGGGGTTCGGCCTCGCCGCCGTCGCCGCGCCGATCGAGGCGAAGGCCGCCCCGGTGAAGCAGCAAGTGTCGAAGACGGATCTCGCGGTGAACCGCCCTGTGACCGCGTCGTCCACCGACTACGCTCCGACCCCGGCCGCCTTCGCCGTGGACACCCTCAACCGGACCGGAGTCAAGGGCACCGGCTGGCGTGC
>OUNO010000237.1_pt1 | contig 16451 bp, 13 predicted proteins | sample 1779811 | NCBI WGS metagenome assembly OUNO01 (sample SAMEA3914804, study PRJEB12502) | metagenome | biome: forest; material: soil | place: Canada | collected 2010-06-25 | depth 0.3 m | reverse complement strand
AGCGCGACCAGCTGATGGCGGGTGCAGTGATGCGCCTCGTGGGCTCTCCAATCCACGCCGGGCGCGGCCCCGTGCGCTCGCTGGGTGATGCCGTGATGCGGCTCGGCGTCCGCACCGTGCGCGACAGCGTGTTCGCCGCAGCGCTGAAGAAGGGGATCTTCGTCGCATCAGGTGAGTACGGCGAGGTGCTGGAGCGCGTCGGTCGTCATGGCATTGCCACGGCATACCTGGCGCGCATCGTCTGTCGCCATGCGCGCGTTACCGAAGACCAAGCGTTCTTGGGGGCGCTGCTACACGACGTCGGCTTCGCCGCCTTGCTGCTGTCGGTGATTCGCAAGAAAGAGGCGAGCCCACCTCCGCTGGTCGAGCTCTGGCCGGAGATCGACGCGCTCCACGAGCTGGCGTCGAAGACGGTGACCAAGCTCTGGGGGTTGTCCACGGAGCTTTCGTTGATCGTCGCCAATCATCACCACGAGCACACGGGGACCTCGGCGCGGACGGCAGCTGTCGTCAATATCGCAGACCATTTGAGCACGCGCTTCGACGCGAACATCTTGGGCCCGGTCGGTTCGGACGGTGAGCGTCTGCCGGCGTGCGCGATTTCGTCCACTTCGGTGGAGGACAGCCGGACCTTGCTCGGACTGCGTGACGAAGCGTTCGAGCGCATTTTCGTTGAAGCAACGCCGATCCTGCAGATCGTGTTGGGCGACTGAGCGAACGCATCGTCCTACGAGGTGCGGCTTTCGTCGCGCACTCCTTGCGTGCGTCCGCTGGCCGTGAGGCACGCGCGGGCGCCGAGCGCGGAATAGTTCGCTGCCACAGAAACAGCGCAAATTTCGGCGTTTCCGGACACTCACCGTCGCGAGCGCGCGCACGTGCGCGCGCGCGTCGACATTCTCAACGAACGAGGCAACGGTCATGGTGAGCTCCCAGCTGGTCGTCACAAGAATCTCCGCAGTAGCAGTGGCCGTGGCGGCATGCGCCGTGGCGTTTGGCTGCGGTAGCGACGCCACCCCGACGCAAATGCTGCCCAGCGCCGGCGCGGGCGGAAACAATGTAGGTGGCCAAGGGGGCGGCGGTGGGGTGAGCGCGTCATCGGGAGCGGCCGGCTCGAGTGGCTCGTCTGCAGGAATGGGTGGCAGCGCGGGCAGCAGCGCCGGCGCGAGTGGCAGCTCCGGCAGTGCAGGAGCGGCTGGCTCGAGCGCGGGCGCCGGCGGCAGTGCGGGCGTGGGCGGCGCCGGCTGCGTGACCATGGGCACACAAGCCGACCCGGGCGTCGTCGGCGACGGCAAATCCGCGATCCCCGAGCCGTATACGGCGGCTCCGGAAACGCTCTCACACTTGAACAACGCGCCGCTGGGCAAGGTCAACGGCGTCGACGTGGGCGGCAAGTACACCGTGCTCACCTACACCGCAAAGGCCGTCTACCCGGGCGTAAACTCGCTGCTCACGTACGAGTATTGGATCTACGTACCGGCGCAATACAAGCCGGGCTGCGCCGCCGGCCTGATGGTGTTCCAAGACGGCCTGCATTTCGTGGGCATCGACGACGCGAAGTTCAATACGCCGACGGTGTTCGACAACCTGATTGCCAGCGGCGACATGCCCGTGACCATCGGCGTGTTCATCAATCCCGGCGAGCCTGGCAATGGCCACTACGACGGCCAGGAATACCAAAACCGGCACGTCCAATACGACAAGAACGACACCACGTACGTGAACTTCCTGGTCGATGAGTTTCTAGCTCAGAACGTGCTCAACAAATACACGATCGTGACCGACCCGGATGGTTGGGGAATCGGTGGGCACAGCTCGGGTGGCATCGCCGCGTTCATGGCGGGCTGGTATCGCACAGAAAAGTTCCACAAGCTGCTCACGCACGACGCGAGCTTCCCCAACACCGGCAACAACATGGGCGTTTCGCTGCTGGGCTCCGTTGATGCCAGCCCCACGAAGCCACTGCGCGTGTACTTGATGAGCGGTCCGAACGATCTCGATGCGCCCAATTGGTACAATCAGAACACCAGCGCCGCGACCAAGCTCGCCGCGAAGGGTTACCACTACCAATACCGCACCGAAAACTCGCAGCACTACCCGCCCGTGGCCGGCGTCTCCGACTTCGCCAACGCGCTGCGTTGGATGTGGCGCGGCTACAAGCTCTGAGCCGGCAGCGGGGAGCACACTGACACCGCTTGCGCTTCGGCATCACTCGCCGAGGCGCAGGTGCTGCCGCGATACGGGCAGTCGTCATCGCTCAGACAATTGGGCAGGCACTGTCCGTCGACGCAGCTCGTGCGTGTCGGACAATCGCTGGTTATCGTGCACGTCGCCGCGCAGAAGCCCTGGCCCACGCCATTCGGCGCGATGACGCACAGCGCGCCGTCGCATTGGCTCGCGTCGCTGCAGTAGTCGCCTGCAGGGCAACTGGGCGCGTCGCTACAAACGATCGGAAAGAGGCCGCGAGCGCTGGCGCAGCAAGCGCCGCCATCTGCGCAGTCTTCGGTCACGCTGCACGCCTGGCCCTGCTGCGCCGGCGGCACGTTCAAGGCCTGAAAATCCAGCCGCTGCAAGCTGTAACCGTCGGGGTTCGCGCTGTCGGGGCCGAGGAACACCGCCGCCTGCGGCTCGATCGCCAAAGCGGCTTGCACTCGGCCCAGCTCGTACGCCTGCGCGACATCGCCCCTGAGTGAGTAGCGCACGAGCGTCGTGTAGGGCAGCTCCGTGCTGAGCGTCACGTCGTCCGGGTTGAGCGGCGTTGCACTGGCGATGGTCACGGACAAGAGCACCGAATCGTTCAGCAGGGCGAGCGACGCGTGCCGAAGCAGCGCGTCGTCGCTGTGCGCGCTCGGCTCGAAGAAATCGCCCGCGCCCCACAGGCGTCGCCCATCGGCCGAGAGCCGAACCAGCCCACGATGATAGAAGCCCTGGTCGGTGTCGGCATCGGTCGCGCCCGTCGCTACAGCCGCGAACCAGCCGCCCGTTGCTAGCGCGAGCACCCCGCTCGGTTCCACTGCGCTCGGTACATTGCCGAGCTCGGTGGACCACGACTCCGAGACGGTGCCCGAGGCGTCCGAGCGCAGGGCCCACAGCGCGCTCGTGCCGCCTTGGATCAAGAAGCTGCCATCCGCTGCCACCGTCAGGCGTCGTGGAGCCTGAAAATAGGCCGCTTCCCGAGTCGCCGGCACCGGCACGGGCGTGACGCGCGCGGCGTTGCCGTCTGCGTCCAGCTGCACGACTGCAAGTGCCGCTTCGGACGCTGCCAACGCGTAGACCTGGCCGTCTGCGCCGAGTGTGATTGCGTCGACCTCGCTGGGCACTGCGTCCCCTGCGCTGCCCGGTGGATCGGAGAGCTGCCAGGTCAGCGAGCTCAACGAAGCGCCGCTCGCGCTCAAATGATCGACGCGCACCTCGTTTGCGTCTGCGTGCTCGGTGAGCCGCGGGCTGCCAGCGATGTACAGCGAGCCATCGGGGGCCGCCACGAAGCCGTTTGCCCAATCGAGCCCTGTCGCGAGCTCCAATGCTCGAGCAGTGCCAGCGCTGTCGTGCCGCACCAACCAGGGCGAGCCTGCAAGGCGCACCACGACGCTACCGTCACCCGACGTGCTCAGGTCGAGCGCGTGCGCCGGAAACGTGCTGCGCCACGTCGCGGGGGACGGCGTGCTGGTCGTGAGTGTCCGCCCATCGGAACAGGCCGTCGTGAGCCACACCGCGAGCAGCCCGCATACTGCGCTTTTCGGAAACACGACGCCAAGTTAGCAGGGTTCCGTGCGTGGCAAAAATGCCGCTTGAGCAGGGCGTTGGGCTGACGCAAGACAAAACACGTGTCGCGCGAATCAGTAGCCGTGTTGGTTGCGCATCCCGATGACGAAACGCTCTGGGCAGGCGGAACTTTGCTCGGTGCCGCCGCATGGCAACCGTTCGTCGTCAGCGCGTGCCGCGGGGGCGACGCGGACCGCGCGCCGAAGTTCCGAGCGGTGCTGCAGGCGTTGCGCGCCGAGGGGGCCATGGCTGATCTGGACGACGGCCCCGATCAGCTACCACTGGCTGACGAAGCCGTGGAGCAAGCCCTGCTCGGGAACTTGCCGGGCCGCCACTTCGATCGCGTGCTGACTCACTCTCCACTCGGCGAGTACACGCGCCACCGCCGCCACGAAGAAGTCGCGCGGGCCACGCTCAGGCTGTGGGCGAGCGAACGTCTGTCGATGCGCGAGCTGTGGCTGTTCGCGTACGAAGATGGCGCTCGAGCGTACCTGCCGCGCGCCATCCCCAGCGCTGATCTCGTACACGAGCTCTCGCCCGAGGTGTGGCGGCACAAGTACCGCTTGGTCACCGAGCAGTACGGCTTCGCGCCAGATAGCTGGGAGGCGCGCGTCACCCCGCGCAGCGAAGCGTTCTTCGTCCTGAAGTCCCCGACGGATGCGCGTGCGTGGTTGAATCGGAGCCCCGAGCCATGAAAATCTTGCTGTTGTTCGACTACCCCCCGCCGCCGGGTGGCCTCGCGACCCAGGGTGATTTGCTGATGCGCGGCCTGCGCGAGATCGGCGTCGAAGTCCGCGCGGCGCACCTCGAATCGGATCTCGAGAAGACCTGGAACTATCAGTGGTTCAAGCCCGACGCGGTGGTGGGCATCGGCTATTGGGGCATGACGCCCGACTTGGTGTTGCACGCGCAGAAACACGGCATCTTGGCGATCCCCTGGCTGGTCGCCAACGGCTACGTAGTCAATTACCGTGACACCCTGACCAACCTGCCGCTGATGCTCGTGACCTCGCGCTGGGTGAAGGAGGTGTACGAGCGCGACGGCATCTCCGGCACGCACATCGAGGTGCTGCCGGTTGGCTGCGACACCGACAGCTTCGTGCCGTACCCGCGCAGCGACGCGCGCGTGCAAGCGGCGCGCGCAGCGCTCGGCGTGCGCGAGGACGAGCTCTTGATCTTGACGGTGGGCGGCGACGCCGCCTCGAAAGGCGGGCGCGAAGTGATGGAGGCGCTGGCCTCGCTCGGTGATCGCGTGCCTTCCTGGCACTACGTGTGCAAAGTCTGGATGCAAGCGCGCACGGAAAAGCAGAACGCACTGGATTTGGAGCTGGCGCGCTCGCTGGGCATCGAGCAGCGAGTCAGCTTCTGCGGAGGCCGCGTCTCGCGCGAGCTGATGCCGTTCTTGCTCTCGGCGTGCGACGTGTATGCAGCGCCTTCCCGGCTCGAGGGCTTTGGCATGGGTCAGGTCGAAGCGAATGCCTGCGGCAGACCGGTGGTCGGCATCGCTGCCATGGCCATGCTCGAAACGCTGGTCCACGACGGCACCGCGCTGCTGGCGGGTGTTGCTCAGGAGAACCGTGCCAGCGAAGCGGTGGTTGGGCCGGAAGCGGGCTTTCCGCCCGGGCATCGCGTGCTGTTCCCGAATCCGCGGGTCGTGGACTATCGCGCCAGCGTGCCGGACTTGGCAGCCCACTTGTATGCGCTGCTCAATGAACCCGAGCTGCGCCAGCGCTTGGGTACCGCCGGTCGTGCGCGGGTCAGCGAGCTGTACGACTACCGCACGGTGGCCCGCCGCTTCGTCGAATTGGTGGGAGCCAAGCTGGGTCTGAAATAAGGTCGAGCCATGCCTGCGCCGCTACCGCCCGTCGTCGAAGAAGCCAAGCGCGCCGCGCTCGAGGTGCTGTTGTACAACGCGCGCGACGGCCGCGGCGGCTTGCCACGTACCGCTGCCTGGGGTTACCCCGAGCCGTACACGCGCGATCTGTTGATTGCCGCGCTCGGCACGCTGGTCAGCGGCAACCAGGAGCTCGTCGAATCGCTGCGCCGGGTGCTGCAAACGCTGGCCGACAATCAGAGCCCGCTCGGCCACATGCCCTCGCTCGTGGATGCCCCGGAAGACCGCGGCGCGAGCGATACCACGCCGCTATTTCTGATCGCGCTCGCGCTGTTCCAAGAGTTCACGGGTGAGCGCACTTTCCTCGAGTCTGCCGGCGACAAGGCGCATCTTTGGATGTGCTACCAGAGCCCCGAAGATTCGGTGATCGTCACCCAGGAGCCGACCAGCGACTGGCGCGACGAGCATTGGGTAGAAGGCATCGGCCTGTTCGTCAACTCGCTCTGGTTCACTGCACTGAAGCTGCGCGGTGACAGTGCGCGCGTCGCGACGATGCGCCGACATTTACATCGGCTCGACGTGCGTCGCCTCGATCAGCCGTTCGTGCACGAGCGCTTCGTGAGCTCGGATGCGCCCTATTACGCGCTCTGGTCGTACAAGCTCGCGAGCAGTGAGCGCTTCGATTTGCTGGGCAACAGCTTGGCGATCCTGTCGGGCATGGTTTCTGCCGAGCGCGCTCGCAGCATCGTGGCCTGGGTGGAACGAGAATGCGGCGCACTTCGGGCGCGTGGTGAGCTGGGGGTGGCCTCGCCGCCGGTGCTCTTCCCGTACATCCGTCCGGAAGATCCGGACTGGCGGGCTCGCTACGCCCGCTATAATCCGCCGGGGTGTTATCACAATGGCGGTATTTGGCCGTTCGTGGGCGGATTTTGGGTGGCTGCGCTGGTCGCCGCCGGGCAGCATGACTTGGCGCGCGCGCAGCTGCTCGAGCTCACCGAGCGCGTGCGGCCGACGCGTGTCGTGAATCGAGCTTGGGGCTTCAACGAGTGGCTGAACGCGCAAGACGGTGCGCCGCGCGGTCAGGACTGGCAAAGCTGGTCGGCTGCGATGTTCCTTTATGCCGCAGAGTGCGTGGCCCGCGAAGCGACGCCGTTCTTCGATGCGTTGCGACGAGACGAAACATCACCCTGAGGGTTTGTTTCGTGCGTGAGCTGAGGCGCATTTGCACAGCGTGGAAAGCTTGAACCGAGCGGCGGTGTAGGCAAGAGTGGCCGGGCCACCATTTGCCCGTGACCATGAATCTGCCGCCGTCGACTTCCAAGCAACGCTTCGTCGCTTTTCGCGAATCGATTCGTCGAGGTGAGCCCAACCGTGCGGCGCGACCCACACTGGTGGCGCCGCGCCGCCGCGTGTTCTCGCAGGCTTGGCAGTGGCTCAGGCCGCACCGCCGCACCTTGGGCGTGGTGCTCGGTCTCGGGCTCTCGAGCGTCGCCATCGACCTGGTATGGCCGCTCGCGTCGCGTTACTTGATCGACGACGTGATCATGAACCAGGGGCTGCCGTTGCCCGTGAAGCTGCGGCGGCTGGGCCTGATTTCTGCGGGAATTGCCGGGCTGTTTTTGGCCAATTCGCTGTTCGACTGGGTGCGCAGCTTTCGCTCACAGTTGCTCGAGCTGCGCTTTTCGACCGGGCTGCGCGCACGGCTGTTTCGGCGCGTGCTGCACCTGCCGATGGCCGATCTCGACGAGCTGAAGACCGGCGGAGTGCTGTCCCGGCTGTCTGCCGACGTCGACCACACCACGAGCTTGTTGCAAACGGCGCTGGTCAATCCGCTCTTGTCCGCGGTTCGTCTGCTGGCAACGTTGTGCGTCATCTTCATGCTCGACTGGCGCATCGCGGGCGCCGTGGTGCTGGCGGTGCCACCGATCGTGATTGCTCAGAACTTGTGGCTGCGTAAGAGCCGCATGATCTGGAAATCCATGGGTCAGGATCGCTCGCGCATCGATGCGCGCGTGAGCGAGGGCTTGAACGGGTTGCGCGTCGTGCGCGGCTTTGCGCAGGAACGCAGTGAGGAAGCCTCGTACCTGCTCGGTCAGCACACGGTGGTGCGCAAGCAGACGCTGGCCTCGAACACACAGCGCAGCGTGGCCTTGGTTTGGGATTTGGTCATGCCCATGACCCAGATCACGATCCTGTGGTTGGGCGGCTATTTGGTGTTGCACGGGCAAGCCACCGTGGGCACGTTGATGGCCTTTCAAGGCCTGCTCTTGCGCTTGATCGATCCCATCACCGAGTTGGTCAAATCGCTGAGCGAGACGCAGCGCGGGCTAGCGGCGCTCGAGCGTGTGGGTGACGTGTTCGATCTGCCGGAAGAGAAGCCGGATCGACCGCGGGCCGTTGCAGCGCCCGAGCGCGTGCACGAGATCCACCTGAACCACGTGCACTTCGGCTACCGCAAGGACGCACCGGTGATTCGCGATTTCGAGCTGCGCGTACCGGGTGGCTCGGTCGTGGCGCTCGTCGGCGCGAGCGGCGCGGGCAAGACCACGCTGACCGATCTCGTGGCGCGCTTCCAGGACCCGAGCAGCGGCTCGGTTCGGCTGAACGGTATCGACATCCGTGACCTGCGCTTGCGCAGCTACCGTAAGCTGCTCGGCATCGTGCAACAGGAGACGTTCCTGTTCGACGGCACGGTGAGTGAGAACATCGCCTATGGGCGGAGCCAAGCCAGCGCCGAGGAAATTCGAGCCGCGGCTTGCTCCGCGCATGCCCACGAGTTCATCGCACGGCTCCCCGACGGCTACGACACGCTGGTCGGTGAACGCGGCTTCAAGCTCTCTGGCGGCCAACGGCAGCGTTTGTCGATCGCTCGCGCCTTGCTGGCTCAGCCGCAGATCCTGATTTTGGACGAGGCGACCAGCAATCTCGATACCGAGAGCGAGCAGCTGATTCAGGCTTCGATGCAGCGTCTCCTGGAGGGTCGCACGACCTTCATCATCGCGCACCGTTTGAGCACCGTTCGCAACGCCGACATCATCGTGGTGCTGGACCACGGTCGCATCTTGGAGGTCGGCGATCATGATTCGCTGCTGCGCCTTTGCGGCAGTTACGCCGAAATGGTCGAGCGCCAGCTGGAAAGCGACGAGCGCGAGCCAGAGTCGCATCGCAGCCTGCGTTTGGCCCGGGATCGCTTGGCTGGCGCCGAATGAGCCAACTCCCGCGCTGTCGCGGAAATTAGCTCGAAATGGGGCTATTCGGCGGGCGTGGGCAGCACCTCGCTGGGCGGGGGTGGGCCGTGCGGCTGCTTGGCCTTGCCCAGCCGGCGCAGGGTCGTGAAAAAGACCGGCGTGAGCAAGAGTCCGAAGCAGGTGACGCCGATCATGCCGGCGAACACCGCGACGCCCATGGCCCGGCGCATCTCGGCACCGGCGCCGTGCGACGAAACCAGCGGCCACACGCCCATGATGAACGCAATCGACGTCATCAGGATCGGGCGCAGGCGCAGGCGGCACGCCTCGAGCACGGCCGCGACCGGATCGAGCTGCGATTCCTCCTGTTTGTCCTTGGCAAACTCGACGATCAGAATCGCGTTCTTGCAGGACAGGCCGACCAACACGAAGAGCCCAATCTGCGTGAAGATGTTGTTGTCGCTACCGTCGATCCACACGCCGGCGATGGCCGCCAGCAAGCACATGGGCACGATCAAGATCACGCTCAGCGGTAGGGACCAACTCTCGTACTGCGCTGCCAGCACCAAGAAGACGAGCAGCACGCACAACGGGAACACGAATAGCGCGGTATTCCCGGCCAGAATCTGCTGATAGGTCAGATCCGTCCACTCGTATTTCATGCCTGTCGGGAGCTCGCGGGCGGCAATGGCGTCGATCGCTGCCAGTGCCTGGTTCGAGCTCGTGCCAGGAGCGGGCGCGCCGTTCACTTCTGCGGCTGGGTAGCCGTTGTAGCGAGTGACGCGGTCGGGGCCATTCGTGGCTTTCACCGTCAGCACGCTGCCGAGTGGCACCATCCCGCCTTGGGCGTTGCGCGTTTGCAGCGTGCCCACGTCTTCCGGGGTGAGGCGGTGTTTGGCGTCGGCTTGCACCGTGACTTGGAAGGTGCGCCCGAAGCGGTTGAAGTCGTTCACGTACAGCGAGCCCAGGTAGGCTTGCATGGTCTCGAACACGTCGGTCACGGCGATGCCGCGTGACTTTGCCTTGGTGCGATCGAGGTCTGCGAACAACTGTGGCACGTTCACTTGGTAGCCAGAAAATAGCCCTGCCAGCTCCTTCGACTGGTAGCCGGCGGAGAGCAGTTTCTGGGTGTTGTCGTATAGGCCGTCGAGGCCGATGTCGCCGCGGTCTTCGACGTACAGCTTGAAGCCGCCGATCGTGCCCAGGCCTTGCACCGGAGGCGGCGGGAAAACGGCCACGAATGCGTCTTGGATCGCGGCAAACTTCTTGTTCAAGGTGGCGGCGATCGCCGGGCCATACAAATTCTTGCTCTTGCGCTCTTCGAAGGGCTTCAAGCCGACGAACACGATGCCGGCGTTCGGGGTGTTGTTGAGCCCTGCGATGGATAGGCCCGGGAACGCGATGGCGTGCTCCACGCCTTCGGTCTCCAGCGCAATCTTGGACATGCGGCGAATCACGTCGTCCGAGCGATCGAGCGATGCGGCATCGGGCAGCTGCGCGAAGGACACCAGGTATTGCTTGTCTTGGGTGGGCACGAAGCCCGTCGGGACCTTGGCGAAGCCGAACCAGGTGAGCGCGAGCAGGCCACCATAGGCCACCAGCGCGAAGCCCGAGCGGCGCAGTAATTTCCGCACCAAGCCGACGTAGCCGTTCGAGGCGGCGTCGAAGAAGCGATTGAAAGGGCGGAACAGCCAACCGAGCGAGCGGTCGAGCACGCGCGTCGGAAAATCCTTGGGCACGTCATGCGCGTGCAGCAGCACTGCGGCCAGCGCGGGGCTCAAGGTGAGCGAATTGAAGGCCGAGATGACCGTCGAGATGGCGATCGTGAGCGCGAATTGCCGGTAAAATTGGCCGGTCAGGCCGGGGATGAAGCCGATGGGCACGAACACGGCGCACAGCACGAGCGCAATGGCGATGATTGGCCCGCTCACTTCATCCATCGCGCGCCGGGTGGCGTCCCGCGGAGACAAGCCGAGGCTGATGTTGCGCTCTACGTTTTCGACCACGACAATCGCGTCGTCGACCACGATGCCGATCGCCAACACCAAGCCGAACAGCGACAAGGCATTGATCGAGAAGCCGAGCAGCTTCATGACCGCGAACGTGCCCACGAGCGATACGGGCACCGCAACGATCGGAATGATCGACGCGCGCCAGGTTTGCAGGAACAGGATCACGACCAGCACTACGAGCGCCAAGGCCTCGAACAGCGTGCGCACCACCTCCTCGATCGAGGAGCGCACGAAGCGCGTCGGGTCGTACACGATGTCGTACGCGATCCCCTCGGGGAAGTTCTTGGACAGCTCCGCCATGTTCTTGCGCACGGCGTCGGACAGCGCGAGCGCGTTCGAGCCAGGCGCTTGGAATACGGGAATCGCGACTGCGGCCTTGTTGTCGAGCAAGCTGCGCAATGCGTATTGATTGGCACCGAGCTCGATACGGGCGACGTCGGAGAGCCGTACGTTGGCGCCGTCTGCGGAGGTTTTGACGATCACCTTGCCGAACTCGGCTTCGTCGACCAACCGGCCCTGCGCATTGATGCTCAGCTGGAAGCTGGCGTCGCGCGGGGAGGGCTGTTGGCCCAAGGTGCCGGCGGCGACTTGCACGTTCTGCTCGCGCAGGGCAGCCACGATGTCACTCGCGGTCAGGCCACGCGCGGCGACCTTGTCCGGATCGAGCCAGATGCGCATGCTGTAGTCGCCCGAGCCGAACAGCTGCACGTCGCCCATGCCGGGGATGCGTGCCAGGGTGTCCTTGACCTGGAGCACGGCGTAGTTGCGGATGTACGTTTCGTCGTAACGGTTGTCCGGCGAAAACAAGTGCACGACCATGGTGAGATCGGGCGAGCTCTTGCGCGTGACGACGCCGAAGCGCCGCACGTCTTCGGGTAGGCGCGGCAAGGCCTGCGCTACGCGGTTTTGGACCTGGACCTGCGCCAGATCCAGATTCGCGCCGATGCGGAAGGTCGCGGTCAGTGTCATCGTGCCGTCGGCGTTGGACGACGACGACATGTACAGCATGTCCTCGACGCCGTTGATCTCTTGCTCGAGCGGGGCCGCCACCGTTTCTGCGATGGTCTTCGGGCTCGCACCGGGATACTGCGCGCGCACCACGACCGTCGGCGGGACGACCTCCGGGTACTCGGAGATCGGCAGCAAAAACGCCGAAATCACGCCGAGCACGAAGATGACCATCGAGAGCACGCCCGCGAAGATCGGGCGGTCGACGAAGAAGTGCGCGAATTTCACGGCGTGACCTCGGCCAATTTCTCGAGCTGTGCGGCGTCGCGCATCGAGATCACTTGCGGCGCCACGAACGCGCCCGGGCGCACGCGCTGTAGGCCACGCACCACGATCTTGTCTTGCGTGGTGAGCCCTTCGCGCACGACGCGCAGACCGCCATTCAGCGGGCCGAGCTTGACGGTACGATGACTCACTTTGCCGTCGGGAGCGACGACCCACACGAAGCGCCGGTCCTGATCCGTTGCCACCGCCAGATCTGCGATCAGCAGCGCGGGATGCGAGGCTTCCTCGGGCAGCTGCACGCGCGCGAACAAGCCGTGCACCCAGCGCCCGTCCGGATTTTTGAGCACTGCGCGCACCTTGATCGTACCGGTTTGCGGGTCGACGCGATTGTCGACGAAATCGAGCGTGGCTTCGTGCGGGTAGTCGTCCTCACCCGCAAAGCCGACGCGCGCGGTGGCGCCGGGCGTGCGCCCGAGGCGTAGGGCGCGCGTCTCGTCGACGTCGACGTACACGTACAGGGGGTCGATGGAGACGACGGTGGTGAGCGGAGTGGGCAGGGTGGGGCCGACCAAGTTGCCGGGCGTGACCAGGAAGCGGCCGATGCGGCCCGCGATCGGCGAGCGCACGTAGGCGTATTCCAGATCGAGCTGCGCGGAATTGACCGCGGCGCTGGCCACCTGAGAGCGTGCTTCCAACTGGTGGAAGGTCGCGCTGCGCGTGTCCCACTCTTGCTCGGAGATCACCTGTGCGTTGAACAGCTGCTCGCCGCGCGCCGCGTTCTTGCGCGCCAATTCCTGATCGACGCGCGAGCTGTCGAGCTCCGCCTTGGCGCGGGCTAGCGCCGCTTGGTAGGGCTTGGCGTCGACCTCGAACAGCAGGTCGCCCTTCTTGACTAGATCGCCCTCGTGGAACGCGGCGCGCGTCAGATACCCCGTGGCTCGGGCGCGGATTTCGACCGTGCTGGGCGATTCCGTGTGCCCGGTATGCTCACTGAACTCGGTCACGACCGACTCGCTGACCTGAGCCACGGTGACCTGCGGGCGGCTATCGGCCGGGTCCGCGTGGGCCTCGTTTTCGATGTGCTTGGAGCAACCCGCCGAGGCCAAGGACGCCCCCGCGGCGCAGAAGAAGAGAGACGCAGCGACGCGAGCAAGCTCGCTTTCCAGCTTTCCGTTCATGGCCGGGAACGTGGTGCTGCTTACATCGATAGTCAATCAAGTATTTGAGTATACGAGCGGTAACATCGAGCGCGTGCTACAGATGACGGCATGGTTTCGAAAGCGATGACTCCCGGAGAACGCGCCAAGGTGTTCAAGGCGCTCGCTGATCCGCGCCGCGTGGAGATTGTCGAGTTGCTCGCGCAGGGCTCGCAGTGCGGGACGATTATCGCCGAATCACTCGGAATCAGCGTGGCGTTGCTGTCTCATCATTGGCAGGTATTGGTCGACGCGGGCTTGCTCAAGAAAGAGCGCGTCGGGCAATTGCGCTATTGCTCGCTGGATGTCGAGCGCTTGCGCGAAGCGATGAGCATGGGTGCGGCGTGGGAAAAACCGCAAGCCCCCGTGATTGCGAAAGGGAGCCGCGCGCAGAAGATTGCGACTGGCAAGCCGCGGCCGCGCCCAACTGCCAAGAAACAAAAGTCGAGCGCAGCGCTCAAAGCGCGTACTGCCCTGTAACTATCGAGCGCGACTAAAGGCGACTCGTGACTGCGATTAGCCTGCGATCGGCGCCTGATCGACTCGCGTACGCACCAAGAGACCACGACTGGCGAGATCGAGTGACGACATCCCACAAGATTTACAGGCTCGGAGTCCGCGGTCGAGAGGGCGAGTAACGGGGCTTGCCCCCGAGTTGCCTTCGGGCCGGTGGCGGGCTCTAGAGCCCCGCGCGTTCCGCGGCCAGACGCCCGAGGGCAGACCAATCGAGCTCGGCCTTGCCTCCGTCGATCGCGGCCTGCATCTGCTCGCTGAGCAGCTCGGCCAGCGGGAGCGGCACGCCGAGGCCCGCGCCCGCCGAGAGTGCCAGGCGCACGTCCTTCAGACCGAGTGGCATCTTGAAGCCGGCGGGCTCGTACGCCTCTTCGGCGATGCGCTTCGCGTAGTTCTCGAAGATCGCCGAATTTTTGCCGAAGACGTTCGAGAACAGCTCGCCGAATGCGGCCGGCGCGATGCCGGCTTTGCGGGTCAGCGCGAACGCTTCAGCCAGGGCTTCCAGCATCGATGCGATCAGGAAGTTACCCGTCAGCTTCACGACGTTGGCCGCGGACGGCTTTTCAGCGAGCTGAGTGACACCGCGCCCGAGGCATTGCAGAAGCGGCAAGCAGCGCGCGAGATCGCTCGCTTGGCCGGCGGCGAGCAGCCACAGCTGTTTCGCGGCGGCGGCTTCCGGGCGACCGAACACCGGCGCCGAAACGTAGCCCTGACCGTGCTCGGCGTGCTCGACCGTGAGCCGGTCGGAGAGCGCGACCGAAATCGTGCTCGAGGACACGTGCACGGCGCCGCGCGCCAAGCCCGCGAGGATCCCGGATTCGCCGAAGGTCACGGACTCGACCGCGGTGTCGTCGCTCAACATCGAGAACACGACCTCGGACTCGCGCGCCGCCTCTGCGGGCGTCGCCGCAATGCGCGCGCCTGCTTCGTGCAGCGGCTGCGCTCGCCCGTGCGTACGATTGTAGACGAACAACTGGTGCCCCGCTGCCGCCAGCGACTCTGCCATCGCCAAGCCCATCGAACCGAGACCTACGAACCCGACCTTCATCAGCGTGCTCCTCGTACCTTTGGGGATCGACGCGTGGCGTCGCTCGGGCTTTTTAGCATCGAGGTTGCTAGGCGCGCGTGTGGATTTGCTACACTCTCGGGCATGCGCCAGCGCGGCACGGGTTTCATTCTGTTTGCCTGCATTTCTTGGGTGATTGCCGCGTGCGGTGGCTCCGCGCTCGAGGATGGCAATCCGGGCGCAGCTGGGCGGAACAGTAGCGGTGGCAGCTCGAGCAGCGCAGGCGCGGCTGCGTCGGGCGGGCAAGGCCAAGCCGGGAGCTCTGCCGCCGGTGCGCCTCCCGCCGGTGCCGGTGCGCCTTCCGCCGGTGCGCCTTCCGCTGACCGTTGCTCACAACCCGCCGTGCAGGGCATGTGCGACGGCTACTTCCCCGCGTTCTTTCACGATGCCAAGTCCGGTTTGTGTCGCCCGTTCGCGTACGGCGGTTGCGGCGGGAACGACAATCGCTTCGACACGCGCGACGCGTGCAATGCCGCTTGCCCCGGCGGCGGCTCGAACTGGGGCGAGTGCAAGGTGGACTCTGACTGCGCGCTGACCAGCGCGGGCTGCTGCGAGGCCTGCGAGCCGGTTCAAGATCACGATTTGCTCGCGTTCAACCCGAGCCGACTGAGCGTGAGTGAATCGCCCAACCCGGCGTGCGCCAACGTGGGTGCCTGCGCGCCGTGCCCGCCCGTGGCCGACTCGGTAGCAACGCGCCGATACTTCCGCCCCGTGTGCTCGGCGGGTCAGTGCAGCGCGCTCGACGTGCGACAGTCGCCCTTCACCGAGTGCAAGCAGGCTACGGACTGCGTCTTGCGCGACGGCGTGAAGTGCTGCGAGGAGTGCGATGGTGGCTTCGTCTCCGTCAACGCGAGCGCGAACTTCTGCCCCAACGGTCCGGAAGCATGCCCGAAATGCGCGTCCATCCCACCCACGGGCCACGTGGCGGTGTGTCAGATGGGGCGCTGCGCATCCGCAGTGTTGCTCGAATGATCCTGTGTTGCACGCGGCCGATGAGCTGCTCACGACTGCTCGCGTTCGGCTGAGCGCAGCTCCACTCGGCCGGTTCAAAAACGCGTGCGTGCGATGTCGACGTGCGAGCTGTATGGAAATTGTAGGCCGGAGGCGCGGCGCCGCACGCACCCGGCAAGCTCTGGATTTTGCGGGCGAGCCGTGACCGAGGCGCCGATGACGTTGCCGCCGCGAATGGCGACGCACACGTCGAGCGTCGTGCTGGCTGGCACGTTGCAGGTGCTCAACCAGGCTCCATTTTCGAGCACGGCCGCGATCACGTTGGTCGGCAGATCGGCTGTGCCGTTGCCGGCTGAAAAGTCGATGTCCTGGTGCGCGCTGGCGATGGCTTGCTCGCAGCTCGGCAATGAACCGTTCGCGCGCGTGTTGCTCGGTGGTAGCGCGGCGGGTGGCGTCGGCTCGGGTGCGGCGGGCCGAGGCTCGTCGAGCACGTCGAGCGGCGAGCGGAGCGCCAGCTGAGGCAATGCGGCGTGCTCGGGCCGAGGCGGCGCTTCGGCGGCACTCGAGCCGCGTTCCGGCGGCAGGTCGAGGGCGGCCGCCGCGCGTGAGTGCGCGGGAAGCGATGCGCCGCTGCGTTCGGGCTCGGGCTCGGGCTCCGATGCGAGATGGGGCAGCGCGGCCGGCTCGGGCTCGGGCTCG
>OUNO010000514.1_pt4 | contig 16465 bp, 14 predicted proteins | sample 1779811 | NCBI WGS metagenome assembly OUNO01 (sample SAMEA3914804, study PRJEB12502) | metagenome | biome: forest; material: soil | place: Canada | collected 2010-06-25 | depth 0.3 m | reverse complement strand
CCGGCCATGGCCGATCAGATGGAAGCGTTGATCGAAGAGTTCGGCGAGGTGCAAGGCCGCTTCGAGGAAATGGGCGGCTACGCCCTCGACGCCAAAGCGCGCGAGATTTTGGCGGGCCTCGGCTTCGCGCAAGAAGTGATGGACTCCGACGTGGGCACGCTGTCCGGCGGTTGGAAGATGCGCGTCGCGCTGGCGCGCATCCTGCTCATGCGTCCGGACGCGATGCTGCTCGACGAGCCCACCAATCACTTGGATTTGGAATCGATCCTGTGGCTCGAAGGCTTTCTGAAGGGCTTCGAAGGCGCACTGATCATGACCTCCCACGATCGCGAGTTCATGAACCGCATCGTGAGCAAGATCGTGGAAATCGAAGCGGGCGAGCTGACCAGCTTCACCGGCGATTACGAGTTCTATCAGAAGCAACGCGCCATGCTCGACCTGCAGGCGGAGAGCGCGTTCGAGCGCCAACAGGCAATGCTGGCCAAGGAAGAAGCGTTCATCGCGCGTTTCAAGGCGCGCGCCAGCCACGCCGCGCAGGTGCAGTCACGCGTGAAGAAGATCGACAAGATCGAGCGCGTCGAGCCGCCGCGTCGCCGCGAGAAGCTCAGCTTCGACTTCCAGAAAGCACCCCGCTCGGGTGACGACGTGGCCAGCCTCGACGCGGTGAACAAAGCCTACGGCAAGCGCGTCATCTACACCGGGCTCGACCTACTGATTCGTCGCAGTGAGCGTTGGTGCGTGATGGGCGTGAACGGCGCGGGCAAGTCGACCTTGCTCAAGCTGATCGCGGGCGCAGCGGAGGCCGACGACGGGCGGGTGACCGTCGGCAACAGCGTCAAGATGGGCTACTTCGCGCAGCACTCGATGGAAGTGCTGAAGCCCGAGGACACGGTGTGGGACACGCTCGTCTCCAAATTCCCGCACGCCTCGATCGGATCGCTACGCACTCTGGGCGGCGTGTTCGGCTTCTCGGGTGACGACATCGAGAAGCCCTGTCGCATCCTGTCCGGCGGTGAAAAGGCGCGCCTCGTGCTGGCGCAGATGCTGTACGACCCGCCGAATTTCTTGGTGCTCGACGAGCCCACCAATCATCTCGACATCGGCACCAAAGAGATGCTGATCGAAGCGCTCAAGGACTATGAGGGCACGATGCTGTTCGTGTCCCACGATCGCCACTTCTTGAAGGCGCTCTCGAACCGCGTGCTCGAGGTCAGCCCCGATGGCGTACGCAAGTATGGCGGCGGCTACTCCGAGTACGTGAGCGAAACCGGGCAAGAAGCGCCCGGCGTTCACACCTGAGCGAGCGAGGGCGAGCGACGCTCAGCCGTCGACGAAGGCTTCCGCCTCGATCTCGACCAACATGGCGGGATCGATGAGGCGCTTCACTTCGACCAGCGTGGTCGCAGGGCGCACGTCGTGGAAGAACTCGCCGTGGGCTCGGCCGACCTTCTCCCAATCGTCGATGTTGGTCAGGTAGATACGGGTGCGGAACACGTGCTCGATACGACCCCCGGCGCGCTCCAGGGCCCAGGCGACGTTGCGCAGGGCTTGTGCGGCCTGCAGTGCCGCATCTCCAGGGGCAGCAATCGAGCCGTCTTCCTTGGTCGCGGTGGTGCCCGAGACGTAGATCGTGTTGCCGACGCGCACGGCCCGCGAGTAGCCCACGATGGGCTCGTATTTCGTGCCGCTCGAGATGTACCTGCGATTCATGGGCGCCACTCTAACCGTGTCGTTTCGGTTCCGCCACCGCTTGCTCATCGTGGCGCCGCCGCAAATTGCGCGTTTTTGAGGCAAATAGTTTGACTCACCGCCCCCGGCGCCCGCTGGCAATTTCTCGAAGCACTGGAAATCTGGCTCAACCGTCGCCGAGCGCAGTTCAGCTGTTCGACGTGGAAGTTCGTGTTTTACTGCGCACATTCCGGATTCGCCCGCCTCTCCTTCGCTCGCACGGGAGCCTTCGCTCGACCCCGCGCCAGCCTATCGCCCGGGCCGCCCCAACTTGGCGGCGCGCTCGCACTTCGTGCGCGGCTCGGAGCGACCTCGCGGCGTGGTCTGGTTCGGCGTGCGTTCGTTCTGGGGGCACCTGCGCCATTTTCTGGCCGCTGCCATCGCCACCGAGGACGTCGATTCACGCGATTGGATGACCGCGGATCCGCCGCCCGAGTTGATGGCGCGCGTCGCCGAGGCGCTCGGCTCGCGCGCCGCGACGGGCTCGTTGGTCGAGGCCCTCGACCGTGATCTCTGGCTCGATTTCGTGGCCGACACTGGCGACGACGTAGCGGTGAGCCGAGCCGTGGCGCGCTTGATCTTCAGCGATTACGAGCTGCCCGATCCGACGCGAGCAGGGGAACATCTGCTTGCACCGCGCGGCGAGATCCTGCTCTTCGGCGGTGACACCGCATACCCGGTCGCCACGGCGCAAGAGATCACCAATCGCGTGATCGTGCCCTTCAATCAGGTGCTCGAGGGCATGGCGCCGGAGAGGGACAAGCCGCGCGTACTGCTCGGTATCCCCGGCAATCACGATTGGTACGACGGGCTCGACGGCTTCGCGCGCATGTTCCGGCGCAACGCGGACGACGAGCACGGCGTCGCGCGCCCGAGCGTGGTCGGCATCTCGCAGCGCATGATCGAGCGCTACGCCGAGTGGGCGAAGCAATTCGTGCGTGGCGGCAAGATCGAGAAGCCCAAGGCGCTCGCGCTGACCGGCTATCAACCGGTGCAAGGCGCCAGCTACTTCGTACTGCCGCTCACGTCGCGGCTGCACTTGTTCGCGGTGGATCGCCAGCTGCGCAATCTGGACACCCGCCAAGTGGGCTTCTTCGAGTCGTGGCGGCTGCAGCATTCGGAAGCGGTGCCCTGGGTGATGCTGCCCGACCCGCTGTTTGCGTTCGGCGCGCCGAGCGCCACCGGCACGGCCATGGTCGAAGCCCTGGGCCTGGACTTGGAGCGGCCGACCTTTCTACTCTCGGGCGACGTTCATCATTACGAGCGCCTGCAGCATGGCGCTGCGCTGCACGTGACCGCCGGCGGCGGCGGCGCTTTCTTGCACCCCGCGCCGCTGCGCCGAGAAATGCGTCTGGCCGCCGACGCCGAGTGGCCGAACCCGGCGCAGAGCCGCGCGCTCTTGTGGCAGGTGCCTTGGAAGGTCATGCGCGGCAGCTCCGGCTTCCTCCCGCATCTGGTGCTCGCCGCATTGTTCTCGCCGGCGATGAACTTCGGCATCCACGAGTTCGACCGGCTCGGTTACATCCTGTCCGCGCCGGTCCTGATTACTCTGCTGACGACGCTGATCTACGCTTTGATCGGCGGCGTACGCAAAGGCCGACTGCTCGTGCTCTCGCTGTCCTTCGGTGCGGGGCTCGCCACGGCGACGATCCCGATCTTCGCGTCGCTCGCGTTCGTGTGGCTGGCCGCCAGTGCGCACGTGACCCTGCCGCTCTGGTTTTTGGCCGCACTCACCTTCGCGGTGGCAGTGTTCTATGGTGCGTTCGTGTTCGGCGCGTTCTTGGCGCTGCTCACTTTCCTGGGCCTGGAAGAGACGCAGGCGTTTACGGCGCTCGATCACCCGGGCTTCAAGCACTTCTTGCGCTTGCGCGTGCGCAAGGACGGAACGGCGGTAGACTTCTGGTGTCTGGGTCTGACCGATCCACTGTCGCCAGATGCCAAACCCGAGTTGATCGACGCTGCCAGTTTCAAGCTGGATTGAGAGGAACAGAAACTACATGGACATGCCGAAAGCGGGGCCGGTGCATGCACGCCTGAATGCGTTCTTGGGCGAGTGGCAAGGCGGGGAGCAGGTCGAGCCGAGCGTTTGGGGCAAGGGCGGCCCAGCCGCTGGCCGCATGAGCTTTCGCGCCGATCTCGACGGATTTGCGGTGATCCAGGACTACGTTCAATTCAAAGACAGCCTGGTCACGTTCCGCGGGCACGGCGTGTTCACCGTCGATCCGAAGACTCAAGAAGTGCTCTGGTATTGGTTCGACTCGGTCGGCTTCCCGCCGGAAGAGCCGGCGCGCGGCCGCTTCGAGGGCGACGTGTTGACCTTGACTCGCGTCAGCCCGCGCGGCGCGTCGCGCTACGTGTTCACGATCACGACGGACGAGTGCACGTTCTCGATCGAGAACAAGCTCGGGGCCGACAGCGACTTTCAGCGCTTCATGCACGGCGTTTACGCGCGCAAAGTGGATTGAGCTCGCGCTACTGGTCGTCCCAGACCATGCCCACGGCATCCGTGGTGTCCGCGGCGCTACGCATGGCCAAGAACGCGCCCTTCGGCAATTGATCGGGCTTGCGGATTTCTCCGCCGTCTTTCAAGGCGACCCAGATCGGCGGCCTCCTGCGGCGGCTCTGTGAATAGAGCACCAGCACTCGTGGGTGATTGCGTGGGCTGGCCCACAAGTCGAACGCGAACGCTTCGTCGTGCTTGTAGAATTTTTCGAGCGCGGCACGTGCGTCGTCCAGCGCCCTGCCTTCGACCTTGCCGTCGCCGGCGACGCCGCGGGTCTTCACGAGGTCGCGCCAAGCGACCTCCACGGCGCTCTGCAGGGCCCGGTGTGCGGGGCGCCGCGCGGCGGCAGTGCGCAGTCGCACGCGCTCGCGCGTCAGGTATGAAACGATGGGATCGCGGTGGCTGAGCACGCGCGCCAACACGAAGCTGGTGGAGAGCGCACCGACCAGGAGCAGCACGAGCAAACGCCGTCGCCGGAAGCTCGAATGATACCAAACCACCGTCGTGGCGATGGGCATCAGCAGCGAGAGCACGAGCAGGGTCTCGACGCCGAGCGAGATCAGCACCGCAGGCAGGAAATCCCGAAAGCCGAGCTCGGGTCGCCAGGACGTGAAATACTGCCAGCCCAGCGAAGCCAAAAGCACGAGGAAACTGGTCAGCGTGTAGCCGCGGAATACCCAGAACTCGCTGCGCGCGGCACGGTTCCAAAGCCAATACGGGAACAGTAGCGGATAGGCCACGTAATACGCGAACGGACGCGGGGCCTGATCGCGATAGAAGGTCTCGAAGGCCAGTGCCTGCCTGAGCAAGAAGCCAACCGGCTTGAAGCGCGAAGCAACTCGGCGCGGCGCCTCGCCGAGTAGAAACACGGAGAGTGCCAGCCCGACGTCGATCAACGCACCGCGCACGGGGAACAGCTCGGCCGCGAGCACGATGGCAAACGGAGCGAGCGCGAAGAACGCGATTCGCGCCCCGAAATCCGCCAACGACAGCGGCGAGGTGAGCAGGGTGGAGCGATCCTTGATCACGGCTCGCCTCAGCGCGCTTTGGCCTTCTTGCTCCGTGCGCGCGGCGCGGAGGCGAGCTTCGAAAGCACGTCGCTCGGAATCGATTCGTCCTCGGCCCAACACACGACGGCGGGCTCCCAGCCCTCTTTCCAAATCGCCGTCAGCCGCTCGCGCAGGAACGCGGCGTACAGCGCATCCAAGCTCGTGAAGAGCCGCTCGACGAGCGTCATTCGTTCCTGGAATGCGTCATCCGTGTCTTTGGTGAGCACGGCGGGGATCATGCCACCCGCAATCGCGAAGCGTTGCGCGACGAGCACGCAGGCGAAATCACGCTCCTCGTTACGTAGCGCGAGCCGGGCGCGCACCGGGAATTTCTGCGCGCGTACCGCCTCACGCGCTTCGGCGCTGCCCGAGGGGGCCGCGCCGCGCACGGTGACGCGCTCGTTCGGATCGATGTCGGACTGAAGGGTGATCTGATTGTCGAGCCAGACGTCGAAGTCGCCCAGCTCGCCGAGCGTGATCGGCTTGCTCACGATCTCGGCGCGCAGCCAAAGCCAGAGCAAAAATTCCGGACCGAGGAAGCGCGTGCTCTCGATGCGCTCCAGCAGATCGTCGCCCTCGGCGGCGGGCTCGCTCGCCGGCTCCGCTTCTGCGGGTGCTTTGCCCGCGGAGCGCCCGAGCTGTTTGCGACCGCTCGAGAAGCTGATGGGCTCCACGTCTTTCAGAGCGCGTTCCAGCTCGCGCGAGAGCCCCGCGCGCGTCGCGGCCGTGTACGGGCTGTCCTCGGTCAACGCCATGCCGAACGTCTTCTCGAAGAGCGCCGCAAAATCACCCAGCATGCGCTTCGAGTGGCCGAAAAACAGCACGACGCCGCTGTCCAAATGCCAGCACAGGTCGATGGCCTTCGAGGTCGGGATGACCTTCTTGCGCAAGCGCATCACGACGCGCTCTTTGATCTCGAGCTTCTCGTTCCGGCTGAGCTTCGCTTTCTTGGTACGCCCCAGCGCGCGCTGTTCTTCGTCCGTGATCTGCGAGCGCAGCAGCGCTCCCGGAATGCGGTAGCGGTCGACGCGAAAGCCGAGCAAAACGAAGCTGTCGTGGAACATCTTCGCCGAGTCGAGCTCCAGGTCGAAGGGGCGCTCCATGACGCACCAGCCCGTCGCTTCGAGCGCTTCGTCCTCGGGCTTGAGCGGCTCGAACTTACGCAGCTTGGCGGCTTCCAGAAACTTGCGGCGCAGATCCTTGGGTAGGGAACCCTGCGTAAAGAAACGTGTAAATGTGAGCGATCCGCTGCGGGCACCCAAAGCAAATGGTCCTTTCCGTTCGGGGCGCGGCTGTAGCACCGCGCGCAGCGTGCGTCCGCGGCTATCGATGTTAGACTCGCCAGGGATGACGGGTCGGAAGCGGGTTTTGGGGCTGCCGCGGGCATTTGCGCCCGGCGCCGTGGCTTGCGTGGTCTGGGGGGCCAGCGCCTGCGGTACGGGCAGCGACGCGCCGGACTACTCCGGCTTCGGCGGCGACCTGAACAAGGGAGGGGTCTCCGTGGGCGGGGCCCCGTCCAGCGCTGGGGCCACGTCCACCCCCGCGGCTGGCGCCACCGCCGTTGCGGGGGAAGGCCCCGGTCTGCCTCCGTGCCAACAGCCGCAGGTGAACGCGCCCGTGTTCGCTGCGCAAGCCTTCAACAGCGCGTTCCCCGGCGCTCGTGAGCTGTACAGTTGGACCACCGCCGAGCAAGCGGCGGCGATCCGCAGCGACCAGCAGCTGTTCACCCTGGAAGAGGCGCAGGGGCTCGGCCCCGGCTACGCGTTCACGTTCCTCGCGCAGCTCGCTCAAACGGGCCCCGACCCGACCGACCGAGATCTGGCAGCGCTGCTGACTGGCGATCTCTTTGCCAAGAAGCGGTACGCCTGGCCCGAGCCGTGGGCAACACGCATGGGCTGGCCCGGTGAGGAGTACGGCAACCAGCTGCTGCGCGTCGTGCTCAAGCCCGAGGCCTGGGTCGTGGTCGTCGCTCAGGGCAGGTTGAGCGTGTTCGATCTCGAGAATCAGCCAGTCGCGACCAGCGACGCGATTGCCAACCCCACGCGCGTCGGAGCCATCTTGTACGTCAAAGACGCCGTCGTTGGCGGGCCGATGTGCAACGGCAGCTTCCTCGGTGGCGGCAACGGCTATCGCGAGTTCATCCTCGGCAACCTGGCCATGGTCGAGGAATGGTCTTTGGGCACGCAAGAGATCCACGATCACCTGACGGCGAACATCGAGCAGCTCACGCGCTTCTTCGAGCAGATGCGCAGCTGTCCCAGTACCTCCGCCGCGACGCAATGGAATCTACGGGTCGTGTGCAGTTGGGACGCCGTGGTCAACCCTCCCGAGAGCGAAGTGTTCGCTTACGAGCAGGCGCTGGCGATTCCCAGCGAGAACTATCTGCCGGTGCCGGGTCAAGTGGCCCGCATCATCGAAACGCTGCAAGGGGATCTATTCGAGCTCGACCCATTGGTCGTCAAACCGGGGAGTCCATGATGAGCGCTCGCGCACTCGTAACTGGGGTGGTTTCAATCGCGTGTTCCTGGGCGCTCGCCGGCTGCAGCGCGGATGACCGAACGACGCCGGTGCCCACGCTCATCGTTGGTCCGGGCATCGGCGGGGGCGCCGCCGGGGCTTCGGGGATCACGATCAAGCCCGGCCCAATCGCGCCGCTGCTGGGCGGCGCTTCCGTGAGCGCCGAGCACGTGGCGCCCGTCGTCGGCGGCACGCTGCTCGTCACGCGCAGTGGCAGCACCATCGTCGCGGCCGACCCGGACCGCGATGCCGTGTTCCTGGTCGATGCCGCGTCGCACGCCGTGCGGACGGTCACGCTCGACCGCGGTGACGAGCCGGGGCGGATCGCCGAAGGTGCAGATGGCACGCTATACGTCGCGCTACGCCGCGCCGGCGCCGTGGTCGCGATCGACGCTGCCAAGGCCGAGGTCGTGAGCCGCGTGGCCGTGTGTGCGTCGCCGCGCGGCCTCGCCTTCGACGCCAAGAAGTCGTCTTTATACGTGGCTTGCCGCTCGGGGCTGCTGCTCACCTTGAGCAGCGTCGACCTCACGCGCACGCGCAGCCTGCAGCTCGACAGCGACCTGCGAGACGTGCTCGTGCGCACGAACGATCTGGTGGTCACGCGCTTCTTGAGCTCCGAGATCATGGTCGTGGCCGACGACGGCAGCGTATCGCGGCGTGCAACACCCGACCCGCAGCCCGGTTGTGGTGAGGCCACGGTCGCATTCAAAGCGCTAGCGCTCAGCACCGGTGAGGTCGCGGTCGGTCATCAAGCCTCGAGTGATGAAACGGTTTCAGCGAGCTCGGGTGGCTACGGCTTCTCCTGCGGGGGTGGCTTGGTGTCTCGGTTCCTGAGCATGGTCGACGTCGATCACCCGACCACGAGCATTGCTTCCCCGCCCACGGTCGTCTCCCAAGATCCCACGGGACAGGCCCCGGCCTCAGCGATGACCTTTACCTCCCTCAATTTGCCGGGCGCGGGTCCTCTCGACTTCGCGCTCGACGAGCAGCACGGGCGCGCCGCAGCGATCGCCCTCGATGACAGTCTCGACCGCACCGCGTCGTTCAACGGAACGGATCCCAGCCAGCCACAAGCCACGCTCTGGGTCAGCACCTGGGATGGCAAAGGCGTGCCGCCCCTCTCGTTGCTTGAGGACAAGGGCCAAAGCTTGACGAGCGTTGCCGTTCCCGGACAACCCGTCGCGGTCGCCTTCGACGCCGCAGGCAAATACGTCGTCCAGTCGCGCGAACCAGCGACGCTCGAGCTCGAGGGCGGCATCCATGTCGCGCTCAGCAGCGAGTCTCACGCCGACACCGGCCAGACCATGTTCTACATGAACAGCGGCATCGGCATCTCCTGCTCGTCGTGTCACCCCGAAGGCGGGGAAGACGGCCACGTTTGGCGTTTCAATGAAGGGCTCCGGCGCACGATGCCGCTCGAGGGCGGCGTGCTGGAGCGCGCACCGTTCCATTGGGACGGCTCGCTCGGCGACATGAACGCGCTGGTGGGCGAAGTGATGGTCAAACGCATGGCCATGGGCGCACTGCCCTCGGACGGACAGATCGCAGCGCTCGGCTCGTTCCTCGAGCAGTTGCCGGCACTGCCGGGTCCGGAAGGGCTCGACGCCGCGGCAATCGCGCGCGGCTCGGCGCTGTTCCGTCGTGACGACGTGGCATGCGCCACGTGCCACGGCGGGCCGCAATACACGAACAACTCGTTGGCGGACGTGGGCACGGGCGGCACGTTCGCGACGCCCTCGCTGCTCGGCGTCGGGCTGCGCACTGCGTTGTTCCACGACGGCTGCGCCAAGAACATCAGCCAGCGCTTTGGCGTGTGCGGCGGCACCGCTCACGGCAAGCCCGAGCTGCTCAGTGCCGCCGAGCGGGCGGACCTGGTAGAGTTCTTGCGCTCGCTGTGAAGAAGAAGAAAAAGACAAGCGCCGAGGTGGCCTGCCCGTTCTGCGGTGAGGCCGAAGAGCTGTTCGTCGATCTCGGCGGCGGCGACCACCAAACCTACACGGAAGACTGCGCGGTCTGCTGTCGGCCGCGCATCGTGCACGTCTCGCCCGGCGATTTCGAGGGCGAAGTCTCGGTCTGGCTCGAACGCGAAGAATGACGCGCCTGGTTCGAGTAGAAGGGAAGGGCGATGGCCCTGACCGCTACCATGCACCACTTCCAGATCACGCTCTCCGACGTCGACCGAGGCGTCTACGAGTCGCTCGACCTGCGCGTGGCTCGCCACCCTTCGGAGACGATGCGCTATTTGGTGACGCGCACCTTGGGCTATTGCCTCAGCTACGAAGAGGGCATCGCCTTCAGCAAGGGCGGCTTGTCATCGGCCGAAGAAGCACCGATTTCCGTGCGCGACGCGACCGGCGTGCTGCGCGCGTGGATCGACATCGGCGCGCCATCGGCCGAGCGCTTGCACAAAGCGAGCAAAGCGGCCGACCGCGTTGCGCTGTTCACGCACGTGGAGCTACCTCTGCTCTTGCGCGAAGCGAGCTCGCGCGCCATCCATCGCGCCCCGGAGATCGAAGTCTACCGCTTCGAGCCCGAGCTCTTGGACACGCTGGCAGGCGCGCTCGGCAAGAACAGCAAGTTCGAGCTCGTGCACACCGACGGTCAGTTGTACCTGACGCTCGACGGTGGAACGCTGCAAGGCACGCTGACGCGCTGCTCGCTCGTGCCCAGTGAGTGAGCGCGTGACAATTGAGTGAACTCGGCTCCCGGAACTGCGCAAATCGTTTACAGGGGCACTCGTTGTGGCAGCGTGCGGTGCACCGTGAGTGAGACCGAGCGTCTGTCGGATCGAGCGCTGCGCTTTGCGCGTGCGTTGATCGTGGGCAGCGGCGCAACCCTGGTCGACTTCTCGCTGTTCTCGACCTGCATTCGTATCGTGGGTATGACACCAACCGCGGCGCGCTTGCCTGCGCTGTGCGCGGGAGCTTCGGTACAGTTCTTCGGCAACCGCAGCTTCACCTTTCGCGCACAGGCCGGCAGCCTCTCGCGCCAGGCGCGCTTCTTCGTTGCTGCCGAGCTGTTCACCTTGGTCTTGAACTACGGCGTGTTCAGTTGGCTCGTGCCCCGGGTGCACGGCATTGCGCCCGAGCTGGTCAGCTTCGCCGGAACGTTCATCGTGTTCGTCACGTTCGCGTACCCGATGCGGAGGCTCGTGATCTTCAAGCTCCCCAGCTGAGTCTGGCTCCGAAGAGCGAGCTGATTTCAGCGACGCTGCCCGGCCTCGGACGCCGAATCGGCACCGGCAGCGCGCGGCAGGCCTCGAAATACGCCGGCTTTGCCCGTCTCAGCGCGAGAAATGCGCCAGCTCGCCAGACTAGTGCTACGAGCGGCCGCAATATGGCTACGGTTGACTTCGCCGAACTGCTCGGCCCCGCGCTCGGCGCAGCGATTGCAGAAAAAGGTTTCTCTGAGCTGACGCAGGTCCAAAAGGCCGTGCTCGAGCCCGGCTTGAAAGGGCGAGATCTACGCGTCACCTCGCAAACCGGCTCTGGAAAGACGGTGGCTATCGGCTTCGTGATCCGAGAGCTGGCGGGCGAGCCGATCGTCGCCAAGGACAAGCTCGCTCACCCGCGCGCACTCGTGATCGTGCCGACGCGCGAGCTGGCCAAGCAAGTCGTGCAGGAGCTGACCTGGCTGTTCGCACCGCTGAACGTGAAGGTGGCGTCCGTGACTGGCGGCGCCGTGTATCGCGACGAGCACCGCGCACTGGCCGCCGGTCCGTCGGTGATCGTGGGCACGCCCGGGCGTATGCTCGATCATTTGAATCGCGGCTCGATCATGGCGAGCGACGTGGGTGCGGTGGTGCTCGACGAAGCCGACCGCATGCTCGATCTCGGCTTCCGTGAAGAGCTGGAAGCGATCCTCGGCCATACCCCGACCGAGCGCGCCACGCATTTGGTCTCCGCCACTTTCCCGCGCGAGGTCGAAGCGCTCGCCAACCGCGTGCAAAAGAACCCCGCGCGCGTCGAGGGCACGCGCTTGGGTGTCGCCAACGTCGACATCGATCACGTGATGCATGTGCTCGAGCCTCGGCAGCGTTTGGACGCGGTGATCAATCTGCTCCTGGCGAGCCCCGAAGCTCAGACCGTGATCTTCGCGCGCACCCGCGCCGACGTCGGCGATGTCGCCGAACGCTTGTCGGAAAACGGGTTCGCGGTCACTGCGCTGTCCGGAGAGATGGATCAACGCGAGCGCGATCGCGCACTTTCCTCGTTCCGTCGCGCGGATCATCGCGTTTTGGTGGCCACTGACGTGGCCGCGCGCGGCATCGACGTGCAGGACATCACGATGGTGATTCACCTGGACCCGCCCACCGACGCGGACAGCTACACGCACCGCAGCGGGCGCACGGGGCGCGCTGGTCGCAAAGGGCGCAGCGTGCTGCTGGTTTCGCCGGCCGCCGTGGGCAAGACCACGATGCTGCTCAAGCGGCTCAAGCTCGTGGCACGCACCGAGCAGGTGCCGAGCGCCGAGCAAATCCGCGCCACGACCGATCAGAAGTTCTTCGACATGCTCACGCGCGACGAAGAAGCGGAGGCCGCGGTCTCCGACCGTCAAAAGGCGCTCGCCGAGCGTTTGGCCGCGCGCGAGGACAGCGCGCGCACCATCTCGCGCTTGCTGGCCATGGCGCGCTTCTCCGGGCCGACCGAGCCGCGCGAGCTGCGCCGCGTCGATCGCGGTCCTGCTGCCAAAGCGCCGTCACGTGATCGCGAACGCGAGCCGCGTGGGCCCGCCGTGCGCGGACCGAATCGCGATCGCGACTATCCGACGCATGACCGAGCCGACCGAGCCGACCGACCCGAACGAGCCGAGCCGAGCCGCGAGCGCGCGCCGCAACGAGCGCCCTCCCGCGAGGGCGGCGGCGATTGGGTTTCGTTCCGTGTCAGCTGGGGCGGCGACCACGGCGCCGACGCGCGCAAGGTGCTGGCCATGGCCTGTCGCTGGGGTGAGATCCGCGGCTCGGACGTGGGCGCCATCGAAATCGAGCCGGATTATTCGCGCATGAGCGTCAAAGCGTCGGTCGCGCGCGGCTTCGCAGAAGCCACGAGCAAGCCCGATGCGCGCAATCCGCGCGTCACGATTCAATCCGACGATCGCGGCTTCGCCCCGCGCACCCTGCCGCCCCCGCGCCCCGCGCGTGAGCCGCGCGAGCCGACGCCGCGCGAGCATGCCCCACGCGAGCGTGCGCCGCATCCGCCCCGCGAAACGCGCGCGCACGCGCCGCGAGAAGAACACGCTCCGCGCGAGCGTGCACCCCGCGAGCACACGGAAGAAGCCGCGCCGCGCTCCCCCGAGCGCGCCGCATTCCGCAAGCCGGCAGATCGCTCGCGCCCCGCGCACGCGCCGCGCGAGGCCGCTCCTGCCGCTCGCCCGGGTGCCAGCATGCCGCGCAATCCGTCGCGTCCGCGCGTCGTCACCGGCTACCCGCGTGATGCGAAGAAGAAGCCGCACAGCGCTCGCAGCGCGAGCGCGCCGACCGCGCCGCGCGCGGCCGAGTCAGCGCCGCCGCGTGACGGCGGTCAGCCGCCGCGTCGCCGTCGGGTGGTCACCCGCTAAGCTCGAGGGTCTTGGGCCATGGCAGACTTTTCCCCCGAAGAGCTGGCACGCTGTCTCGAAATCTTGGAGCTCCTGGTCGAGGACCGGACGCGCATGATCACGCTCTCGGCCGAGCAGCGCGTGGCCTTGTTGATCGCCGCGGGGCGTCTGTCACGCCCCACGCGCCACGAGGGTATCCGAGAAAATAAGGCATTTCGACGTCATTCGAAGAAAGCCGCGCGCGAGGACGACCGCGCTGCGCGCGCCGAGACCGCGATTCGCGTGGCGCGTCTATCGCCCGTCTTCGAGGCGCCGCCGCAGCTCCCCGGCCGCGTCGAAGGCGCGCCCGTGCGCGAGCTGAAGAACCCGCGCGGCTGCTACGTGTGCAAGGCCGAGTATCGCCGGCTGCACTTCTTCTACGACTCGATGTGCGAAGAGTGCGCCGAGTTCAACTATCAGAAGCGCTTCCAGACGGCCTCGCTGGTCGGTAAGACCGCCCTGATCACCGGCGCTCGCCTCAAGATCGGTTATCACGCGGCATTGATGATGCTGCGCGCCGGCGCGCGCGTGATCGTCACTACGCGCTTTCCGCGCGATGCGGCACAGCGCTTCGCGCGCGAGGCAGACTTCGACTCGTTCGGCGAGCGCCTGCAGATCCACGGTTTGGATCTGCGTCATTGTGCGAGCGTCGAGCTGTTCGCGCGCTTCCTGACCCAAACGCTCGATCGACTCGACATCGTGATCAACAACGCGGCGCAAACCGTGCGTCGCCCGCCGGGTTTCTACCAGCACTTGCTCGATCTCGAGCTCGGCCCACTCGCGGGCGTCGAGCCGCGCGCGCAGCGCCTGTTGCAGGACCACGAGGCCTGCAAGACCCTGCTCGAGAGCGGTGCTGCGCACGCTCCGCTGCTCGGCGTCGGTGCCGCAACCGGCCTCGCCGAGCGTGCGTCCAGCACGGCAGCGCAAGGCATTTCCCGCTCCGCTGCGCTCTCGCAAATCCCGCTGGCTTACGACGAGACCCTCGACTCCGACGCACTCTTCCCCCAGGGCCGCGTCGATGCAGATTTACAGCAAGTCGACCTGCGCACGATGAACAGCTGGCGCTTGACGCTCGGCGACGTGCCCGCGCCCGAGATGCTCGAGGTACAGCTCGTCAACAGCGTGGCGCCCTTCATCCTATGCAGCAAATTGAAGCCGCTGATGATGCGGGTGCCCTCGCACGACAAGCACATCGTCAACGTGTCGGCCATGGAGGGGCAGTTCTCGCGCTTCACCAAGACCGACAAGCACCCGCACACCAACATGGCGAAGGCTGCGTTGAACATGATGACCTTCACCTCGGCGCCGGACTACGCCGAGCACGGCATCTTCATGAACGCGGTCGACACCGGTTGGGTCACCGACGAAGATCCGGCGCACCACGCCGAGCGCAAACAGCGTGAAGCCGATTTTCAGCCACCGCTCGACATCGTCGACGGCGCCGCGCGCATCTGCGACCCGTTCTTCTCCGGCCTGAACAGCGGTGAGCACGTGTTCGGCAAATTCCTGAAAGACTACAAGCCCGTCCCTTGGTAAGCGCTAAATCATACTGAAGGTTGATTGATGGTCACGCGCCACGTCCCAGCGCGGCGCAGCCTTCGGCGTCGCGTCTCGCTTTCCTCGCTGCCGGTACTTGGGCGCGTCGGTTCACTTCGATAAGCGCAGCGAGCACGCGTACTTGCACGGCGCATGGACCGACAATGTCCGGCCGTAAGCAGGCGCCACCTGGACACTGAACAAAAATGCAGTATCTCTGGGTCCATGCTGCAGCGCTTGAAAATCCAGGGTTTCACGCTCCTGGATGACGTGACCATCAACCTGACCCCCGGTTTGAACGTGCTCAGCGGGGAAACCGGCGCCGGAAAGTCGCTCGTGCTGACCGCGCTCGGCCTGTTACTGGGCGCGCGCACGCCCGCGTCCTGCGTGCGTGAGGGCCATGACAGCGCCCTCGTCGAGGCCGAGTTCCGAACCGAGTCAGGGGCGCTGCGCCTAGCGCGCAACATCCGCCGCACCGGCCGTGGCACCTGCCTCCTGGGGGATGACGCCGTGCCGCTGTCGAAGCTGGCAGAAGCAGGCAAGTCGCTTTTGTGCTTCGCCTTTCAGCACGCGCAGATCGAGATCGGCAGCCCTGCGCTGTTCGTGTCGGGGCTAGACGTGCTGGCCGGCCACGGCACGCTCGTGCGCGAGTACGCAGGGGCGTATGCCGATCTTTCGCTCGCTCGCGCCGAGCTCGCGCGCGTGCGTGCCGAGCTCGCGGGTCGTGACGCGCGGCAGCGCCTGGTGCGCGAGCAGGTGTCGCAGCTGGAGAAGCTCGGCCCGCGTCAGGGCGAGCACGGCAGACTGGCAGAGCGTTTGCGCGTACTGCGTCGCGCGCAGACGTACCTGGAGCTCGCGGCCCACGTCGAGCACACGCTGTCCGAGCGAGAAGGCGCCATCTCTCAAGAGCTCTCTGGCTTGATTCGCGCTGGCGCGCGCGTGGCGGACGAATCGACGCAAGCCCGCGCGCTGCATGAAGCGCTGCAGCGCGCCGCGCTCGAGGTAGAAGAAGCGCTGCGCGCCGCCGAGCGTCTGCGCGCTGATTTGGACGTCGAAGCGCAGGATCTCGACGCGCTCGAGCAGCGTTTCGCCGAGTTGGACCGCTTGGCGCAAACCCTGGGCGTTTCGGGCGACGCGCTCGCTGAACGCCTCGAAGCGTTGCGCCAAGAGCAAACGGTGCTCGAAGGCGCCGAAGAGCGCGCTGGCCTGGCCGAGGCAGAGGTCGAAACCGCGACCGAACGCGCGCTTTCGCTCGCGCGTCAGTTGCACTCCGGGCGCGCACGGCACGCGGCCGATCTGGTGCGTCGCATCGAGCTCGAGCTGGGCGCGCTCTGTCTTTCCGGCGCGCGCATCGAGCTCGGTCTGAGCGAGGCCAAGCCGAGTGAGCTGGGAGCGCTCGGCGTTTCCGTGCTCGAGGCGCGCTTCGCGGCCAATCCGGGTGAGCCGTTCGGGCCGCTGGCGGAGGTGGCCTCCGGCGGTGAGCGCTCGCGCCTGCTCGTAGCGCTGCGCTGTGCAGGGCTCGAGACCGGCACCGAAACGCTGGTCTTCGACGAGATCG